>JAABUW010007537.1_pt1 | contig 13076 bp, 16 predicted proteins | sample 5560081 | NCBI WGS metagenome assembly JAABUW01 (sample SAMN10711882, study PRJNA513363) | rock metagenome | isolation source: Antarctica rocks | place: Antarctica: Victoria Land, Knobhead sud
TTCAGGAAAGCTTCCAGAGACTATCACAGGATGTTACCAGGACACAGGACGAGGACCTGGGTCAGCAGCGTGTCCCATGGTGGTAGGCTTTGTGTGTGAGCAAGCGTTGGGCTGAGAGCGAGAACTATCGCTGTGAGCGAGAACAATCGCTGGCTGCGAGGACAATCGCAGAGGCACCTGTGTGCCAGACATGCATAACATGCAGGCAGCGACAAGCAAGCAGGTACAGGATAGCTTCTAAGCAGGCCAGACAGGGGGAAGGAAGATCAACCTGTCGATACCTTACCAGTGCAGGGTGTCTCTGCAAACTCACAACTGGCGAGCAAGGTATAACAGTCATATCAGTTTTCACAGAGGAACAGATGCGGGTTGGAAGTCTACAAGTGTCAGAGCAGAGCAGGCTTTGTACTGTTGGCGCCAAAAGCAATGAGCAGGGCCTTCTCAGCTGCTGAGACTCAGCACAACTTGACCGAGCCGCCCTGTCTATTTTGTTGTAAACAGGGGCGGTTCGGTCAAGATTGGATTCAAAAACTTCCCTGTCTTGCTTTTGGCGCCGAGGGTATATATATCCTTTACACCTGGATCCAAGCAATACGATATTGAGCATTGCTCCCAGTTCGTTGATCAGCCTGAGCATATTCAGATGCGACTTGCACACCCGTTAAGAATGTGCCGTGGTGATCAACCCTGACCTTGCTTGTACATCACTGTCGGAACGTTTCGCTGAGGACGTGATAGGTAGCCTCTCAACTTCCTGTATTGTACACTGCTGTATTGATGTTGCACTTGCCGTCCTGTGTTTGCTTGCATGTTGCTCAACAGTGTTTGGCGACACTCACAGCCCAGTGTTTGCCCATTCTTGCCCACCATTGTGGGACACGCTGCTGACCCAGGTCCTCGTCCTGTGTCCTGGTAACATCCTGTGATAGTCTTTGGAAGCTGTCTTGAAGGCTTCTGAGATTATCACAGGGTGGCCAAGAGGTCAGCCCCAGGTAATCTGGCTGAATGTAGATGCATCATTGGACTCTGCATCTTTTGGTGGTTTGCAACTGCCACCCTGATGTGTGTTTATGAGTGGTTGCTTCACCACTATGTCAGTGCTTGCTGGCCAAACAAAGCATGCTTGCTTGGTGCATTGCTTGCATCTGTTACTTCAAGAGCTGGGACAAGACCTCAAATGGTGTCTTGTCAACACCTGCAAATGATGATTGCTCTGCAGCACATGGCATTGCATTGGTCCAAATTTACCGGCATTTGGACAGAGCAAATGCTGCAAATTTGATTGCTTTGCAGCGATTGACAATGTTCAGTTGATGGCAACAATTTGCAAACATCTAGATTTACTAGCCTTGCTGCAAACATTAAGAGATGTCACACGACAATTTTGATACTCCCTTCTAGCACTTCCAAGCCAAAGGCACTTTGTGCAAGATTTAGCTTACATTCTTTTTACAAACAGCCTGCATATTTGCAACATGCAGTCCTGTGAGCAGCATTGTGAGGCATGAGCTTCACATTTGTCTGCCCTGTGATTTATGTGGGACAGTGCTGTCTCCACACATGCTAAGTCTTGCTTGCACAAAGGTGCAGAACTTCTACAGGGACAGTTTTCAAGGCTCATGTACTTACATACACGTATGTATGCATTGTGTCTCAACCAAATTGCAACTGGCCTTGACACTTCTTTCTATTTGAACAGTTTTGGAGCGCAAGCATGCAATATCTGGCCAATGTCACAGTGCAACATGGCTGATGGTGCAATGTCAAGCATATCTTTGCTTGTTGCTATACACAATCGACGCTGTTGCAAATTGAGGCCTAATGTGGCTTCTTGAAGGTCCATAGCAGCAGCAGTCGTGCAAGATTTTGCACAAACTAAAATGGAAACCAGCAAGTTTAGGTTTCAGAGTGCATCCCACTTTGGCAATGCATTCTTTATCACTGCGGCTGCATTGCCTTGCACCATGCAGACAGAAGTTGCTGCCTTGGATGCCAGCAGGCCGTGTCACAGCAGCAAGCGTCTGGGTGCAGACCTGCCACTCTTGCACTGGGTCCTATCTGAGGCTGAACATGAGGCTGGCCATGTCACAATGCTGCAGGCCAGAAGGTGCACATGCTCAGCAACCAGTGGGCTGAGCGCATCAACCCAGAAGCAAACATCATCTAAGGGGCATACACAAACTGAACACATGGCTAGCTAGCCTTTGCACACCCAGCCTGGCCAGCCTCCTGCTCGCCCTTCACAGCTCTCATGCTTTTGTCTCAGTCAGCAGCGACAATCTTCAGTCCGAGATTCACAATACTGATGTGCATGTTCAACTTTGCAAGGGTTTTTCCCAGCTGGCCTTGTATGATGGTGGCGTCACTCTGCAACTGCTTCTATCTCTTGGCAGTGCTGGATGGCAGATCTTTCAGCTCCTGTTGGCAGCGTTTGCACGGCAAGTACCATGCATTGATGATGAGCAGCCTGACACTGAGCATGATCAGGGTTGTGGTGTACCGCATACCTAAACAAAGCAAGGCAATCAGCAATGGTGGAACAAGGTATGTACGGCATCACAAATTCCTGAAGCAACCCCGGGGCATAACAAAGTTCTTGCTGGCTGGACCCTGATCATTGATTGACAAGAACAAGGCTTGAAAACAGGCACACATTGACAATAGCAGTGAGGCAAAAGAGAGAGGTCTGTCTGCAAAGCAGCAGAGAGCAGTGGAACAGGCCAAGAAGATTGGGCAACAGTGCTAAGCACATTGCAAGCATTGAAACCACAGCTAGCCAAGAGTCAGGTACCTGGGCATCTATCTGGCTTTGCTGAGCTGCCTCAAAATGCATCTTCGGATGTCGCAGTGATGCGTAGCTGCTTCACCTCCTTACAAAGTGCAAACATCTGGTCAGCAGATCTTCCTGCACCATTTGCTGGCCATGTCATACAGAGAGCAGTTGCATCAGAAGCAGCTCAGCAATGATGCAGCTGTGTGCGCAAAGTGATTGTAGAGTTGCCAAACACCTGTTGGTGTCCAGCGTCTGTGTCGCAAGGCCTTGCTTGGCATGGCCGACTCTCTGCTGGTGCCAAAATGACAGCTTGCTCAGCTCCTGAATGACCATGTGCCTCAGATCCCCAAGGTCAAAAAATGACCATGTGGCAAGGCTTGTGTTGCTTTCAGGCAACTTCTTGGGGTTAACCTCTCTTCTTCTTGGGGTAGCAAACTTTGCTAAGCCTGATAGCCACCAGGTCCTGAGTAGAAACAGCTCCAGAAGTCGTGGGGAACCTCAAAAAATCGATCAGCCATAAGCACTGTTGTTTAAGCTCATCAGTGTGAATGTCTCTCTGTGCTCACGTGAACTGCAACCTCGGCACTTGTCAGGTGACTTCGCCCTTGAGGCTCCTGTACATTGTTAGTTGGCAAGGGAGTTGATCTTGCTATTTGTATACCTGCATCTGCTTCAAGATGGGCTTGGTGGCAAAGGCTACTGTTAAGGTTCTCAGCAGTGACTGAACATGCTGTGCTGTGCTCCCTGCACAGACCCTAGCATCCGGATAAGGGTATGCAGCCTATGGTGTCCACGTGACACGCTGCAATGGCTACGTAGAAGCAGCTTTGGGGTATCGCACTGTTTTCCGCAAGCACCCGGCTGCAACTGGATTGTGTGTTGCGCCTATAGCACAGATCCGCCAAGGTTATGCAAGGTGCCTTACTGCTGCCCGAAAACGGCAACTGTTTGCTTCTCCAACATAACTGCGTCAACCGCGTGCCCAACGCAAGAAGACAGCGTACAGCTCCCTTTTGTTCCACAGGTGCCAAATCACGTTGCATTGCTGCAGCATCACAGCGGTGTCCGTACATTTCCGAGGACACCCTTGGCTGACCTTATCACTGTGTCGCAGGGGTGCACAACAACGGCACTTTCGCTGTCCGTCAGAAACACGTAGCACCTCGATGCAGGTTGCAAACTCGTGCTGTTGCGACCCTTGAAGGTGTGTTGTGCGTCGGTACAGTTCTCTGTACTGCTTTGCTCGTCAGCCACAGATCAGCCAGGCTTGACTATTCTTCCTTGAGTACACAGGCCAGCTCAAAGAACCCACAGACTCAGATGTACTGACACATAAACACGACATTCGCAACATCGCCATCATTGCTCATGTCGACCATGGCAAGACCACCTTGGTAAGTTGTTTTTTCTGTTTGCTGCTTAGCCTTTGGACCTTCTCTCAATAGAACCATCACATCAGAGCTTTGCTCATGGCTTATGCAGGTGGACTCTATGCTCAAGCAGAGCAAAGTCTTCAGAGCCAACCAACACACACAGGAGCGAATCATGGACAGCAATGACATCGAGCGCGAGCGCGGCATCACTATCTTGTCCAAGAACACAGCTGTCCGCTATAAGGTACGCTGACCATTCATCCCACATTTTGCTTGAACTCTGACTTTGATGAAATTTGTTGCCTTTGGCAGCTGTTGCAAGGCCATCTCATAGATTTTCATTGGCATGTAGGGCATCAAAATCAACATCATTGACACACCAGGTCACGCTGACTTTGGTGGAGAGGTGGAGCGAGTTCTCAACATGTGTGATGGTGAGCGCTCACAGCGTGCACATTTGCATTCAGCAGGCCATCTGATTCCTGTATCTATGTTTGTCGGCTTCATCCAGGGCTTCTTGGCATGCTGCATTGTTTGTTACAATGAGCTGAATGCAAGCCAGATGCCAAGGCAAGTATCTTATGTGGGTGCAAGTGCTTGCTCACATTCAAGTCAGCAAGACAACCACCAGACCAAATATCTTTGGATCATCTCAGTGCCTGATTGGCTTTCATGCAGGTGTGCTACTCCTAGTTGACTCTGTGGAGGGGCCAATGCCACAGACACGTTTTGTGCTCAGAAAGTCTCTGGCGCTCAACAAGAAGGTCATTGTTGTCGTCAACAAGATTGACCGTGATGCTGCCAGGTATGCCAACCTCTGCCCTCCCTGCAACATCATTACTTGTGATGCAATTCAAAGGCTGTCAGTTGCCTTTTCTGTCACCCATTCCTGTCTCATGCTGCAGTACTCAGGCACTTCCAACACACCCAAAAAACTGGGTTCATGTTACTCAAAATCATCCCTTTTCATGCTTTGCCAATGTTTTTGTAGGCCTGACTACGTCATTGACACCACTTTTGAGCTCTTCTGTGAGCTGGGGGCATCAGATGAGCAGTGTGACTTCCCAGCAGTGTACGCATCAGGAGTGAATGGTACAGCCGGTCTGCTACCCACTGGCCTTGCTGATGACCTAGAGCCCCTTTTTGAGGCCATCGTGAAGGAGATCCAGCCACCAGCAGTCAAGCTGAACTCACCCCTGCAGATGCTGGTGACTAACCTTGACTACGACGACCACAAGGGCAGGATTGCCATTGGGCGGGTCAGCTCTGGCTGCATCAGCAAAGCTGAGCAGGTCTCATACCTCAAGCCAGGTACCCCTCCATGCTCATGCTTATTGATTACACCATTGGCCTGGGTAGCCCGCTATAACACTTGGCTTCTCATCAGATTGACGCCTGAAGGCGCAGTCTTTTCTTTTCTTTTGCTTCCCACCAGTTTCTTGTGGCACATGAGGCAAAACCAACTCTGACGCACTACAAAAACATCAGGAACAAGTTCCTGATTTTTTTGAGCAACAGCAACCTGCACAGCAATTGCACAACACACGCTCTTTTGGCTTATCTTCCTGGCATGGTGTGATCCCTGCTGCTTTCTGCATGCTAGCAGTGAAGATGGGGTCAATAATGTGTCTCATCTGACATCAGTGTTGGTGGAAGTCAGTCAACCCACAACGCCTCAGTAGTCATATATCACCATCTCACTGCCCTGCTGATTGGACTGTCTCTCCGCAGGTGGTGAGAAGCCCAAGACTGGCAAGATTGCAGAGCTGTTTGTGTACGACAACTTCAACAGGGTGCCGGCTGAGAGAGTGGAGGCCGGAGACATCTGTGCCTTCACTGGCCTGGGCGATGTCGGCATTGGAGAGACTGTCTGTGCCCGAGACTCACCAATCGCTCTTCCTACCATTGAGGTCAGTCAGCCATGTCTTGGTGTCTTGGGCCGACAGCAAGCTGCAAGTTTGGAAAAAGCTGCCAAGCATGTCAACAGACACCAAAGCTGCAAAAGCTGCAACTTGGGTGCCTGCTGCATCCTTTTGCTTCAGGAGTAGAATGCTGTTCACGCACCTCTGCTGTACATGTTGCATTGCTGGCAGGACAACAAAGTAAGGTGTTGGTTGGAGCTGTGTGTCGGGGTTACAACCTGAAGCGGTCCTTGCATCTGCTAGGTCACAGTCATAGTAGCTGGTCCTGCATGCTGAGATCTTTGCTTGAGTAATGATTCAAGTTCTTGCCACCATATTCGAATGTTGGCGTCTGCTGATGCCTCTGATCCATTGCAATCAAAATTGGTACACCGCCTCATGCACTGACAGGTCCTTCCAGATAGTGTCAGATGAAGATGCAATGTTGTGTTGGCATCAAACATCTTTTCTATGCCTGCAGGTTGAGGAGCCAACAGTGCGCATGACCTTCCTGGTCAACACCTCTGCCTTCGCCGGCAAGGAGGGCAAGTTTGTGACCAGCCGCAACCTCAAGGAGCGCCTTGAGCGCGAGCTGGAGCGCAACCTGGCTTTGAGGGTTGAGCCTGGTGACACTGCAGACGCCTTCATTGTCAGTGGCCGTGGAGCTCTGCACATCTCCATTCTCATGGAGAACATGCGGCGTGAGGGCTATGAGTTTGCTGTTGGTCCTCCAACGGTCAGTTTCAGCACGGCTTGCAATGATGACAGCACTGTCATCAAGTATCCAGCCTCAGCAACTGCCTGTTTCACATCATCTGTGTCTGCCTCTGAAAGGCTGGCTTCTCATCAAACTGAGCCGTATGATCAAATGGTCTGGAGGACTGTTCTTCTGTGAAAAGCAAGACTTGTAGTGCCTGATTCCTGGGCTAATGTGTTACCTGGATACCTGTTGACGCTACGTCGCGGTCAGTAACAATTGTAGATCAGGCTGCAGTTTCACAACGCCATGCCATGTCACAAGGGCAGAGTATGCTGTAGACAGCAAAGTCATTCAAACGCTTAGCTGGTGGCAATTGGCCCTCTGTCAGTTCGTTGCCTGGCTCATGACCTACAGCATGTTTACCTAATTTGGTCCATGCAGGTTATTACCAAGCAGGTGGATGGGCACAAGTATGAGCCCTTTGAGGAGGCAGTGATAGAGGTGCCCGAGGAGCATGTGGGCCCTGTTGTGGATATGCTGGGGCAGCGTAAAGGCCAGATGATGGACCTGGTCGCTGGCACTGACACAACCTCCCTCACCAGGTATAAGCTTATCGCAAGTGCCACAGGTGTCAGTGCACAGCTAGCATGTGCATTATCTTCCAGCTCTTTCCAATCCTGAAACATCTTTTTTACACTTGAGCCCTCAGATACGCCTGGGGACAGTAAAAACACATTGTACAGTAGGGAGATGTTTTAGCTTGGTAGCTTGAGTCACAGACTCTGGACCTTGATCAGCTGTCAGCTCACATCAGTCCTCACCATGTGCAGCATCATCTCACGTTACTGCTTCAGGTAAGCTGAACCAACAAGCATCCTGCTGACTGTACAGTCAGCAAGTCTGCTTCAATCACTGCATTGCACTTGCTGCTGCAGCTGTATGTATTCAGTGTGCTTGTTCTGCTGCGAGTATTCCATTGGCTGAATGGTGCCATCTGTGTTGCAGGATCACATACAAGATCCCTACACGAGGCTTGCTGGGCATCCGCAGTGCCATGCTGACAGCCACAAAGGGCACAGCCATGCTCAACACTGTCTTTGCCGAGTATGCTCCCTGGTCTGGTCCCATCGCCACAAGGGAGAATGGATCGCTGACAGCCCATGAGCAGGGCCAGGTGACCTCATATGCCCTGGAGAGCATCCAGCAGAGGGGCAAGCTCTTCTGTGGAGCAGGTGACCAGGTGTATGAGGATCAGGTTGTGGGTATCCACCAGAGGAACAATGACCTCAAGGTCAATGTCTGCAAGAAGAAGCAGATGACCAACATCAGAAGGTGAGGAACGCCTTTGACTCTGCTGCTCTTTAAGCCTAGCAACACAGATGTTGCTTTGTATCACTGATGCCTTGCAGGAAAGCTGTGCTCGCTGTTTCAAGCAGCACCTTGTTGTAATAACCACACATGCAATACACTGACTTAATGCCATGCTGTTGTGGTGGAGCACCTCCCACAGCAATTTCTTACTTGTGGTTGCAAGCGCTTCTGGTTTGCATGGCTTAGACACTTCAAGCAGACTCCATGTGTACATTCCTCTGCATTGTGTACCCTTCAGTGCAGACAAAGTTTGCATGAGCATGCTGTCATGGGTCACCGTGAAGGCTCATCAGCCAGATCTGTCTGTGTCAGATGTGAGCCTGTCACACCAGCGAACTTACTGGGTGCTGTCTGTGCAGTGCAACCAAGGAAGCAACTACCAGTCTGAATGAACCCATGCGCCCCACTCTAGATGAGGCGTTGGAATATGTTGTTGATGATGAGCTTGTTGAGGTAATCAGATCTTATGTGTTTGCTCAGCGCACTTTTCATGGCACCTTGGAATTATCATTGTTGGTACAAGAGTTCTGCCAAACTCTGCCTTGTGTATGTTTTTGATATGTTAGCCAAATGGCAGTGCGCAGCAGTTGCAAAGCAGAGCAGTCATTGAATGATGCACATTGTTGCTGCAGGTCACGCCACTCAGTGTCAGAATCCGTAAGGCACCATTCAGCAAGAAGAAATAAATTTATTGTTTCCGGTTTGTTTTGTCTCCTGAGGTTGCAGTTCTGACCAATCTGATTTTTTCCGTGCATTTGATTTCTGTTCGAAGCTGAGGCCTTCTACAATACCTGCTTACTGTTTTTTGTATTTTTCATGCAGCTTACCAGCTTCTAGACTATTCAGGTCTGTGTTGCAAAGCTATCGATGCTGACTATGACTTATGCTCGCTTTTTGTAACGCTTGGTGGATGTCGCGTGACGGTCAACAGGTTGCCCTGTCATCACATTGCAATCGTAGCACTAGAAGATCAAGTGTGTCATACGTCATAATAAGCGTAACATGTGAAGCAACACACATTTATCACTGGTGACCGTTGGAAAGGCACAAACTCTAGAGCTATGTTCAGAATAAGCGCACGCACAATTCCAAAAGCTACGTAAATGACGTAAAACTGCTTACAAGCCTCCAGGTGTGAATTTTGTGGCAGTCAGCTTGTTGAGGCCATTGGCAGTGCCAGGGTCTGCTAGGTGGTCTAGCAAGTTCTCTACTGGGCCCTTGCCAGTCACAATAGCTTGTACAAAGAACCCAAGCATGGCAAACATAGCTAGTCTGCCATTCTTGATCTCCTTCACCTGCAGAACACACAGCAGCTTCTCATTAGCAACTTTGGTTGTGCAGCATATCACTATCGCAGACTGATTGTCTCCACAATGCTTGCAACACTTCGTTTCAGGTCCAAAAGTGCACAGAAATGCAGCACAGATATATTGGAACAGAAAGATTGTTCAGGCTATGTGATGCCATGACACGGTGCTTACCCTGAGCTCAGCAAATGAGTCTGGGTCATCTGCAAGGCCTAGGGGGTCGAAGTAGTCGCCACCAGGGTACAGGCGGTCAAGACCGAGGTCATCGTCAATGCCACCGTTGGCTCTGTAGCTCTCTATCAAACCCATCAACACGACCTGCACCAAAGTGAGAGGTGTCAGCGAGACGTAGCTTGCAGCTGAATAGTGCCTCAGCAAGCAAGGCAGATCAAAAGAACCAAATTATGCAGAAGCTGTGCTATGTGCAATATTGGGTTCGAGTTGCAAATATGGGTTCACCTGGACTCCTAGGGTGCCAATAATGCTCTGTGCGTGGATGAGGTTGGGGTTGCCCAGGTAATCTAGGCCTGCAGAAACAAGTATGCAAGTGTTAGTAACGGACTCAGGTAACAGACTGACAGCACAGTATCAAATGATTGATGCTCACATGCAGGATACATGGACAGCTGCTAGATACTGATGGCACAGTAACAAGCAGTTGTCCATGTATCATGCATGTTGGCATCCATCAACTGATGCCTTCAAAAGTATAAACCTTTTTGACTTGATTGTCATGATGATATACAGGCAGTCTGTGCACACCTCACTGTGTATCATCTCCAGAGCGTTTGACAATGTCTCAGCGACATACTGCCTCTGCTGTAGAGCGTGGCAAGCTGAAGTGTGCACATGAATGTACATTTAGCGTACCTCCCTCGGTAAGGATCACAGAGCCAGCCTTGAACCAGACAGCCTCCTGGAACTGAACACCGTTCTGTGCCAGCAGCTCAGGTGTGACGCAACCCAGGGCACCAAGCATTGCCCACCTTGCATGGATGAGCTCAACCTCCCTGTACCTATAGAGCACCACAAAGCTGAAGTCAGCTCAAAGAAGAAGCTGCAGGGGGCCAAATTGGGAAGGGAACAGGATGCAGAGAGGCATGTCTGCATCAGCAGACATGACAGTAACGAAAGGGCTAGGCTGTTTATGAGAAGTCAAACTATAATTACATAACTGAGTTATGAAGATGGCGTGGAGTACAAGGCTTTGTTGCTCCTGTTCCTCCAGTTGTTGATGGTTTTCTGCATGTTTCAAGCACACGAAGAGGGATTACCTGGCGAATGTGGCTGGATCTGCTGAAAGACCAGCTGTGTCCCAGCCATAGTCTCCTGCATACTCTCCCGACAGATACTCTGGGACCACCTGTCCGCTGAAGGGACCCAGAAACTTTGGCCTGTCTGCGTGTATCAGCCATATGTGTTTGCGCGTGTGTGGTGCGAGACGAGAGAGGGCATGCAGCTCAGATTGGGCATGTCCAACAAATCAACTCGGCAACCCTGGGCCTGACTGTAAACGCGGTGCTGCTCAACGATGGAGTCAACGCTGTGACCGGATGGTTTGAGTGAGCTGTCGATTCGGCAGGCGTTCTGTACCTGGGCCGTAGTAAGTGATGTCGGTAGGAGCAGCACCACCCTTTGATGCAGCACCCTTTGATGCACCCTTGGACTTCACAGTCCTGCGCATGACTGTGGCGACCTTGCCCTACAGCGCAGTGTCACATTCAGCTTCCATGACGCTTTGCTACTCATGACACAGCGGCGTCTTGAAAGCGACGATAGAGCAGGCACGTACATTGCCGACACGAGGTGCCGAGACCTGCGCCTGGAATGCTGAGGTGCTGCCAACGAAAGAAGACGTCATGGCGGCCATTTCAAGTTTACTTTTGCTGGACTTGGCTTCTGTAGTCCTGCGATCGGACAGTCGCAATGCCTTCTAGCAGAAACATTCCGCCCAAGATCAGGTTCTTAGCCAATAGAGGTGCGCCCTTTGAGTCGCCCTGACGAGCAGCAAGCGCCCTGAGTCACCCTGGCGTGAGTCTTGTCTGGCGTGAGAAAATTGCCATGCATGATCTGCCAGTCGAAATGTTGCGTGTGCATATGCATGCAGCACGAGAAAGCGTGTTCTGCGGTACAACGTTCCCTGTGGGAGACAGGAAACCAAAAGACATATATGTACATGTTGATGCAAATTGAGATTCGGCACCGATGCATTGTACAATATGTACTGATTATTTGCTTCGGCTGGACGGTTTACTTGTCAGCATGCTTGCTTCAGACATGATGTCAATACATGAGCTCGAGCAGATGTGCCTAGAATGTTTGGTCCCAAGTGCAAGCGTATTGGCTGCATAATGTACCTATCAGTGTTCTGAAAACACAGGCAAAAAAAGTCCTGTGAAAAGCGCGACAATCCATGTTTGTGCCAGCACTGAATGTTGAAACAAGGGCGCAATGCAGCTAGCGAAGGAGGCACAACCTAGACATTCATCAGCAAAGCTGGGGTCAAAACGTTGATCATTGACAGCAAAAACAGTTCACTCGGGCGGCGACTTGTGCACAGGAGGACTCAGTGCATCTGTTTCTGACCAGGCTTTGCCATGGGGGCCGCGTTTGCTGCCTGCAGCTGGACCAGGGCTTGTTGCTATGCTGGGCCCTGGAGTAAGCCCACCAAGTGCCGGAAAATCCTCAGTGTTCAATTCAAAGCCAGCCATTGCTTGCTGCCGCTGAGCAGCCTCAGCTTGGCTTGTAAGTGAGTCTAGACTGAGCTTAGGAGCCCGGTCTCTCCTGGCAGGGACTTCAGGGTGGCCAGCCCCACTAGAGCCAGTCTGTCCCAGCTCATGTGCAGAGGCATTGTGAGGGAAACGATCGCGCCGCTGCTTGTTGATGGTAGCAGCACTGTCGAAGGGGAAGTTGTTGCCTCTGGCCCTTGGGTTGTCAAAAGGAAAGTTGCCTCTGACCCTTTGGGCCTCTCCTGCATGAGGAGTGCTGCCAGCTGATCTTGAGGAAGAAGGCACTGCCTCCCTTCTGTTACCAGAGCTAAGGGCAGCTGGAGCCTCAGCAGCACTTCTGGCCACAGGGGCAACCTTGACAGCAGCCAGATCATTGGCTAGGTTGGTGAGCCTCTGCTGGTGCAAACCATCCCCCCAGATGCCCCTGGGTGCGGGTGGGCTGTCCACGCTGGCTGGCCCATGCACCATTGAGCTAGGCAGGACTCCATTGCTGATGGCAGGCTGAGCCTGACTAGTCACCAATGCAGGATTGCTGTTGACATGGCCTTGCCAGCCAACATCAGCAGCACTGCTTGATGCCTGAAGCAACTGACTGGCCTGCGGCAACGCCTCTGTGAATGGCAGCTCTTGCTGAGGCTGTGTGGTAACCACAGAGTGTGGTTGACTCGCTGCCGGGCAGACTTCACTGCTGACGGCAGGACTGGAGCGCTTGTGCAGATCATCCACAGAGGAGGACCTTGGAGGCTGCGGCTGCCAAGGTGGCATTGCAGCATGCTGCTGATGCTGGGGATGCCAGTGTCCCTGCCTCTGCTGCTGCTGCTGCTGCTGGTGATGAGCCTGTTTCATGTCCCGAGTGGGTGGCAGGAAAGCTTGTCCTGCAAAGTGCTGCTGCAGCAGGTGAGGCGGGATCGGGACAGCATGG
>JAABUW010007540.1_pt1 | contig 13072 bp, 8 predicted proteins | sample 5560081 | NCBI WGS metagenome assembly JAABUW01 (sample SAMN10711882, study PRJNA513363) | rock metagenome | isolation source: Antarctica rocks | place: Antarctica: Victoria Land, Knobhead sud
GGCAGAGGGAATCAGAAAACTGCGCCCATGGCCAGGTTCTTAGAACCGTCCAGCTTGATGGCCGCCGACGGGCTCACCGCGAAGCGGACCGCCGCCTGCCGGATCGAACTGCCTTCACCGACGGCTCGCACGATCCGAGCCCGCAAATCTGCTGACAAAGGTAGAGCCATGCCGAAGCCTCCCTAACCGGCATCCCTGAATCAGACCTGACGATTCCGCGCAACACCAAACCGCTCTAGCGCGGTTGTTAGGTGATCGCGCCGGCGAGTCGACTCTCCTCGCGCGGCGTTCGATGGTGGTGCGCGTGCAGCTGGACGTCGATCAGAAGGCGCCTCGGGCAACGGCCTTGCCGAACTTCAGGGACGACGGCTCGCTACCGGATCGGCTTCGGAGATCACCTCAACGACTTCGAGATTGCGGAAGAAATGAGCGTCATCATTTCCCTTGTTCCCGATTTCCACCAGAGACGTCGGTCGCCTGGAAAGCTTAAGTCGGCCCTGACCCGCCAATCGAAACTCAAAACCACAAACTCGAGCACAGAGAACAGTTTTTCTGATCGCTTCAAGTCCCTATCTTTCAAGCGGCTCCAAAGGTGCTGCAGTTCCTGCGGGAAAGTATTTCGGCATTTAACCCCCAACCTTCCTGATCTACTGATGGTCACCCTACCGTGAAACGCGTCCAATAGAAGTGTTGGAAAGTCAACACCAGAAAACAACGCCAAGTGCAAGGATCCCCAAAATCGACCATTGAATTCAATAAAATAGAATCGGTTGGTCTCTGGATCCAGTCGATACTCAAGCATTCCAACCCCGAACCAACTCAAGGCACGAATTTTAATCAGTGCATCTTTACGAATACCTGGATGAAAAAAGCTTTCTCTTAGCGAGGAAACGCCTCCGGTATGCGGGACCTCATGGAGGCGTTGATGCTGGAATTCGGCAATAATTTCTTCGTTCCAGCATAAAAAAAACGCTCCAACGCCTCGTCCCGGAACGTAACCCTGAGCGAGAACTCTTTTGTAACTAAATTTCAAATCTGAGAACGCGTCGCGAGCGTCTTTAGCCAACTCTGCCTTGACAACCTTTCCAATTTCCGCACCTCGTGCATGACTTCCATCCACCTTCAAGAAAACTGGATAGCCAAGTTTACAAAAATCAGCAACATCGCTTTCCGGGTCCTCAGCGTCGAGAAGCAAAGTTGGGGGCAAGTTCTCCGCGGCCTGACCACCCGCGTTGATCAGCGCCGTGTGAACATCGAATTTGCTTAGACCCTGATAGTAGATATCCTCTCGATTCGCAGAAGGGAGCAGGTGCCCAAATTCGCCGAACACCGGCCGAATAGCGAGCGCGAAAGACTCCGATGGAATGATTGCGCGGATATCGTTTTCCCGGACGTAGTGGCGGAGCCACTCGATAAAATCCGGTCGGTCGTAGTCCGGGCAGACTGTGGCGAATTTACAAAAACGGGAAAGCAAACCAAGCGCATCTGGTGATTGCGAGCATGCGTGCACCGGATAACCAGCTCTACCGAGAGACCGGATACATGCAATTGCCCCCATTGTATGCGCTTCCGTGACAAGAACGGGGAGTGCATGGCGCCAATCGGCCGTCTTCGCGTTCGTTTCCTGGATGACAGGAGAAGTTTGATCACCCGATATGCTTAACCCTGTTCTTAGATCTGGACTATCTAGTGTCAGTCCACGTGAAATCATCGACATAGAATATTGCGACGTTGGCTTAGCTGTAACTCGCTGGACAACTTCCAAGACTGCATCCGTGATGACGGTAACGCACGTTCGAATGTAGTTCGTACTTAAACCGTACGGGTCCTCGATGTGAGCTCGGCGATCCCTCGCCCACAAGCCGAGCAGCGTGCGTTGGACGGCTGCTGGAAGGACTCCGCGAAGCGATGTCAGGTGCTTTGGCTCCATCGCCAGCACGAGGTCTGAAGTTCTAAGAGAGTGAAGCACTAGCTCGGCTGGCCGGGAACAATGGTTCGTCAGATCGACCCCCGCCTCCGCCGCTATCTCGACCATGAAAGTTGGCGTTTTGTCCCCTCCGCGCGTACCGAGGCCGACTGATGTGGCTTCTATTCCCATTGAGCGCGCGCATTCCTCAGCATAAGCGCTCCGACATATATTGCCGTCGCATACGAACACCAGTCGCTCAACATTGGTCCAATTAATTCGGGAGTACGAGCCATATACTCCCGCAGAACGCAGGAAATCATACCACAAATAGCGAGCCATGCCCAACTTGCGCCCGAACCTTCCCGAGACCCCCCCTGTTTTCGATCGCCTCATGTTATTTCCGGTATCAGGGGTTGATGAAACTTTGAAGTTTCATGGCAAGCTCTTATGAGCGCGCCCATGGGGGTCCTGCGGATTCGACCCTACCCTCTCATCGGCCATTGTGCCACGGCAAGTTTGGCCTGCATAGCTGATTGGGGCAGCGCAGCGTGGCCCTGATCTCCGTAGGGCCTCATCCGACAGTCGGGATCGGACGTCGTTCTCACTGAAACTCGTTCTAAACGGCGGTTCGGTGGAGGCCGGACTCATTTACGGTTGACGTCCAGATGGAACTCTCGCCGGCGTGGCAACAAATCCGCTACACCGCTAAGCCAACTGTCGAACGCGAGCTCCGATATCAGACTGGTGTCGACGAACCGAGGCAGCAGAAAGGGGTGCGAGTTCGCCGAAGCCAAACCGGGGACGCATGTCGTCGCCGACGTCATCTCGAGATCCTTCAGCCAGTGAAGGAAGCTCTCGCCATAGTCGCCGCTGGGATAGCAGAAATGCGTCGAGGTGCGGTTTCCCAACACCCGATTCAGGCTCGCTCGGTTATCGATGATTTCCCTGGCGAAAAGCTCCTCGTCACGCGGCGTTCGATGCCGATGGGTGTGCAATTGAACGTCGATGAGCGTTTCGGGTAGACGCGCAACCTGTGCCGGCGTCATGATGCTGAACTGCCCCTTGGCTAAAAACGCCTCGAAGTCGACGTCGACCCGCCGGGCCACACGCCCCAGCAGGTCTTGTTTCTCGACCGCCGTTGACGCGGTCTGCCGAACTCGGTGCGAAATCGCCGCCGATGTCGCCGTCCTTTCCGCGGCCGAGTGGAGGAGGAGCGGACGATGCGACGTTCCACCGATGGCATCTGACAGGTCCACACCGCTATCCCGCCCACGCCAGAGCATGTAGCGTATCGCCGTGTCAAAAACCGGCCAAGGATTCTCACAATAGTACGTCGTGAGATAGACGGTCGCGGGCATCCCGAACTCGATCAACAGCGGCACGGCGACTTCGGAGAAGTCGCGGGTTCCGTCGTCGAAAGTCAGCGCGATGCTACGCGGCGGAAGCCGGCCAGCGAACAGGCGATCGAGACCCTCTCGGAGGGGCAGCACCGCGCAGCCGTCGCGACGAAGATGCTCGAGCCGGCGACGTAGATGCTCCGGCGAGACGTAGAGCTCGGGAAGGGCATCGTGTTCGTCGTCGAGGGAAACGCCGTGATAGCAAAGGATTGCCAGCCGCGCGTTGCGCCAACCGCTTCGGCGCACAGCGGAACTAAAGCCGGTCAGCCATGCGGCCCGCAGGATGGCATGCTTTGAATTCATTGTCAGCCCTTTATCGATGCGCATCAGGCGAGCTCTGCCATGGCTACCATGGCTAACAACCTCAGCGGCTGGCTTCATTGATTAAATCGCCTTGCACTCGTCGCCGACAAGCCGCCGGCAGCGTTGATCGCATGGGTTCCGGTCAGCCCCGGTGCCATTTCGGCTCAATTCGACAAATTACCGATTCACTGAACCGTGTCGGCGGAATTTCGACGATGCGATGTAGCACAACCGCACTGTCATAGCGCAGAGCGCCACCTTGTCCGGGTCGGGATCAGGAGTCACCTTGCTCGAAGTGCGGCAGGCGCGCTGCTCATTCCGTGCGCGCCGGCGTCATCGCGTGATGAACCTGCGGCACCAGATCTCAAAATTGACGAGCGCCCACAGGCGCTGCGCGTTGTTCTCGGCACTGGACTGGTGACGCTCCACGAGCTGTGCGACGAACGCCCGGTCGAAGATGCCGCGTTGCGCGGCGCTCTCGCCCAGGACGTATTCGTCCAGGACCCAGCGGAACCGTCCGCGGAACCATTGGGCGAGGGGGACGGGAAAACCCATCTTGGGCCGACTGAGGATCGCCGGCGGAAGCAGGCCTTTCATGCTCTCCCGCAAAACCCGCTTCGTCGTGAGGCCATGCACCTTGAGCCGCTCGGGCATGCGCGCACTGAACTCGCACAGCTTGTGGTCGAGGAAGGGGACGCGGGTCTCGATCGAGGCGGCCATGCTCATCTGGTCCTGCTTCATGAGCAGTTCCTGCAGGTAGGTATGCGTGTCCACGTAGAGCAGCTTGTTCAGAAGCGTAGCCGAGGCAACATTGTCGAGAAGGCGATGCATCTCGCGATAGGGATGTATGGCCCCGATCTGCGCGCGCGCGTCCGCCGACAGCAGGCGGGGCAGCATGTCTTGGGGAAAGACCGCGAAATTGTCGAAGTAGAGGCTGTCGAGCGTCGGATCGAGGTGCAGAAACGTCCGCTGGAGCTTGTGTCGGACGCCCTCGGGCAGCGGCATCGCCCCCAGCATCGTCATCACGGCCTTTCGCGCGCCGGCAGTCGTCAGGCTGTGATAACGGCGCCCGAGAGCCACGTTGTAGAGCGTCTTGCGGTATCGGTCATAGCCGCCGAGCGTCTCATCGCTCCCTTCCCCGGAGAGCACGACTTTGACGTGTTGCGCCGCCAGAGTCGATACGAAGTTCAGAGCAACGCTGCTGGGATGGGCGAGCGGCTCGTCCTCGTGCCACACGAGATCGGGGAGCCGCTCGAAGAACGCCTCCGGCGAGACGATGACCTCGTGATGGTCTGTCCCGAAGCGCCTAGCGACGAGACGGGCATATTCGAGCTCATTGGCCTCGCGTTCGGCGAAGGCCACCGAAAAGGTCTGGATGGGCTGGGACACCATCTTGCTCATCACGGCAGCGATGGCCGAAGAGTCGATGCCGCCCGAGAGGAACATCCCGAGCGGCACGTCGGCCATCAGCCGCAGGCGAACGGAGTCTTGGAACAGCGACGACCACTCCTCGACGTAGTCCTTGTCGGCGCGCTGGGAGCCGTCATCGCCGTCGCCGAAATCGAGGTCCCAGTAGCGCTGGACATCGATGCGCCCGTCCTCCCAGATCAACGTGTGTCCGGGGGGAAGTGCCCGGATGCCCGCGAACAGCCGGGCGTCGCCCGACGGGGCGTGATTAGCGAGGAAATCCGGCAGCGCCGCGAAGTTGATCGCGGCTTCGAGCGCGCCCGTGGCGAGGATCGCCTTCATCTCTGACGCGAAATACAGGGATCCGTCCGCCGCATGATGATAATAGAGCGGCTTGACGCCGAACCGGTCGCGCGCCAGGAACAGCCGCCGCCGCCGCTCGTCCCAGATCGCGAACGTGAACATGCCGCGCAGCTTGTCGACCACGTCGAGGCCGTGCTCCTCGTAGAGGTGCAGGATCGTTTCCGTGTCGCAGTGCGACCGGTAGACGTGGCCGCGCGCTTCCAGGGCTGCCCTGAAATCCCCGTGGTTGTAGATCTCGCCGTTGAAGACAATGACGATAGCGCCGTCCTCGTTCGACATCGGCTGATGGCCGTGCGCGATATCGACGATGCTCAGCCGACGGTGGCCGAGCCCGATGTTATCCTGGAGGAACAGTCCCCTTCCGTCCGGCCCGCGGTGGTGCAGAACGTCACGCATCGCCTCCAGCATGTCGCGGTCGACCGGGGCGCGCGTCGATGCGATGCCGTTGATGCCACACATCCGCCGCGCCCCTCCCTAAGCGATGGTCCGCTGCAAGCCCGCAGACTCCAGCATGCCATCGACGAAACGCACGACGGACCGGCCCGCGACCTCGAACCGGCGTCCGCCAAGACGGATCGAAGGGCAGCCCAAGGTGCGGATCTCGAAACTGCCGCCCGCCTCGCCCTCGACCACGAGGTCGCCCGCGTCGCGGCGGATCACGAGTGTGCGGGCGGATGGGGAGGAGAACAATGTCTCGCCGTCCACGTCGATCCGGCTCCCGCCACTCATGACCAGACTGTCCGGCAGACCCCCCCGCCTGCGCAGCCAAAGCCACGCCGCGTCGCTCGCGACGCCGGCCGCGGCGACCCCCGCGTCATCCCCGATCAGGAACAGATCCAACCCTCGCCGCCCGCCGCCGTCGCGCAGCACGAACGCGCGGCCGGCCCGCGCCGCCAGGGGCTCCGGCAAGCTCCCCTCCGAGTCCGCCGGGCGGGGCAACAAGAAGGTGACGAAATCCACCGAGGCCGTTCCGGCGGCACTGAAGACGGCGGTCTTGGCCGGGCGCCGGTCGGCGTAGCGAGTCGACACCCATCCGTCTTCCAAGGACCATGCCCCCGTCGGCGCGAAGGTGACGATGTCAAGGCCGGCGACCCCGGGCGTCCGCTCGCAGCAGGCCGCCGCCCCGCCGACCGCTGCCGGGACGAGGCGTGGCGCCGCATCCGGGCTGAAATGGAAGTGCTGAGCATAGTCGTGGGTGCCAGCCGAGACCGCACGATCCCGCAAGATCCAGTATCCATGCTTGATGAAAAGAAGGCTTCGCCTGTAGCTCACGGGGTCGGCGAGACGACGAAAGCCATCGTGCTCGCCCTCGAACACGTCGAACAGGTCGCTCGAGGACCAGTCGAGCAGCCCGCAGCGTGCGACGCTGGACCAGCTGAACGGCCCGGCCGGTTCCGACGAGGACGCGCGGTCGACCGTGAAGGCGTTGTGATACGCCGTGCTTCGAAAATTCCGGCGCATGTCTCGCGAGCCGGAATAGGTGAAAGTGCCGGCATCCATCAGGAGAGATCGGCCGCGCGCGACGAGTTCAAAGGCCAGCGCATCGGCGTGGGCGTGGCCGCAATTGAGCGCGCCATGGGGTCCGCAATCGATGACGAGGTGGTTGGCCCCCTGCCCTCCGCCGTCGCGCATGACGAATAGGCCGCCCTCGCGGAGAGCGCGCGAACGGGATGGCGGCGCCCCATGAGCAACGTCACGATATTGAGCCGCGGCTTGCGGCCCGAAAAGCCAGACCGTCTCCTCGGCCGGAGGCCCGGCGATGGCCCGGAAATCGGCACGGTCGAACAGGACCGCGGCATTGCAAAGCGCGGGCCGGAAATCGTTCGGCGCCGCGCAGTCGAGCGGGAGCAGACGGCCGCCGTCGTCGTCGCCGAAGAACCCGTGTGTTCCGTCTGGCTTGACGAGGGCGGCGAGGGCGTCCGCGAGCGCTTCGATCCGCACCAGCGCCGCCGATTCGAGCGGTTCGCCTCGGCCGCGCGCCAGCACGGCGAAGTGAACGTAGATGTCGAGAGTGTAGCGATGATAATAGGTGGCATTCTCGAAATACGTCCCGTCGCCCCTGACCTGCCTGGCCAATTGCTGCAGGAGGATGGCCCGGCCAGTTGACCGCCATCGATCTGCCTCCGGCAGGAAAGGCAGAAACGTGCCGATGTAATAGAGGCCGAGGGCCTCGCCAGTCAAATGCGTGTTCGGACTGAAATAGGTTGAAAGATAGGTCTCGACGTGCCGGCCGTTGAGCGTGATCTGCTTCAAGATGCGCAGGAGGGCCTGCGGAGTGAGGCGCGGCGACGAGCGGAAGAGCATGAGCGCCCAGAGCCAGGCGATCGACCGATAGGACACCTCCAGGGCGCTCGCCCAGTTGATCCCGAGCTTGGGCGGGTTGGCGGCCATCCAGGCCTGCACGTGGTCGATGAAGGCGCCCGCATAACGGTCGTCTGCGGTTCGCGCATAGGCACGACCGAGCGTCAGCAGATATTGCTGCCGATTGAGTTCCCAGACGATCTTCTTGTCGCCTGCGACTGCTGCATCGAGAAAGTCGATCCGGCTCCAATGCCGGCGCGGAACGACACGTCCGGCGCACGGCTCCAGATGCCAGTCCACGGGGTCGCCGAAATGATAGTCTTGGCGACCGAACAGCAAAAACTGGTTGTGCAGGATCGCCTCCGCGTCCGCGAGGCTCCCGGCCTGGCAAATCTCGCGCAGCAGGGCGGCAGTTGCGGATAGATTCCGCAAGCCGGTAACCGGTCCGGACGGGGCCTCGGAAAGCAGCGCCTCCAGGAGCGCCTCGGCGCTGCGAAGCGGCACCGCGAACTTGCAGAGGAAAGCTGCATCACCCGGAACGGCGATGTCGCCGGTCAAGCCGCATCTTTCGCCGAGCGATGCCAGCCTCTGGACGGCGCGTACGCGCGCCTCGTCGAAGCTGCAATCCATCAACTTGCCGATGACCTGCGTCGACCGAAACCACGACCGACCGATCGGCCCGAGCGCTCGGCGCGAGCCCGGCGGATGTCTCAACCCCTCCGTCATCAGAATTTCCCGCATAGGACGGACGCCAGCCGCACCCGCGACTGGCGTTGCGGGTAGGCACAACTTTGGTCGCGGCGCTTTCCGATCTCGTTCACTTTCTTGACAACACGCCGATGCAGCGACGTGACAGCTCCCCATCATGCGTTCGCGACGCCTCGTTCGCAATCCCGAACAGACCCGGTGGGGTTCAGCCATGCGCCGACCGGATCGAACCCGGGCGCACTCCGCGGTCCGATCACGGCTTGACTCCCGAGCCGACATCCCCAAGGACTGCCTTTCAGGAAACGCTAAATCCACGAGCCCAATGACCGGACTACGCCGCGTGGTTGAGCGGGGAACGATGCTCGGTCACTTGGCGCTGGCAGAGTGGCACCGACCCATCGCCCGCGGCGCGATCATGTCCGTCGTGCTGATGGTGTTGGGGACGGGCTTCGGCTATGTCATCCAGATCTTCATCTCGCGCACGCTCGGCCCCCAGGAGTACGGCACCTATTCCTACGTCCTCGGGCTTATGAATATCGCCCGTACCGTGGTGACCGTCAGCTTCGACCTGGCCGCGCTCCGCTTCGCGAGCGTGTACCACACTGCGGGCGACTGGCCTCGGTTCCGCGGCTTCCTCCGGGCAAGCCGCAGCACAGTCGCGCTGTTTTCGATCGCGGGAACCCTGTTCTGCGCCTCCGCCGTCCTGATGCTCCGCGACCGCCTGCCGCCGGCCCTGATCGAACCCCTCCTCGCGGGATGCGTCCTGCTTGCCCCCACGTCCCTTCTCACGCTTGAAGGCGCGCTCCTCCGGGCGTTGCGGCTGGTCTACGAGTCCCTCATCCCGAATGTTTTCGTCCGGCCGTTTATTCTGGCAGCCATCCTGTATGTCGGGGCCTATTGGCTCGGCTTGGCCCCGACTGCGTCCCTAATGCTCTATGCCAACGTCGGTGGGGTGGTGATCGCTCTCTTATTAAGCTTCGGGCTAATGCAGAGAATGGTGCCCCAAGCGGCACGGCACATTCCTCTCGCCTGGCGGGCACGCGAATGGTCGGTGTTCTGCGTCGTCAACCTCGGGCAGAACCTCGTGTATCTTCTGCTATCCCAGCAGGCCGACGTCGTCGTCGTCGGTTCAATGCTCGGGACGAAGGAAGCCGGCTTCTACGCCGCCGCAAGCCAGATCTCGACCTTGATCCTGCTCGGCGTCTCGACCGTCAACCAGTTCGCCGCGCCGATTCTCGCCGAGTTTCACAACCGACGCGCCGACAATGGCCTGAAGCGGGTCCTGGCCCGCGTGATGCTGCTCAACGCCGGGTTGTCGCTCCCGTTGATCGTCGCCGTGATCGTCTTCGGCCTCTTCCTGCTGAACATGTTCGGATCGGCCTTCGCTACCGCCTATCCCGTGATCGTCATTCTGGCGGCCGGCTGCATTGTCAATGCGCTGTGGGGAGCCCTTTGGGGAGACATCCTGACCATGACGGGCCTTCAGAACGAGTCAGTGGTGATCGTCATCGTCGTGACGACGTTGAACCTCGTCCTCACGCTCTTGCTGACGCCGCGGCTCGGAATGGTGGGCGCCGCCTACGCGACGACGCTCGCGGTGCTGGTCCGCAGCGTGCTGGTGGCCGTGGTAGTTCACCGCAAGTTTGGCTTTTGGCCTTGGACGGTATTGCGCCATGCTATGGCCTGATCATCCGACAGAGGCGCGCGGAGCCGCGCTACAGGTGAGGGCCATGGCTCATGATCTTGCTTCCCTCTTGAAACACGTGTTTGCCCCGATGCCGAAACCATTCTGCAGCAACCGAGACCTACGATCGATCGTCGCCGTCTTCGTCGCCTCGATCGCGATCCTAATTTCGCCCATGACCATGGCCTGGGGCGGCGACGGGACGCTGTCCGCAGCCATCGCAACGACGCCTCTGCGGCCGGCGCCCATCGCGACCTCGCCCGGCGGCACGACCGGTGCCGACGATGCGTTCGGTCCGGTCGATTACCTTGCGGCCGCGGCGCGGCTGACGTTGCGGTTCCGGGGCTACCCCGAGCTGACGGGCGACTACCGCGTCAGCCCCGACCATATGATCTCCATCCCGGTGATCGGCCGTATCTACATCGCGGGGCTCGATACGGAGGCTCTCGAAAAGGCCTTGTCGACAAAGCTGTCGCAGGTCACCCAGAAGGACGCCTTCGTCACGGTCGAGATCGCCGCCTACCACTCCGTCTTCGTTACTGGGTTCGTCAAGAATCCCGGTGCGATAGAATGGCGTCCCGACCTCACAGTCCTCCAGGCGATCACGCTCGTCGGTGGCATGGCGACGGAGGCCATGCCGGGGCCGATCCCCGGATCGGGCGAGAGCCCGCTCGCGCTGCAGAAGGCGATCGACGCGGAGAAGCGCGATCTTGCCACCATAGCGAAGCTCCAGGCCGAGCGACAGGGGGCGCCGCAGATTACCGTTCCGCCTCAACTCATCAGCCTCGTCGGTCCGGGCGGGGCAGACGAATTGATTGCCCGTGAGAGCAAGACGCTAGCGAGCGACCGCGAGTCAGTCGCCGCCAAGCTGGCGGCGCTTCAGCAGGGAATTACGGCGGGCAACACCGAGATGGCATCCCTGCGCGAGCAGATCAGCAAGCTAAATGCCCAGCTTCAGCTGCGCCGCGACTTCGGAAGCAAGGTCAGGGACCTTTTCACCAAGGGGATCGTCACGGCCGAGCGCAATCTGGAGGAGGAAATCAAGGTCACCGACCTCGAAGAGAAGATCACGAACATCAATGTTGGCCTTGCCAAGAGCGCCGGAACGGTGGCCGAGCTGCAGCTCAGCGCCGTGGCGCTCAAGCGGGATCGCGACAGCGCTATCGGCACGGAGCTGGCCAGGATAGAACGGGAGTCGGCGCAGCTCTCCCTCGAGATCAGCGCGGCAAGGCATATGCCCGCGCCGTTGCCTCAGCAGGCCAGCAAACAGGTCGGCGACACGCCAAAGTCGCCGCTGCAGATCGTGCGCCAGCAGAGCGGCGGCACGACGACCATTGCGGCCGATGAGGGGACACTAATGCGGCCGGGCGACGTTCTCATCGTCGGCCGATCATAAACGATCTCGCTCGAAAGACGTTGCTTCTCGGATCGGCCGTATCAGATACTGTGACCAGAGCCGGATATACGACCACGTCTTGCCAGAGTTGCAAAGAGTCCTATGACCAGTTGGACAAGGCCGATCGAGCAGTTGATGCTGGCTAGCTCGCGCGACAGCCGCATCGTCGGCATCACGGCACCTCATGCGGCCGCTGGGGTCACTACCGTCTCGAACGCTTTCGCCGAGATGTCGGCGCGCTGGGGCGCCAAGACGCTTCTCGTTGACCTTTCGAGGGTCGCAGCTGACGCCGGCAATGGCAATTGCTGGGCCCCCGGCCTGGGTGATCCCAAGCTTTTCCTCGAAACGAACGACAGAAGTTACGACGTTCTCCAGGCGATGCCTAACTCGGCCCCCCTTGGGGCATTCAACAGCGCGCGCCATTTCCGCGCGAGCCTTGTCGACGAACTTGAGGATTACGCCGCGATCGTTCTCGACATTCCGCCGATCCTTGATTTCTCGCCGGAGACCGTCAACCCACTGGTCGCAGTGGTGGCCTGCGATGCCGTCATCATCGTTTGCGCGAAAGGGCGCACCACGGCCGATCACCTGAAGCAGACCGTTGACGCCATCACCGTGGCGGGTGGACTGATTGCCGGGACCGTGTTGAATGACCTCGGCCGAGGCAGGTCGCGCGGCAGAGCGTAGGGTCCGAGTGCGCCTCGAGACCGCGAGCGGACCTCATATCGTAGAACTCCATTTTGGATGATGATTATCATGCCGGACGCGAACCTAGCACGCACTCCCGAAGACCTTCGAGCCGCCCTGCGCGATCGCAACGCCACGATCGGCATAATCGGTCTCGGCTACGTCGGCCTGCCCCTCGCCCTCACGGCTACCCGTGCCGGCTTCACGGTCCTCGGCTTTGACGTCGACGTCGACAGAGTCGAGAGGCTCAATCGGGGCGAGAGCATCATCAAGCACATCACGGCATCGATGATGGCCGAGGCTTTGCAGGCCAAGCGCTTCACGGCCATTGCGGCGTTCGATCGGCTCAACGAGCCTGACGCCATCCTGATCTGCGTGCCGACGCCGTTGACACGCAATCGCGAACCCGACCTCACCTATGTGGTCCAGACCGCCGAAGCTATTGCACGGCGGCTCAGGCCCGGCCAACTCGTCGTGCTCGAGTCGACGACCTACCCCGGCACCACGGACGAGGTCGTACGGCCGATTCTTGAGGCCGGTAGTCTTAAAAGCGGCCGGGACTTCTTCCTCGCCTACTCGCCGGAGCGCGAGGACCCCGGCAATCCCGAGTTCGGGACGTCGTCGATCCCGAAGGTCGTCGGCGGCGACGGTGACGAAGCACGCGATATTGCCGAGGCGCTCTACAGCCAGCTCGTGGTGAGAACCGTTCCGGTCTCCTCAACCGGGACCGCGGAAGCCGTCAAGCTGACCGAGAACATCTTTCGCGCCGTCAACATCGCCCTCGTCAACGAACTCAAGACGGTCTATGCGGCAATGGGCATAGATGTATGGGAGGTGATCGAGGCTGCGAAGAGCAAGCCCTTCGGCTTCATGGCGTTTTATCCCGGTCCGGGGCTGGGCGGTCACTGCATCCCCAT
>JAABUW010007542.1_pt1 | contig 13071 bp, 17 predicted proteins | sample 5560081 | NCBI WGS metagenome assembly JAABUW01 (sample SAMN10711882, study PRJNA513363) | rock metagenome | isolation source: Antarctica rocks | place: Antarctica: Victoria Land, Knobhead sud
CTTGCCGGTGTTGTCCTTGATCGACAGCTCCTCGGTGACGGGGAAGCCGAAGCGCGTCAACCCGCCGGTGTTCGTCCAGTACTTGAGGAACGACCCGCCGAGTGCGTGCTTCGTCTGCGGCAAGTAAAGCGTGCTCGGCGCATTGGGCGCGACATCGGGGATGGCGGTCGCCGCAGCGACGGGTGTTCCCGTGCTCCCGACAAAGGCGAAAAGGCCGATGGCGACCGCCAGCAGCACAAGTTTGCGTAGAATCTGCATAGAACCTAACCCTCCGAGGCCCATTCGGGTCCAATCAACTAAATCGGTAGCCCCCGATCAAACGACGGCTAGACCGCAGCCATCTTACTTTCCGGGACACGCCGGATCGCGCGCAGCCTGAGAAAGAGCGTGAAGCCGAGGAGTGCGACCGACGCCAGCCCGAGCACGGGCTGGATGGGCGCGAAGTAGTTCAGCGCCCCGCTCACCCCGAGCAGCAGGACGACGATTTTGTTGCAGATCGGGCACCCCACCGCGAGGAACGACAGCAACCCACCGGCAGTCAGTTTGCGTTCCTGTCGCGGGCATGCCGATTGGCTCGCATAGGTCGTCCCGATCGCCGCCGCGATCAGGGCTGTCGTCGCGAGGAAGATGTAGTCCTGCGGGCGCGTTGGCGTCATGCGCCGGAACCATTGGTTCGGGATAACGGCGGTCGGAATCCCAACCACCAAGAACGTGCCGACGCCGAAGAGGAAACCGAGCGCGGTAGCGCGGAGGACGCCTCGTAATGCCCTGACCATCATCGCCCCCAGACAGCTAGAAATGGATGATGACGGTGGTGCCGAGGGGTGCCCATTGGTAGAGAATGTCCGCCTGCGCCACCGGCGAGTTGACGCAGCCGTGGCTGCCGTCCAGGTCCGTTCCCTGCCCGTACACGCTCCGCCACGGCGCACCGTGGATGGCATACCCACCACCCGCGAAATACATCGTCCACGGCACGTTCTTGATGTCGTATTGCGTCGGCAACCCAATGTCCCCGCGCATGCGCTCGCTCTTCACTTTCGCAAACAGCTGGAAGACGCCCGGCGGCGTCGGATTTTTCGGCGTGCCGCTGGTGATGTCGAATTGCTGCGCCACCGCGTCCCCTTCGTACGCGACGAGATGTTGCGTCTTCAGGTTCACGTCGATCCACTTCGGCCAGATGCTCGCGCTGTATTCGATCGCTTCGGCGCTTTTCGGCACGGGATTCACACCGAGCGCTTGTAGCGCGGCATACTCGCGCCCGAGGTTGCCGAGGCGAACGGTCTCTTTTCCGATCAGGTCCTTGGTCAATTCGAAGCGCGCCCGCTCGAAATACTGGACGGTCATCGGCTCCTTCTTGTCCCCGATGATCTCGCGGGTCGGCTCGGAGAGGGGGAACCCGAAGGTGCCGAGATCGCCATTCTGGGTCCAGAAGGTCGCGAAGAGGTCGGCGATCCCATGCCCCGTCGGCGCGAAGAAGCGGGTCGTGGCTGATCCTCAGGCCGGTGTGGTGGCCGAAGAAGCGCGTGTTGGTATCGCTCCGGGTCGAAGGCGAGGGAATGGACGTCCTGCGTGTGGAACTGGTAGAGCGCCTGCGCGCTCGGCTTTGATCCGACGCGGGACGTGATCGCCCAGAGACCAATCGCGATGCCGATGGTGGTCACCGCGAGTAGACCACCGAGGAGCAACCGGCGCTGTTGTCGTTTGCCCTTCGCTTCCCGCTGCATCCGCTCGCGCTGGTTAGGTTGTTTCGTTGGCGTTGTCGCCGTCTTGGCCATGAACCGACCTCCCGTTGTGCGCACCGATACACACGCCAACACATCATCTGCCCGCCGCATGATGTGGTCAGGCGTGCTGCGTCAGGAACGGGATTTCAGATCAGGAAGACTTGGAGGAAGGCCCGCCTGCGATCCGGTGGCCAGAGCCAGCGCTCGCGCCGGAGGGTGAGAATCGGTGCCCGGATAGCCAGCAACGCGGCGATCAGGAGCGCCAGGAGCAGTAATGGTGTGAACGGCAGCCGGGTCAGTGCCGCCTCAACCCCGGCACAGATGCGACCGGGAATGCAGAGGCTAAGAATCCCTGTCGGGCACGAACCGCCGCAGGGCATCCCGATGTTCGCTTGCTGGTTCGTCGCTGCCATGGCGGGTGCGAGTGCGGGGAGCGGCGTGGCCATGATGATCTGATGCGTGAGGAGCACAAACATCAGCGCTGTGGCAACGGGTCGCCATGCACTTTGCCAGGAGGATCGCTGTTCGATCGGTGTGTCCGCCTCTCGCTGCTCCATACGCGCAAGTGTAGCCCTGATACCGCTATCAAGCAACCGAGCGAAACCATTGCGGATGCTGCCACCGCTCAGACGACACCGGCAATCGCACGCGCACACGGATGTGCTTCGTTGCCACATTCAAGCTGCAAGGTCGCGTGCTCAATCCCGAACTGATGATGAAGATCCTCGCAGCAGCGCGCAAGCAGGCCGTCGTGATCTGCTATCTCGGGGATCACCAGATGTGCGGTGAGCGCCGTTTCCGTCGTGCTCATCGCCCAGATGTGCAAGTCATGGACTTCGGTGACATCCGGCAATCCTTCGAGGTAGGCACGCACGTCGTCAATCTTGATGCCTTCCGGCACGGCATCGAGCGCCAGATTCACTGAATCCCGCAACAACGACCACGTACTGTGCAGGATGATTGCAACGATGATGAGGCTTACTACGGGGTCGATCCACCGGAGCCCGGTAATGAGGATGGCGAAACCGGCCAGCACCACGCCGAAGGCGATCCCCGCGTCCCCCGCCATGTGGACGAACGCACCACGGATATTCAGATCGCCCTTACGACCGGAGAGGAAGAGGCGTGCCGTAATGCCGTTCACGAGAATGCCCGCAGCGGCGACCCAGATGACGATGCCACCGGCAACGTCACTCGGCTGTTGCAGTCGTCTGATGGCTTCCCAGGCAATCCCGCCGATCGTGACGAGCAGCACGACGGCATTGACGAGCGCCGCGAGGATCGAGGAAGCCCGGAACCCATACGTGTGCTTGCCGGATGGTGGGCGCGTGACAAGGTAACTGGCACCCCACGCGAAGAGAAGCCCGAGCACGTCCCCCAAGTTATGCCCCGCATCGGCAACGAGGGCGACGGAATGTGCGAGACGGCCGTAGATAACCTCCGCGACCACGTAACCCGTGTTGAGGATGACGCCGATGGCAAACGCTTTGCCGAAGCTCGCCGGGGCGTGACTGTGTCCACCGACGCCGTGACTATGCCCGTGATCGTGCGCCACGAAGGTTACTCCTTACGCCGCGAAAATGAGCAGAGTTAGTCGTCGCAGTGATCGTCGCCGCATGAACATGCCCCATGTCCTCCCCGTGCACCTTGAATGGCCTCACGCGCTTCCCCGCCGAGCCAATACAGCAGCACGAGTGCCGCAATCGGATCAGCCCACCACCAGCCGAAGGCGGCATTGAGTCCCAAGCCGACGAGGAGCGCACCGGCCATATATGCACAGGTGATCGAGCAGGCCGCATCGCCCCGAAGCGAACTGCTGTCAATGCCAGCCGCAATGACGCGTTTTCGCCACGCTAGGATCGGCATGAGGACGACGGCAACAACAGAGAGTGCAAGGCCAGGAATCGAGCTATCCGGCTTGCTCCGAAGTGCAAGCACGGCAACGGCACTGATAAGCACGTAGGCACAGAGTAGGACAAGCCCGATACCGACGACCCACGCCGCCCGATTCTCCGCCCGTTCGATCCGTTCCAACGAGCCACCACGCGCCTCAGTCGAGAGCCGCCACAACAGAATGCCACCGGTGATCAGTTCAATCACGCTGTCAAAGCCGAAGGCGGTCAGGAGTACGGATCGAGCAATGACACCGGCACCGATCGCAACAGCGGCCTCGATAACCATGTAGACGATGGTCAGGATTTCGATTCGCACACCGGCACGGATCAGTGCGTCCCGTGGAGAGAATGCACGAGCCGATTGAACACCCGTCAGGCTACTCATGCGGTTTGCTCCTCTTCCTGTACTGCCACTACCGGACGATGGCCGACGTGGGCAAAACCGATTGCCAAGAGATCGTTCACATGGTCATCGTCAAGCGAATACCAAACCATCTTCCCCTCACGGCGGGAGCGAACGAGATTTAGGGATCGGAGCAGCCGCAGTTGATGTGACACCGCCGACTGGCTAACACCAAGCGCCGCCGTGAGGTCACAGACACAAAGAGCGCCGGACATCAAAACCGTCAGTAATCGAACCCGTGTCGGATCGCTCAGCGCATCAAAGAGCGAGGCGAGGTTCGCGGCCGTGTCGTAATCGGGTAGGGTTGCCCGCGCGCGGCCGACGTTTTGAATATGCACATGGTCAATCTCACATTGTTCATCGGTTCTCGTGTCTCTTAGGGATGGCAAGGTGTCCTCCATTGCTAACACATGAAGAAGTGTGCATATGTTGGCATCGGCACGGCTGTCTGTCAAGCAAGGGATCATTGGTGTGGCTTCATCGGCGTTTGGAGTCCGAACGATGCAAGTTGCAAGGTTGAATGCGCAATGGGAGATGGATGGCTCGCGCTCGGCGAGGTACGCCCGCAGTGCCGCACATCCCCGTGCGTTGAGTGTCACTGTGCGGCCGTGTGTGCCCCGTCCGACAATGCGGACATATGACGATGTCCGTGGATAGGGGAGGGAGGACAATATCGGTGGTCTTCAGCCGGGCGATCTCGGAAAGTCGCAGCCCCGTCTGGAGCGCCAACTCGACCAGCGCGGCGTCCCTCGGGTGATCGGATGCCGCGTCGCGCAGACGGGTGTACTCGTCCTCGGTCAGGATGCGCGGCGGGCGGGTCTCCCGCTCGGGTGGCAGGAGATCGGCGGCGGGGGAGTAGCGAACCACTCCCTCTTGGACAAGGAACGAAAAGAAGGAGCGGATCGCCGCCACACTGCGTCGGCGGGTACTGGAGGCATGCCCCAAGGCCGCACACTGAGCCAGGAACGCGGTGAGATGCTGCCGCTGCACCGCAGTAACGGATCGGACGCCAGCGCGCGTCTCGAGCCATGCTGCAAGGTTCGACACGTCGTCCCGATACTCCCGCTTCGACCGCTCGGCATACTGGCGCGTCGTCGCCAACCACTCACTGTACCGACTAAGGCAATCGCTGAGCGAGTGGCGACTGAGGACGTTAATATTCATAATGACACACTAATTATATACTAGATGCGCACCTTCGTCAAACCCCCAAGCCCCTCCTTCCTTAAGCGACCGGCGCCGGACGGGCGGGGAGGGGAGGTGCGGGAAACCGGGGTGGTTTGACGAAGAGGGCCACCCATGCCCCCGATGCGTACCCGCACCCGATTGACTCCCGGCCGACGCTCACCGCGTGCCGTCTCCTGTGCGAGGATGTCCTGATTCGTCCGCTCCTGGTCCCGTGAAGGTCTGATGATCTGTCGATCTGCGGTCTACACTAGCGGGAGTTGTCGGAGGAAGCGCCGATCGTTCAGGCGGCGTTTCCCCGGCGTTTGGATCGGAAACGTCCATGGTACAGGTGGTCATGCTCATCCTGCCCGAGACGGAGTTGCTCGACCTTGCCGGTCCCGCCCAAGTCTTCGATGCGGCGAACGGCTTCGGGGCCGAGTATGCGCTCTCGTTCGTCGGCACCGCGCCGCGCGTGCGGAGTGCGCAAGGGCTCGAATTGCTCGCTGCATCCGCGCTGCCCCCGATCGCGGGCGACGATCTCATCCTCGTCCCGGGCGTGCGCCGTCGTTCCCCGCCGGTGGGCGCGGACCCGCACGTCCTCGCATGGCTGCGGGATGCCGCCGACGCCAGGGCGCGGATCGCTGCCGTCTGTGCGGGCGCATTCACGCTTGGGGAGGCGGGGCTGCTGGACGGCCGGCGCTGCACCACCCACTGGTCGCTCGTCGAGGCGCTCGCCGCCCGCTTCCCGCACGCGACGGTCGAGGATGCCGCCCTCTTCGTCCAGGACTCCGGCGTCACCACCAGCGCGGGTATCGCCTCGGGCATCGACATGGCGCTGTGGCTGGTGGAACAAGATCGCGGCCCGCTCATGGCCGCACGGGTCGCGCGCGAACTGGTGGTGTACCTGCGGCGCGACGGGAGCCACGGGCAATCGAGCATCTACCTGGAGTATCGGACGCATCTGCAGCCCCGGGTGCATCGTGCTCAGGATTGGCTGATCGAGCACTTCGCCACCAGGGTGACCCTGGAGCAACTCGCGGACGTGGTCGGCACGAGCGCGCGTCACCTGGCCCGCAGCTTCAAAGCCGCCACCGGCCTGACGCCGCTCGGGTATCAGCAGCGCCTGCGGCTCGAGTTCGCCGCGACGCTCATGCAGGACCCGGCCTTGACGCTCGAGGCGATCGCCGACCGCTGCGGCTTCGCGGACGCACGGTCGCTGCGTCGCCTCTGGCGCGAGCAATTCGGCCACCCGCCGTCGCGCATGCGGAAGAAGTCGGCAGAAAGGGAGCAGGCATGAACACGTTGCCGCGCGCGAGCGCACTACTCGTCATCGACGTCCAGTGCGCGTTCAACGATCCCAAGTGGGGCGTGCGCAATAATCCACTCGCGGAGCGCAACATCGCCGAATTGTTGGCTGGCTGGCGTGCCACCGAACGACCGATCGTGCACGTGCGGCACCGCAACAGCGATCCGGGAGGACGCTTCCATCCGGACGCCCCGGGATTCGCGGTGAAACCGGAGGCGCGGGAACTGCCGGGGGAGGTGGTACTCACGAAGCAGGTCAACGCGGCCTTCATCGGCACGGACCTCGAAGCGCGCCTGCGCGCGAGCGGCATCGCAACCGTCGTGATCGTCGGCATCACCACGGACCACTGCGTCTCGACGACCACCCGCATGGCCGCGAACCTCGGCTTCGACACGGTCATTGTCTCCGATGCGACAGCGACGTTCGACCGCACCGGCCCCGACGGACGGCATTACAGCGCGGACGAGATGCACGACACGGCTCTCGCGAGCCTGAACGAGGAATTTGCCACGGTGGTGAGCACGCAGCAGATGCGCGACGCATTATGAGCGGTCGGTGGCGATCCCTGCCGATCGGCGCGTGCCAATGGGAATCGTTGTGTTCGGCGAGATAGGAAGGACCGACCGCGAACGGGACGGCATCCACCATCAAGAGTGTCGCCGCAGGCACCGAACACGCCGACGAGATTTCTATGAGCAGGAGGGTGAGTAATGATGTCAATAGACCCAGGACGGCCAACTCCCGATGAGTACGACCCGTTTTTCGCAGGGTATATCGCTCTGGTCACCGATGGGGACATCGGGGAAATCCTTGAGCGCCAGATCGCCGACACCGCAGCGCTCCTCGCGTCATATACCCCCCCAGAGGCGCGGTGGCGCCCCGCACCGGGGGAATGGAGCGCCCTCGAGATTGTCGGGCACCTGGTCGACGCCGAGCGGGTCCTCGCTTATCGCGCCTTGCGCATCGCCCGCGCCGACCCGCGGCCATGGACGCCCGCAGATCTCGGGGAATACGTGACGACAGCGGATTTCCAGGGTCGCGCGCTCGGCGACGTGACGGCGGAGTTCGTGTCGGTACGCGCCGCGACGGCGGCGCTGCTGCGCGGGTTGGATCAGGCAGCGTGGGAGCGCCGCGCGCCGGAGGGATGGAGTTGCCGCAGCGCGCGGGCGATGGCCTACATCATCGCGGGCCACGAGCGGCACCACGCGATCGACCTGCGTCAGCAGCGCGAAATGGCACGGGACGAATAGGCGCTATCGGGATGAGTCCCTGCTCGTGTGTGACGAGGTCGACGGTGAAATCCCCCGATAGGTAGAGGAGGCCAAGGATGTATGTGGAGACGGGTCTCTTCGACAGATGCGAGCGGCGTCACGGCGATGGGCTTTTGCAGATCGGCGGCACCTAACATATAGTGGCCACGATATATTAACCGGAGGATACCAATGCAAGAAGGCCCTATACGATTCGATACCAAGATCGCCGTCATGCTGCGCGATGACCTGCCGACATGGCAGAAGCTGAATGTCACGGCTTTCGTAGTCAGTGGCCTTGCAGGCACGGCGACGGACCTCGTCGGGGAGCCGTATGCGGACGGATCGGGCCATCTCCTACCTGCCGATGTTCCGCCAACTGGTGATGGTATTCGCCGGCACGTCCTCGCAACTGCGGGTGGTATACGAGCGGGCGAGGAGTCGCGACCTTCACTTTGCCATCTACACCGAGGAACTCTTCCGCATCGGCAACGACCGCGACAACCGCGCCGCAGTGCGCGCCGTCGCGAGCGAGACGCTGAACCTGGTCGGCATGGCGTTCTGGGAGGACAAGAAGACCACCGACAAGATCCTCAAGGGGCTGTCACTCCACCCCTGAGAGACTACCTTCATGGCCGAAAGTGTCGGCATGCAATTCCAGGCAAACGGCCTTGTCATCCTCCACCGGGAAGCGTAGGGAGCTTGGTGGCAGCTATCGGACTCAGTGCGCGATGGATATCTGGATCGACTGCCATGTTTCGCGACATCATGCGAGACACTGGCGAGGGAGGATATACACCATGTTTGATGAGCGATTGTCATGGATCGCACAGTTGCAACACGACGAGTACGTGGCCGAAGCAGTACGAGAGCGACAAGTCAACGAAGCACTCAGGGCTCGTCGCCTCTCCACATCGCGGGCACGACACGGCCACCGATTGCGAGGCCACCTCGGGAGATGGCTGGTTGCCGCCGGGTGTCGGCTCCTCGCCACTACATCGCCGCCCGATACCCGCTGCGTACCATGCCAATGATTCAGGGACGAAGATACGCGATACCGTCGTCCGCAGACCATATCGAGCCAAAGCAGTTTCAGCGCCTGTTCGCTCCGACGGTGTCAGTAAATTCCTCGATTCACGCCCGTTATGGAAAGCCCGCATTACACTGCCGCGTCTGAGATTGCTGCCACTTCCGCAGACAAACGATTGCGCTGCCTTCTTCGGACGACCAGTAGGGCGACAAACAGCCAGCTCTGGGCCACGATTGCCAGCGGGAAGAGGACCGTGATCACGGAGACCCGCTCGAGGGCAAGCAGGCCGAGCACCCACTTCAGTCCACCCAAACCGAAGGTGCTCATCGTCTCCTCAAACGGGCGGGTGTAGGATTTCCGCAATGTCAGGACGAAGCCGATGGTGTCAATCACGGTGATGAATATCACGGAGAGGAGTGGTCCGCGCGTCAGGAACCAGATGCCAAGTGCAAACCCCGCTCCTGCGAGGGCAATCCAGTCGACGCGCGCGATATTGCGTTGACCGTTCGCCGCCGCGATCCCCGCGATCAGGAGGCAAACCAAAGCGGTGAACCCGGTGACCCACGCGCCGGGTCCGGCGTGACCGGAGAGCTGGCCGAGAAAGGCGATGACGGTGAGCACTCCCCAGATCAGCCAGGTGAAGGCATGGGGATTGGTCTTCCGCGCGAAGATATCGCGGAAGTACGGGATAAAGCTGACGAGCGCAACGATCGTGGCTGCGAGTCCAAGCAAATCACGGTAAGCCATGCGATGATTCGTCCCTCCGTTCCCGTGGCCGGCGATTGCCTGCAGTGCGGGTAGACGCGCCGTTGGCCGGATCGCATGCGAGGGGCGACTATGCGGGCACACTTAGCCAGAACATACCGGCTCTTCCGCAATGACGGTGAACGAAGAAAGCGGAGTTTCCCTGCCATACCAGGGAATCCACTGGGGTAATCGGTGTTCGCTGCGCACCAGAGATTCCCTGCCCGATTTCCCGTGTACCGGCAAGCCAGAACGGTCAAAATGCTTCACCGTCATTGCGGAAGACCCAACATACCCAGCGTCTGTTTGCAGTAGCCGTGGCAAGAACGCCGTCAGGCGAAGAGCGCGCTGCGTGGCAGGGTGGTGCCCGTGATCAACGGCGCACCCGGGTGCCGCGGGGTGTATATCTTGCGGCGCGACGTGCGCGACGGGGTGGAGTTCGTGCTAATCTCGTTCTACGATGCCATCGCGGACGCCGTCCATGCCTGCGCGGGCGGCGCCAACGAGATCGCGCTCGTGCCGCCAACTGCGCGGGCGCTGCTCACGGACTATGACGCCGCCTCGGCGCACTACGAGGCCGTCGTCGCGCCGGTGTGACCGAGAGAGGAAGGGCAGTGCCGAAATCGCGTACGACATCGACTTCAGGGGAGGAAGCAATGGCGACATCGGACATGCCTAGGACGGACGCCGCCCTGCGCGAGCGCGTCGCCGCGCAGGATGCGCTGATCGGCGAGTTGCGTCGGCAGCTCGCCGCAGGGGTCGAGGAGTCCCCCGCGAGGCGCGAAGTACGCACCGACCGCATCGAGATGTTCAGCGACGGCGTCTTCGCCATCGCGCTCACCCTGCTTGTCCTCGACCTGCGCGTCCCCCGCCGCGACCAACTCGCGGGCCGCGACCTGTGGTCGGCACTTGGCGACCATTGGACCGGATACGTCAGTTTCATGCTCAGCTTCATCATTGTGGCCACGATCATACCGGCAACATGCGCCGGGGTACGGCGAGAGCGATCGCCATATCGGTAGATAAGAGAGAGGGAATAGCCTGTGCATATCCTAGCAATTTCCGGGAGCCTGCAAACCAGTGGGACGGTAACGACCCTTGTCCGCGCGATCGCCGCACTCGCCCCCGAGGAGATGGCGGTCACCGTCTATGGCGGGTTGGGCGACCTCCCTCATTTCAGCCCGGACCGCGACGGCGACCCTGCGCCCCCGTCCGTCGCGACGTTCCGCGGGCTGCTCCGCGCGGCCGATGGCGTGCTGATCTGCACGCCGGAGTACGCCTTCGGGATGCCGGGATCGCTGAAAAATGCCTTCGATTGGATCGTCTCGTCGGGCGAGTTCGTCGGCAAGCCGGTCGCCGCACTCAGCGCCTCCCCGTATCCGACGGGTGGGGAACGGGCGCACGCATCGCTCCTGCTGACGCTGACCGCCGTCAACGCCGTGGTCGCGGACGGCGCAACGCTCAGCATCCCGCTCGTCCGCACGAAGGTGGACGCCGATGGCGCGGTGTCGGACCCGGCAACCGCGCAGGCCCTCCGCTCCGTCTTCGACGCATTGTCGCGGGCGATCGAGCGCAAACTTACTTCTTGAACCGTTGATCGAGCCAGGCGGCGGCGCCGAGCGGCTTCGAGTCAGTCGGCCGGGAGTTGACCGCGTCGACCGCCGCCGTCTGCCCGAGCAAGTGGCCGAGGTTCGGGTACGCGATCAGCGTGTGATCCGGGGGATTCGCGGCGGCGCGGGCGTCGTCGATCCGCTTGGCGCCGGCGGGATCGACATTCGCGTCGCGACCTCCCTGCAGAAGTAGCACTGGGCCTTTGTATCCCGGCAGACTGCTGACGATCGGCGGCACTTTGTCCGATGTGTACGCGTCATAGGGCGAGTTTTGCGCGTTCTGGTCGAAGTTCGCGAAGAAGTCCCGGAAGGATGGGACGATCTCGCCCGCGATATCCAGTTTGCCGTCGCCGTTCTTGTCCCTCTGTGGATTCAGTCGGGGGCGTTTGACGCGGGGGATGCGACTGCGGATGACACGGGTGCGGGGGCTGCCGTCGGTGACGCGGACGACGCAGTCTGCGACAGGTCGAGCGCCAGGGCGGCGGCGAAGCCCGACGTCGTGCCGGGACTGCTCCGGAGCGCGCCGAACACTCCCTCCCGCGTCACTGCACCATCCTTGTTCGTGTCCGCGACATCGCGCAGGAAGCCGACGCCAACATCGAGCAACTGATACCGAAACGTTTCCGCCCATGTCCCCGCGACGGGACCCTGGAGGATGAGCCCCGCGATTTCGGGATGCATGAGCGCGAGTTGTGTCGCGTGCGTCGTCCCCTCGCTCCAGCCGTAGAGGACGATCCGCTTCGGGTCCACGCGCGGATTCATGCGCGCGCTCTGGTAGACCGCGTCCGCGTCCGCGAGCAGTTGCTTCTGCGGGAGCGAGTAGAACGTCGCTGTGACGCTGGGATTCTGCTGGTCGCCCGGGCCGGTGATGTAGTGCTTGTTGTAGCGGACGACCGCATATCCGTTCGCCGTCAGGTACTGCGCGATGTCCCCGAATCTGCTCATCATGGCACGCCCGATCCTTTTACGCTTACCATCCCCCTTCCCCCGGAAGGAAGGGGGATGGGGCATGCTCTTCGTCACCGTCGTCTTCGTCGTGTGCCGATTCCGCCACGCGATGGAGGGGCGCGAGGCCGTGGAACTTCTCGGGGTTGACGATCACGCGCACCGTGCGGATGCGACCGTCCGCCAATTCGAGCGCGAACACGCTCACCGGGCGGCCGTCCACCGCGCACACGAGGGCGGGCTGGCCGTTGACCGGCGTCACGCGTAGCACCACGCCCGGCGGCGCGAGCTTGCGAATCCCGATCAGGAACCGCGCCACATCGTCCGCGCCATGGATCGGCCGGCGCGCCGCAGTCGCCTTGCCGCCGCCGTCCGCGTACAGGGTGACGTCGGCGGCGAGCATCGCCACCAACGCCGGCAGGTCGCCGCTCACGCAGGTCTCCATGAACTGGTGCGTGAGGCGTTCCTGCTGCTCGCGCTCGGCGACGAAGCGCGGCCCCGGCGCGTGCAGGTGCTCCCGCGCGCGCCGGGCGATCTGCCGACAGTTCGCGCCGCTCTTCCCGACCATCCCGGCGATCTCGTCGAAGGGGTAGCCGAAGACCTCGTGCAGCAGGAAGACCGCGCGCTCGACCGGGCTCAGCTGCTCCAGGAGCGCCAGGAAGCCCAGCGAGAGCGACTCGGCGAGCACGACCGGGTCGGCGTCGACGGCGCGCTCATCGATGACGAGCGGCTCCGGGAGCCAGGAACCGACGTACTCCTCGCGCCGGACGCGCGCGAGCCGCAGATGGTCGATGCACAAATGGGTCACCGTCGCGGTGAGGTACGCCTTCGGCGCGGCGACCGCCTCCGGGTCGCGCTGCCGCCAGCGGAGGAAGGCGTCCTGCACGATGTCCTCCGCGTCCATCACGCTGCCGAGCATCCGGTAGGCGATCGAGAAGAGCAGTGGCCGGAAGGTGGCGAAGGCGTCGCCCGCCTGCGCGGGTCGATTGTCGGTGCC
>JAABUW010007545.1_pt1 | contig 13068 bp, 11 predicted proteins | sample 5560081 | NCBI WGS metagenome assembly JAABUW01 (sample SAMN10711882, study PRJNA513363) | rock metagenome | isolation source: Antarctica rocks | place: Antarctica: Victoria Land, Knobhead sud
ACTTCTGGTACATATGCAGAGTCACCGAGTTGCCGTCTGCTTCAACTCCGGTTCGGCGATAGTCTGCTCCCTGCAGAGCACAGTTGAGCCCGCATTGCTGAGCTGTTGGCACAGAGTCTTGTTGAGCTGGAGGTCATCGGTTAGGCATGAAGCGCCCGTGTCGATGTCTTCAAGATTCCGTCAGGTAGCGTCCAGCACAACGGAGGTGTCCTCGAGGTGGCATCCATGGTTTGAGCATTGATGGGTCCGGAACTGAGGACGGACTTCCGGAACCTCGCCGATCTGCTGGCTGGCTGCGTGGTGCACCAAAAGCAGCGCAAGCCATAGAGATATCATTCTGCTAGCCAGTGTCCAGTGTCTGGTGTTGCTGGGAGCGGCAGCTACGCCAGGGAGAGATCGGGGGCAGATTATATGCCATCGCAGCTACAGAGCGAGACACGTTCCCACCAGACCACATCAGTAGCTCGGCTTTTTCATGCAAACAGCCGTCCCGGTAGGTGTTCTGGTATGGTTAAGCGAAGGACCAGCAGGAAGGAGAGATCGACGCTAGCATCTGCGCTCCCTCCTGATTGGTCAATTCGATAGCAAGTTCCTCAAGTCATCACCATCTGGTCGTCGTTGCTGTCGAACTCACAGATATAAGACCTTCGTCCGGTCTCTCGTGAGCCATGACTCTACTGCTAACACCCATCTTGACGCTCACGACATGGCAGACGGCATACGATGGTCCCAAGTCACCTCCAGATCCCAAGCAGCTGAAGGCCAATTTCTCTACGGCGTCAAGTCCACGAAGATATTCTGTCGACCAACCTGCAAAGCGCGACTACCTCGTCGCGCCAATGTAGACTTCTACGACACTCCGGAGCAAGCCCAAGCTGCTGGCTATCGAGCTTGCAAGCGATGTCAACCTCTCCTTCCAGTGTATCGACCAGAGGCGGATAAGATCCAGAAGTCGTGCGACTTTATGGAATCGCTGCCGGAAGATGCACCTTTGCCAGGACTGGAGCGGTTGGCGAAAGAAGCTGGTTTGACGAAACATCATTTCCACCGGTTGTTCAAGCGGGAAACTGGTCTTACGCCACGGGAGTATGCTATAGCACGACGGCGACAAACCAGAAGCGACACAGCTGAGTCGAGTGTCTCGAGCGTCTCAAGCGTCGCTATACCGGTCACGCCATATGTGAACAACCCTCAGACGCCTGTCATCGTTGATGAGGAACTCTTCTGCGGTGCGAGTATCGTTGGCTGGGAGCTCCTCGACGACATTGAGTTTCCGCCGTGCCAAGAACTTCGAGAGATGGTCATCTACTACAATATCGTGGCTACCATGTATGGCTTACTTCTCGTGGCATTCCGGGACGGCCAAGTCTGTAAGCTAGAATTAGGAACGACTAGGCAGGAGCTGACGGATGGGCTGGAAGAAGACTACCCTATGAACTGTTACATTCACTCGGACGTCGAGATGGCCAGCGCAGAGGATGCGGATGCCTTCCGTGACCAGACAAAGATGCTCATAGATGGTCTGGAGAATCCTTGTGGCAAGCTCCTAGATGTGCCGTTACTGTTGCCATCCCTAGGCTCGAATGGTATGAGCTGAAAGGCACACACGAGAGGTACATTCTGCTCCCGTCCATAGTACATGGTGCGGCCATTGCACGATGCTCGACAGACAAAGCGGCTCAAACGTGTTCAAGGTCAGAGATGATGGACTTTTTTGAGCCACAAGGATTGCTGCAATTGGCTACTCCTCCTCAAAGACATCGAAGTCCTCCTCTGGTACATAATCGGCATCCCGCTCCGCTTCCGCTTCCGATCGCTTTGGCAACGGCAGCCTGTCCAACCTGTCCGCATACACACCCAACAACACGGCCAGCTTCTCTCTCCGCTCATACAACAGCCTGTAGCCATCTTCTACCGCCTCCTCGTCCACGCACATCAGCTGCCGGATCGCGGCATCCTCGTCTTCATTGACGGCCAGTAGGGCCGCCATCTCCTGGAGGAAAGCAGTCTCCGGCCCAAGGCTATCCGCAAGTCGTTCTGCAGTGTTTGGCATCTCCGTGATCCGGCTTGCCATCAGGAAGCAAGCCGCATGGAGTTTGCAGTACGACAACTCTGGCAGCCAGTTGACCTTATTAAACAGGAAGTAGTCCATCAGGTTCAATGCGATGACATTGGTATCGGGGGAGGTTTTCAGGTCGGCGGAGGCAACGAAGGCAAGACTGAGCTCGCTGCAGGCGTGTGAAGATGTGTCTGTTCTAGGGACGTTGCTAGTGCCAAGATTGGCCGTGGGCGGGAGTTCATCCCTTGCTTCGGTGGCGGAAGTGTCTCCATCAGCAACGGCACGCTCGAGACGAGCGGAGTCAACCCTCAGCTGTATTGTATGGCCACGAGCTCGAGTGGGAGGTTTGCGGACGCATCCGCTTCTTCCTCTTAGCAGATCGCTCGAACTGAGCGCGCGACTCGAGCTGGTCCTTAGAGATGAGCCTCCTCTCTGGCGGACGGGCGTTTTCCCGCGAGGCGGTGGTATGGGGAACATCTGCTGGACTGAAGATGCAAGGTGCATTCGAGAGTTAATCGACTCCTCATGGATTTTGGTATCTATCTTACATGTCTTTGTCACTAGGCTAGCCATTTGCAGTTCCATCAACAAAGAACAAAGGAGCAGCCGTTGCACACTGTCTCAAGGCATGGATGCCCACTAGCATGGCCTTTTGACCACTTTGCCAGCCCTCAAGAGCCGTGCAAAGTATCAGCCATACCTACGACAGCATTGCTGTCCCTTTCGTTCATTGTAATGCCGTCCTTCGCTTCCGCATCGCCCATGTTATACACTCGATAACGCTTGTCATCCTATCATGACCTCCGCAAGCCCAGGAGCCTTGGCTCTGAGATTCTCCAGGCGGGCTTTATCAACGAAGCCTTCCAGCCCAGGTGGCTTGGTGAGTCCAGCCGGCAACGGGATGTTGAGGATCTAAGGCGGGAGATCGTGCAAGGAGCACTGCTCGCGGAGCTGTTCGGTCTGTGGGGTGATCCCAAGGAGGAACACAGAGGAGGCCTAGAAGGATGTCAGTACGGTTCGGGAGATGTAGACGGAAGGTACATACCGGGTGGTCAAACACAGGGCCGCGGACCGCCTCGTAGTCCCGCGCAAAGTGTGCCGAGTCGGGAAACATAGCCTTCAAACGTTGCATCTTAGCCATGCTTGCCGACACCGATTCTCGTGCCTGATCTTCTGGGTACAGGAAAGTGTGCAGTGTGACCAGCCATATCGACATGTCCCGCCCCTGAGATTTCGTGAACATGTCCAGCATCGCACTGCGCAGAGGATCAGGGATCTCTGTCTCCACTTTGTGGATTAGGCCCCGTAGCAGATTGGTTTTCTCCATCCGACCTGTTGCCGCGGTCTCGTTGATGTTCTTTCGGAGGCATAAAAAGCCATCCGTGATGAGCGCACCGAAAACGACAGCATACAGAGCAATAGCAGCATGCCGGAAGGTGGACTTGAAGCTCTCTGGGGGAGCATCAAAGATATGAGCCCTAGTTGCCAGAGTCCATATCATCGAGTACTTCGCAGACGCTTGCGTGTAGTGGCCAGCTTGACACAGCTCGTCGGCGGTGGCCTTGAGACCCTGGGCCGCCTCGTAGATTTGCCAGCCCATGGCGGTAAGCCAGATGGTTGGCGGAGACATCGCCCGTCGAACAGCTACTGCGTCTTGCCAGAGCGGTGTCGGCACATTCTGGAAGTAGGCCTGCTGCTTACCAAGTAGTACCTTCTTGAAGCCATCCAGGACAGTCTTGATCTGATCCGTGGTGAGTACGGCCGGGCCTGTGTCTTGGAAGCGGCACGTGAGGGTTGGGAGTGTATCGGTTCCAGGTTCCGACTCGAAAATCCACGAGTCACCCATCTCGTCATTGTCGACCATCAGGTGGGCTGGGCTGCAGATGTAGTAGAACGTGTGTTGGAGAAACGCGTGGAGCGCAGGTAGGTCGTTCGCGACCATCAAGAACGACTTCACCTTCGTGCCACGGACCACCTCAACCGGCGGAGCTTTGACATGAATCCGCAACACGGAATGGCGGAACCGCGCGATGTGGGCCTGATTCTCGGTGACGATGGGCAGGGAAAAGCTGTGGAGGAGCTTCTCCACCAGCTCCCACTTGTAAGACACCACCACAAAGTGGTTCTTGACGAAAATGTCGAAAGCCTCCTTGCGTATGGCTTTGTTCGTGGAGAGGATGCTTGGTTGGAAGCAGTAGGTTCTCGCGTTGCTTCGCTTTCGACCGCTGGTGTTGGAGAACTGTTTCTTGATGAGCTGGCTTTCGATGCGCGCGAGAACAACCATCTTACCTCACCACGTAGCTCTTGCGGCTTAGTGTACCATGGCTCGCTCTGGAAGTATTCGTTGGAGAGGAGGTAGCCATAGATCTGATCTCGAACCTCGCGCGGCACAGGGAAATTGATGATTTGTGGACGCTGTGTCTGTGTTGTCTGAGTAGTGGCGGCTGAGATGTCCATGCCAGTCAGGCTTCCGGTGAGCGCGTCGCTGGCATCCGCCATGGCGACGAGCGGTGCGGAGGAAGTTGAGGTGCGGAACAGAAGATGTGATGCGAGGTTAAGAGGCTGAAGAAGTTTCGTTTGTGCCGGCGACCTGCGCATTTCCACACCAAAGGCCCGTGCACTAGCTTTGTGTAACATCAAGACAGGATTCACTGGTAGGCTTCAACGGCATGTGGTTGCATCAAACTGTACGTACGGGGTATCATATCGCTAAACGCTTGCCACGACATGCCATTCCGATGGACTATCCACCACCCTCAAGAGTGGTAACCTGCTTCGCCAGCTGAGCGAGGAAGGGCTGCCCGTTCGCCATCACGTTCGCTGTCCAAACGGTTAGCTAGCGGCTCACATAGACTACAGTCACGTATCGAGGCAGTATGTACTTACATCTTGATCCCCAAGCACCACCCTGTCTCGCACCTCCCGCAGCTTCTGCCGGCTTGTACACTACCACCGATCCCACATCTGCAGCCAGAAAAGTCTTCACCTCCGCTGCATTGAACCCACCATCGTCTTGTGCAGCATCCGTTCTCGGCTGTCCGTTACTCCTGTTCCCACTACTGCTTCTCTGCGTCCACACACTATCTACCGGCTGCAACGTACGTCCTCCGTCCGGTCGTGAAGATGGCGATGGTGCGGCTTGTAGGCTCGGTGAAGCAGTGCCGGACCGGTTCTGCGGTGTTCGGGAGGCGGATTGAGATTGCCGTTGGCGGCCGGCTGCTGCTGTTTGCCAGACGCTGCAAGTCGTCAACACGGGACTTTTCATGACGACTTTGACAACATGCACTTACTTGTTGGGCTGTTGGGTAGACATTGTAATTGTGGTGTCTCGATGATGATGACCCGATATAGCAGAAGCTCACGTGCTTGATCCAAGCGAGGTGGGGTCAAAGTTGTGGGAGAGCTGAGCTGAGCTCTGTCGCCCCTTGCACCGGTCCGAACTCCTCGTGCTCCTGTAGAACTACCACGACTCGACCAAGATCCGCCCGCGGGATCTTGTCGGAGGCGAGAAGCAATCCTCTCGCAAAACAACAGCAATGGAAATTGGTTGTGAAGTCTACCAAATCACCACAGCCAACGGAAGCACGTTGGAGATCAACGCCGCCGCCAACCCAGCGCCAAGGGAAATTGTGGGGCTCTAATGCAGGTACATCCTTGAGCTAAACCACGGAGGATGCTATTTAACCTCTATCCAGACATCATCCTCTGGGCGCTGCGGCATCACGTGGGGCAGTGGTTGTATAACTTAAAGGTAATGTTCATTTCTCTTCTCTCTTCTCTCAAGCAAAACTCGTCACGATGCTGTACAGCAAGAACATCATCACCTCGGTGCCATTGGCCCTTGGCCTCCTCTCCTCGGTAACAGCAGCACCCAGTGTTCGTAGAGCTGCTGCTGTCAACACGACAACCTGCAATGGCCAGGAGTACATCTACGAGGAGCTCGCAGGCTATGGTTTCCTGCCCTCCAATGCCCGCGACAAATACGGCGACACCTTGGGCGGCTTGGGCAGCTCCGGCGCCATGGACAAGGCCTCCTGGAAGAAAGTAGGCAAAAACTATCAAGGCTTGCTCTATGCGCTCCCAGACCGTGGCTGGAACACCCAAGGCACAGTCAACTTCCAAAACCGCATCCAAAAGATCCAAGTCACCCTCAAAATCGCCGACCCCACCCTCAAGAACCCCTCCGCCCCAAACATCATCATGAAGTACCTCGACACCATCCTCCTAACCGACTTCGAAGGCACCCCCACCACCGGCCTTGACCCGGACATCACAGGCCCCTACAAACGCTTCTCCGAAGTCCCCTTCGCCTTCCCGTCCGCGAATTACACCGGCAACGGCTTCGGCCAATCCGGCCCAGGCGGCAACCGCGTCTCAATCGATACCGAAGGCCTCTTCCTCGGCGCCGACGGCTCCTTCTGGATCTCCGACGAATACGGCCCTTACGTCTACCAATTCGACCCCACCGGCAAAATGATCAACGCAATCCGCCCCCCTCCAGCCCTGATCCCCCGCCGCAAAGGCGCCGTCTCCTTCTCCGCCGCCAGCCCGCCGATCTACGACCAAGACACCCTGCCAGATCCCGAAGACAACCTCAACGGCCGTGACAACAACCAGGGCTTCGAGGGGATGACTACGAACCCCGACGGGACGAAATTGTACGTCCTGCTCCAATCCGCCGCGAACCAGGACGGTGGTCTCGAAGATCAGGCAAACTCCCGCTTCCTTATCTACGATATCTCCGCCTCCACGCCAGTGTACGAGGCCGAATACGTGGTCCACCTCAACCACGTCGACGCCTCCGACGACTCGAGCGACGTGGCGCGGCAGAGCGAGATCCACTATGTTAGCGATACGCAATTTCTTGTCCTCGCCCGCGACGGCAATGTTGGACGCGGGCAAGACGATACGGAGAGTTTGTACCGCCAGATCGACGTCTTCGATATCTCTTCCGCTACAAATGTCAAGGGGAACGGACACGATTGCGTTGGATGCCAGATTGCCTCCCGCCAGGGAGTACTGAAATCTGGTATTCAGGCTGCGGAGTATTGTTCGTGGTTGGACTTTAATGTTAACAGCCAGTTGAGGAGGTATGGGGTGCATAATGGTGGCGCGCAGAACAACGGGTTGTTGAACGAGAAGTGGGAGAGCATGGCGCTGTTGCCTGCGGAGGGGGAGGATGAGTACTACCTCTTCAGCTTCAGTGACAACGACTTTATCACGCAGGATGGCTACACGAATTTCGGCAAATTCCAGTACAGCGACGAGTCTGGGTTCAATCTGCTCAACCAGGCGCTCGTGTTTAAGGTTAAGTTGCCTGCTGGGTCGGCGCCGCTGGTTGGATAGGTGCGCAGCTTGGGCGACGCAAATACAAGTGATATGTTGTACATATACCAAGGTTCAAACATCTATATCTGTCTAATCTCCTTCGCCACCCCCTCAGGCCGTTCAAATTCCCACTCGTCTCGCAGCACAGCGTATAACGTGTCTGTCAAGATAATGACCAACGCCAAATTCCAGACGAGCGTGATGGCGTAAAAGAAATTTGCGTTTCCCGAGCCGGCGTAGATCCAGAGGTGATGGAAGGCGGGGCCGAGGAGCGTGCAGTAGAGGAGGCCTGCGAGGGCTGGGAAGGTGTAGCGGTGGGTTGATGACACTGGAGGATCGACTTGTCAGTAAGGGAGGATGTGGTGAGAGGGGAGGGAAGCGTACGTTCGAAGACATGCCCAAGCAAGCAAAGACAGCTCAACGCCGTACCCACAGCACCGATATTGGCGTACGGCTCGAAGACCGCGTTCACGCCCAGCATAAGCACCACGGCTGCTAGTGGTTGTTTTCGCAGTCGCAAACAGAGCGGGACGCTGTACGAGAGCATATGCAGCCAGAACACGCCCAGGAAGAATGAGCGGAAGGCGTCGAACATTTCGATGAAGAAGTACCACCACAACCCAGGATTTGGCGTGAGGTCCGGGAGCTGGAGCGGTGTCAAGTAGACTGAAGGTATGAATTGGAAGGAGGGGAGCAGGAGGCTAGAGAGGCCGAGAAGGAGTGCGAAGGTGGCGAGGAAGATTGTTGTTAGGAGGAGGGCGAAGGGTATGGCGGGTGGGAGGGTGCGTTGGTCGACGGCCGCTTTGCTGTCGGGGTTTTGGTCCGGTGGGGTGGCTGAGGTGGTTGCTTGTTGTTGGCAGAGTCGGTCGTAGCATAGCATGCCGATTGGGGGGAGTAGGAAAGCTGGGTGCAGGCTGAGGTAGCTAGCGACTGCTAGGGCGAAGGCTGAAGTTGGCATTTTTGCTTCGCATGCGTGTTTGATGCTTAGCAGGATGAATAAGGTCGTGAAGACTGTGGTTGGTTGTCCAAGGCATGTCAGGAGGGTCAATGGATTGAAGAGGTAGCTGCAGATGTTAGCACTGATATCTTGCTCAATGGGTACGTGGTCACTCACACAGCCGCCACGGATATTGGCTTCCATGCTCGGTCGGCTCGCGGCGAAATGTAGACGGATGACAACGTTGCAGCTCCAGAAGCAGCAATGTCATATAACGTGTTCGCAGAAAGGACGTCCAACCCCGTGTAGATGGCTATGTTCGCGAGACGTCCTATCAAGGTACTTGCAGATGGCAGGAAGGAGAAGAGAGACAATAGTAGTGGTGCCTATTTTCTATGAGCATATACTGGCAGTACAGGGTGAAATATATAGCTGACCTGATGGAAGATACCGCCATCGTAAGGATCGAGGCCCCGTTCATATAGGAACAAGCCTTCCTGTACTACACTGTCTCAGCTCCTACTCACTTTCCACCGGATCCATACGAACGCCTCATGGTCTCACGTACATCTCTTGAAGCTGTTGACCGGCGTCGATATTTCGACACGTCCTGCAAGGAGCTCATGTAGCCCTGGGAAGGTCACGACGAGGAGGATTCGAAGAGCTGCTGCGGAAGTGAAGAGCACCGTCTTCGGGTGGTCGTTGTAGACCTTTGTGATCGCGTCCATTCTAGCGTATCCAATGCCCGCATTATCGTCTTCCCATCGTGTGTTTGTACTTGGCGCATTCGGTCGTGTAATCTGTCCGACTTGGTGGTAGTGGTACTCCAAGACCTCCGTGCTCGCCGCATCTCATGACTCGCGCGACGAAATCTTGGCTCGAAAACTTCTAGTTCTGCGGACTACCTTTGCGACAACACTTCGTTCAGACGTATAACAAGGTACCACCGCCAGGATGGGTCGCGAAAAGAAGAAAGGTGTGACGAGCTAGTGGTACATGTCTAGCACCCGCTAACATCGAAGTCAGGCACGTCGGGCAGCGCGAAGAACTACCTGACCCGCTCGCAGGCCGTCCGCAAACTCCAGATCTCCCTCGCCGACTTCCGACGACTATGTATCTTCAAGGGCATCTACCCCCGAGAGCCACGCTCGAAGAAGAGAGTCTCCAAGTCCTCGACTCCCAGCACAACCTTCTACTACACCAAAGACATCCACTACCTCCTCCACGAACCTCTCCTCAACAAGTTCCGAGATCAAAAGTCGCTCGCCAAGAAGATCTCGAAGGCCTTGGGACGCAATGAAGTCAGCGATGCGTCAAGACTGGAGCGGAATCTCAAGCCGCGCATGCGACTCGACCACATCATCAAAGAACGCTATCCGACGTTCGTGGATGCGCTGCGAGATCTTGATGATGCGCTCTCCATGCTCTTCCTCTTCGCAAATCTTCCTTCGACTGCAGAGGTACCGGCCAAAATTATAGCCAAGTGCCAGAGGCTTACTTTGGAGTTCGAGCACTATCTTATACGCACTCACAGTCTCCGCAAGAGTTTCCTATCGATCAAAGGCATCTACTACCAAGCAACAATCCAAGGCCAGGATATACTGTGGCTCGTGCCATACAAGTTTGTACAAAGAACTGGTGCCGATGTGGACTACAGGATCATGGCGACATTCGTGGAGTTCTACACCACTTTGCTCGGTTTCGTGAACTTCAGACTATATACCAGCATTGGCTTGGTGTACCCTCCTACATTTGACTCGAAGTCGGAAGAGCAAGGAGCTGAGCTAGGTGCTTTCCAGCTGGAACCACGGAATGGAGAAGAGCAACAGCAGATTGAGGGTGCAATGGATGTAGAGACAAACGAGAAAGCTCAGGCAGAGGCGGACCGACTTCTGTCTTTACCGGAAGAGCAGTCGGAGCAGAACGGACAAGGTGACGAGGCTGATGGAGTCGAGGATGCTGAAGAGAATCCATCAAGTGCTCTTGACACATTCGCTTCCATTGATGAGAAGGCGGACACGCTACTACAGCCATCAGCAACCGCCGACTCAGAGACAGCCGGCAAGTTGTTCGAAAACTTTACAGTGTTCCTCTCTCGGGAAGCACCTAGGAACCCCCTCGAATTCATACTCAAAGCTTTCGGCTGCAAGCGCGTGGGCTGGGACAGTAGCTTAGGTGAACCAGGCGCATACTGTTCAGAAGACGACACTCGCATCACACATCAAGTCGTCGACCGGCCCGACATTCCCTTACCATCACCTCCGCTTACCGATGGCGAAGTTGATATGGACGTGGATGAAGTCGATGGGATGCCACCGACGAAGTCGAACGAGCGTGTACCAGGCAGAATCTACGTCCAGCCTCAGTGGGTATGGGACTCAATCAACGCAGGCCAACTCCAACGACCAGATCTGTACGCACCTGGCGCGACTCTGCCGCCTCATCTCAGCCCGTGGGTCAAGGCGAAGAGGGGAGCTTACGATCCTACCTTGTCGCTCGCCGAGCAGGAAACTGCTGCAGAGGCTGAGATGGAGGATGAAGAAGATGAGATAGAAGAAGGGAAGGCTGGTGAGGAAGTCGAAGGTGTACGTGGTGATGGCGAGGCGAGAAAGCTTGAAGAAGCGCTCAAAGACGAGGAAGATGGAGGTATGGATGTCAACCTAGCAGGCTCCGAGGACGACGAGTCAGAAGACGACGAAGTCGAGCCCAACGGCGAAGCTGCTGTGGACGAGGCAGAATGGGGTGGTCTATCTGGCGACGAAGTCGAAGACATTGGCGACTCAGCTGCTCGTCAAGCACAGGCTGAACTCGAGGCCGAAGCGCTCGGGCGCACACCCGCGCCAGCCAGCACATCGGCCAAAGACAAGCGCAAGAAGGAGCGGGAAGTCGCACAAGCCAAACGCAAGCGGGATGAGCGCGAGCGGCTGGAAGACATCGACCGGCGGAAGGGCATGGCATCCAGGAAGTTCCGGAAGTCGTATGAGAAGATGGCGTATTCGAATGCGCGAACGGACGAGGAGGCCGAGAAGTTGAGGGCGAAGCGGAGGAAGATTGAACGTGGTGTTGTGAAGAGCTGAAGAGGGATTGAATTGCTGCCCTGCGGTATGTCCTCGTAGTGAAGAAGATCGACATTCATACGACTCCGGTGTCGGCGACAGGTCGGCCAATGGCCTCCCAATTTTCGGGTAACATGAATATTATGAGTTGGCTGCTTTTATGATATATAGCAGCTACTGCACTTTTCCAAGCAAGTGGTAATATCTTTTCTCTCATTCGTCAATCACTCGTCTCTCTTTCATGTGTTCTCCAGCATCCAGGAAGCAGATATGGAGTTTACGAAAACCATATCAACCCAAGAGATCCGCAAACACAACACACCCGAAGACTGCTGGATCGTGATCGATGATCAGGTATGGGACGTAACCAATTTCGCCCCCGAACATCCTGGTGGCTCCAACCGTACGTACACACAACAATATCCAGAACCACCGCTAAACTATCTTCCCAGTCATCCTAAAGTATGCAGGCCACGACGCAACAACAGGCTACACCGAATACCACAGCCCTTCCCTGGCAAAGGACACCCTCCCCCTCGCCTGCTTCAAGGGCAATCTCGACCGCTCAACCATCGATGCGGACTGGAAACCCGATGTGGTGGAGAGCAATGTCACGCAAGCCGCTCCCGAAAACGAGAAGCCGCCTCTAGACAGCATTATCAACGCGTACGCTTGGCCCCACTCCTGGGGGTCGTCGTCTGAATCATTTGGTCACCGCTGACGTTTGGTGTGTGTGTATGTAGCCACGACTTCGAACTCGCAGCCGCCGCCACAGCCTCTAAGAAGACTTTCGCCTTCTATTCAGCCGCAGCGACGGATTGCTGGACGAGAGATATGAACCAGACGATGTACCAACGCATCTGGTTCCGACCGAGGGTTTTGCGGGATGTGGCGGACGTTAGTACGGCGACGACGATTTTGGGGATGGAGGTGAAGGTGCCGGTGTTTATTTGTCCGACTGGGTTGGCTAAAATGATCAACCCCGAAGGCGAGAAAGTGATGGCGAGGGGGGCGAAATCAAGCGGGATCCTTGAGATAGTGAGTCTCCCCCATCCGAGCGAGGTGAGATGGTACTGACAGCCAACCTCAAGCTTTCAACAAGCGCTTCCCACCCCCTCCCCGACATCCTCGCCGAAGCCCCCAACCACCCCTTCATGTTCCAACTCTACGTCAACAAAGACCGCGCCAAAACCGCCGCCGTGATCCACTCCGCCACCGACCTAGGCGTCCGCGCCATCTTCGTAACCGTCGACGCCGCGGGGCGCGGGAAACGCGAGTCGGATGAACGGCTCGCGGTGGATGAGATCGTGATAAACCCCGTTACCGGCCAGCGCGCGGCGACTGATAAGAAGGGAGGCGGGCTAACGCGGATGATGGGGAGTTACATCGATCAATCACTTACCTGGGACGACTTGGCCTGGATCCGGTCGCTAACGCATTTACCGATCGTGTTGAAGGGGATCACGAACGCCGAGGACGCGAAGCTGGCGATGGAGTATAAGGTCGATGGGATTTTGTTGAGCAACCATGGCGGGAGGAATTTGGATTATGCCCCGCCGGCGATACTGCTGTTGTTGGAGATGCATAAGTGCTGTCCGGAGGTGTTTGAGCGGATGGAGGTGTTTGTTGATGGCGGGATACGGAGGGGAGGGGATATTGTGAAGGCGATGTGTTTGGGGGCGAAGGCG
>JAABUW010007547.1_pt1 | contig 13061 bp, 16 predicted proteins | sample 5560081 | NCBI WGS metagenome assembly JAABUW01 (sample SAMN10711882, study PRJNA513363) | rock metagenome | isolation source: Antarctica rocks | place: Antarctica: Victoria Land, Knobhead sud
AACCCATCCCCTGTCCTCCACATACCAAAAACATCACCCACCCACCCACACACACACACACACACACCGCCCGACCAACCAAAACCACCCCCCCGCTTCTCACCAAAACCCGCCAAATGCGGAAATACAACCGCAGGGTTTTTTGTTCTTTCTTTCTTACTTTCTTACTGCATGTATGTATGTATGTAGACCCAAACTATGCTATTTTTGACGTGGGCAAGTCCGTCCTAGACACTGTTCACCTACAGTATGTGGGGTTGTTATGCACGGGACTGGGCTTTGTTGGTTGAGTGTGGATGTTCTTGCTACTACTGTACTACCTAATTCGGGGGGTGGGGGTTGGGGGTGGGAGAATGGGTAGGTTGTGAGGAGGTGCTGGATGGGTTGGTGCTGGTGGGTGAAAGGGGGGGGGGTAATTGAGGGTCGTTGCAGGTAGGTAGATATTTAAGCGATGATGGTGTTTTTTTTAGGAAAGGCGTACTATACTCGCACGACGACGACGACATGATCAAAGTCTGGCACAAAAGCACTGATTCTAAAAAGACACTGGGATTTTCGTCCATGTTCGCTACCGACTTTCCTCCTTGCTTACGCTAGCCCACCCTAAAAGTCCTCTTTGCCACACCTCTCCCCCCCTGATGCCTCGCTGTTCTATATTGCCACTACGAACGTCCCGCTTTCTTCGTTGGCACGATTTGCTCTACCGGTTGCTCTGCTTCATCCTCCTCCTCCTCGCATCTCCTGTATTCCGTCATTCCTAGCACTCTGATTGTTCTCAAGCAATCCCCCTCTGATCCTTCCGGCTACATCCACAATCGCCTGCGCCACCTCCGCCGGTTTGAGCTCCTGTAGTCGAAAGACTAAATCCTGGTCCTCGTCCGCTTCCGCCTCCGCTTGCGGCGTTTTTGCTGCGGGGGGGGGTATCAGGGGTAGGGTTGGCTTCGTGGCGGTATGAGCTTCTGGCTGGGTGGCTGGATGTACTGGAGCGGCTTCAGCGCGATCGAATTCTAGATTCGCATCCTGACAGATGGCGCGCTGCCGCTCGAATGGTAAGGTGCTGATGTGGAGGGCGAGGCGTGCGTCGTGGCGGAGTATTAGGGCTTCGTTGGTTTTACCGTCGTTGTCGTGAGGGGGGCGTAGGGTGTCATTGTGGATTGAGACGCATGTGGCGGCGAGTTTGTCGACGAGGTTGTCGTAGGTTGGGGACATGGTTTCGATAGAACGATTGAATACGGGAGATTTTTTTAGGATAGCCGGATAGGTTGGTATGGTTGGTAGTATTGTGTGTGCGAAAGACGAAATTCGGGGGAGGTTGACATATAACAAGACCGTGAGATTTTCACGATATTTGCGTTTAACATGTCCACTAAGAAGTGAAGCTTGGACAGCAGTTCCAGTTTTGTGAAACAACGAATGCGACAACATCGTAGACACGTCGAGAACGATACAGACAAACAAACTCATGCCACGTCCGAGCTTTGAACGGGAGTGATACACATGGGAAGAAATCGCGAGGTTGTCTAGTAAGAAGAGCTGAGGCATTTGAACGTGAAAGGAAAAACGGATTAAGCTCCAGTTAGCGAGCAGCTACATGTTCTCCTTGGCCCAGCTGTCTTCCACCACTTGCCATTCTATCATCGCCCTCTCAGCAGTACTAACCTGCAACCAAGTCTCATCTGTGTCTGCGAGGATCTTGAGTTGGTCCGGGGCCCGCACGGCAGACATCGTCACGTTCTTTTCCACTCCCTTGTCCTGATCGTGCTTTCTGGAGCTGTTTGGTGGCTTATTTTCCAGCATTTGCCTTGTCCCCTTTCTCCATGCCTTTCTCCATCTCTTCAGCATCCTTCTTGACCTCTTCCAATATCTTAGCCAGAGCCGTGATATCGTCGTGCTTGAGATCTCTTGCCTTAGCTATAGCCCTTACTCACTCCTCCTGATAGCTTTCCTTGCGTTCTTTGCCCTTTTGTTCCGCCAAAATCCATCTCGTCCCCCCCGGGCTCTCAGAGTATACGCTTGCTCTTCCCTTTCCAACCCTTCTTCCTCCCCTTCCTGCTCCTTCCAGTGGTCGTAATTTAATACTCTATTTTCCATGGCCTCTTCGTTGAACTTAATCCGTCTCTCTTCGGGTATAATGCTCAAGCAATCCACGAGAATAGAGTCTACCTTTTCCCGGTGTTTAAAGTTCAATTTTAAGAGGCGTCAAGGAATAACCCACCAATCCGTTGAAAAATCTTCACGAAATTCTGACATATTGTGGAAATGGAGAGTGTGAATATTTTCACTAATGAAATGCCCTTTGAAAGAGAGCTTAGTTTCGCTAGACGACAATGATATAGGTCATCAAGTGAAAGGGACGCTGTTGAGCAAGCAGTACCGTTCAACTGTGCCAAGAGAAATGGAAGAATCGGACCCCTTATAAGTGACATGGAGAGCAGGAAGTATGTCAAACAATCTATAGGATCACTGGCCAAAAGCAGATCAAAACATCATGCCAGTGGGTATTGTGTCAGTCGCTAGACAATAATAGTACGCATCACGAGACTCAAGCCATGTTTTTCAGCATTCCGTTCGGGTTTGTTGCAAGCAGAATCCAGTCGACTTTGTTTGCTGGAAGTCATGCAACCCTGTGAGCGTTCTCAGAAATGGGATATACGTGGGAGGAAACAGCTTTGACTGGGGCGGGACGTTGGGGCACACATTGCCTTGCAAGGGTTGTATTGTAGCATGTGCAAAAGTCTTATGGTGTTCCTTTCCACCTCTTGGGAAGCAATGGCAAAGTAACAGTAGCGGGAACCGATACCTTTTAAACCCTCATCCTCTGGATGATGTACTCAGTCGACGCTGGTACAGAATGTTCAACAAACGCAACACCTGGCGGTTCAAAACCGCTATCTGCCATGGTTATGTTCGAGGAACCTTCGATTGACTTGGAGTATTATTTGATGACAACCGATGAAATGTGTGCTGGTCGATTGCTTCACCTTAACCTACGATTTCCAGATTTGGTTCCATCAAGAAGATCTCAGATGGTTTTGGCTAGTATAAGCCGACCAATTCCGGCATTGCTAAAACCTGCTTTAGGATGGAACTTATGCTTGTATTTGCTGCCACATCAAGATGCCCTGGTTTTTGGAAATTTACAATCTGATCTTCGAGTGGTAAGTTGCTGACTCTGGCTGCCAGACTGGGCTGACTGGAATTCCGATTGTATGGGTCCTGGTCTTTGAGATGGACATTTCTGCTACTGAACGGCAGGCTGGCCCAACTTCTAAACTCCTAGATCTATATCTTCGACAGTGTCGGAGCCGGAGCAGGCTACCCTCCCGATCAGAGCTAACGCTTTTTGGACTTGGTATGGATCTGTCTCTCGTACGTGAACCGAAAGACCGTGAACCGAAAGACCATACAAAACGTTCTCCAAGTTTCAACGACTGACAGTAAGGTCCTCCATCATCGACCAGCCTCGTCTCTTTGAGGGATCGAAATGTATTCTGATCTCAATCGGGATATTGCAAGCTGCACAATTGGGTGGACGTCACTGCACCGTCTCCTCTGTTCCCTGCATTGTTGGCATCCCTTTGATCAGACATCCCCGATCTTTCCAAGAGGCGCTCTTGGGCGAATATTGAAAATATAACCCCAATTCAGTCCCAGGTTATTTGATGAAAGGCTCAACTTTAAGCGGCGACAAAGCCACAAAACCGGAAAACGGTCGACTTATACTCAACTATTGACAAGGTCTGAAAGTCCTCACCCTGATGGAAGAGGCACACTAGCAATCTCAACATACTCCTCGTTTACCACCTTTCCATTTTCGATAGTCTTCTTCGCTCCCATCTCGCAGATGCTCAATCTCTCAATATGTACATCTTTAGCCCATTCAAAGCCCTGATACTTCGCAATCATCTCTTGAGCATCAAATTTTCTAGAGCCTTTACTATTCTTCCCATGTCCACTTCCTTGAGTGCGAGCTTTCTTGTCTTTAGCGTAGATTGTGTTCACAGTAGTCGCATGAAGGTGCAGATCTCGATCATCTTGCAGCAGAAATTCCGCATTAGTGAAGGCTTGTTGTAGGGCGAGAGCAAAGGGATACAGGCGAGAAGTATCGTCAAGTGGCGAGGCATAGAGAATTGAAGTTGAAGATGGTTTGTGCATTGGATTAAGGCCAGACAGCGTGACTGTAAGTGGAAGGACTTTGTCCAGAGACTCTGCTTGGGAGTCATCCTTCGTTTCAGGTAAGATCTCCGTTCCCTCTGCTGCCTCCAGTACATTTGCAGGGCCGGTTCCACCAAGTTTGGAGGCTTCATGGAGCATCTCCCGGACATCCAAGCCCCGGAGAAAAGTCGAAGCAGCGGCGACTCTCTCCGGGGATTGCAGGCTCATCACTCCAAGGGTAAGATGAAGTGTTCCGATCGGTCGAACGGCCTTTGCAGGTATCACCATAGAACCCTCACTCTCAGGGTTCGTCACATCTGCAATAAACTGCTGAAGTGGGGCTAGCAGCTGCGATCTACTACTAGCTGAAGTGACAAGCGGAAGACACAGAAAATGGGTTAAAGGTGGTTTGGGTGGCATGGCAGATATTTGACAGCATAGAACAAGCAACGAACATGGTGTGGCAACAACGTCTTGGCTGAGGAGTCCGAATAAAAAAAGCAGTCTCAAAACATCTTGCTTTGTGTGCCGCCACTCGGCACTGGTAGACAAGGTCTCGCAGAAGTATCCGCAGACATTTACGAAACGAAGGCGATTGACATTCAAACCACCTGGGGGTAGGTTGTACTACATTCAATGATGAGTAGAGGTAGTGGAGTAAGAGTGTCGGAGAAGGTAGGTTGAAGAAGAGGAAGAAATACCGCGAGATGTGCATCCACTACGTTGGCCGAGACCCCGCTTAAGCAGCCCGCCGTTACGCGTTGAGCCAGGCACGTGCGTGCCCATAAAGCGAGTCTGCGGAACGCTTTCGAAAGTACCACAGAATAATGCATGAGAATCTCAATGTGGCTGGCAAGCCATACAATGTGTGTGACCGAACACATGTATGCACGTCGAACCGGGTATGGAAGACGCACCTCATGCGAGATCTGGGAAGAGCTGGGGTAACCCACATGCAGCGGATGCCCGGATCTGCACGTACGAGTACAAGTGCACAATTGTCTCACCAACCTGCAGTGAGCCGACCGTTTGTTGTAGGACAAGGGTTATGCGCAGCTGAACCGAAGAGTCGAAACGGTAGCACGATGAAGAGCACAGTTGGATGGAGGAACGGCAATGTAGCATGCTGAAAAACACTGGAAGAACATCGACACCAGGCCACAGCCAATTCTCTGTATCCTATACTAGTACAAAAAACCCTTGGCCACATATCCCAAGACCCCCCAAAGCTTCTAAGGCCCAGGGTCGTGGTAGTAGCGCTTGAGCACCTTTTCAACCTCAGCGTACTCAACTTTGACACCGGCCAACGTGTCCTTGATTTGTTTCAAGCACTTGCCACTGTCCGGCTCGTCTTTGGTCCCTGTTTCGTCTTTATGGGCCCCGAAGTGCTGAATCTTCTCACATGAATCTTTGACTTTGTTGAGTCCCAGGGTTGCCGACGAGCCTTTGAGGAAATGACCGAGGGAGCTTAGTTCGGCGAGATTCTTCTTCTCTCTACGGAAAACAACATTGAGATCAGTATCCCCCCTCGAAACCGCTTTTGCTTGAGATCTTGTGCCCTATAATCCCACCGGAGCTAACCAGTAGGCTTACGGGTACTTACATCATTGTCTCCATGTTCTCAAATGTTGACTTGGCTTGGTCGAAGAACCCATACACAATGCTTTTGGAAAATTCCCGCTCCTCCTCGTCATCGTCCATCTCTAGAATTTGCGAGAAGGTCATGGTGTCGATGCTATCCCCACATTCGGGGAGTCCATTTGATCCCGCGTCCGACTAACTCGAAATTCATTGAATCAGTGTCATGAACGCCAAAGCAATACAGACCTGAAGCGTCCATGAAGATTGACGTACACGATCTTCGACACTCTCCGGCCGAGCCGCCATCTTTGACTATTATTGTGCCTTGCTTCTGTGTGAAGACTGGAATTAATCTTTGTCCTTCTCTAAATCTAACCTGGCGGTTCGAAAAGTTTGCACGGAACTGTCAAGGCGGGTGTGGAAACAATATATAGACGTCGGACTGTTGCTGGCCAGGAACTTAATGGTGTCGAGCAAGCCTTTCCCTTATCGTCTTCTGGAGGTACGCGGGGAGATTATCGTTCGGAGGCCAGCTCGCTACTGTACTCTCGGTCGATGTAGATTGGGGAGATTGCTTGAAGAGAAAGGCTTGCTGTTTTGGGCGGGGATCCGGTCTGTAATGTCAGCCACGGTATGGATATAGTCAGTCAGGAGCACAAAGCTTACAGGTGGAAGTCTCAGGTCCGCTGTGGGCCTGCAGATAGATGCTCGAAAAGGTGAAGAGGTTGGTGGAGTTTCAGAAAGGGTGAAGGAGGAGCTCGGGGTTTAGAGATATTGCTAGCGGAGGGGTAGCTGATTCACAACGATCATCTCATGGGGAGCGAGCCTGAACAGGTAAAGTAGTAGTGGTAGTGGTAGTGGTGGTAGTGGTGGTAGTTAGTAGTAGTGACTTTCTGTATTCTGGTATCTTTCGCTTGGCCGGGCTCGGACGAGTAGTAAGGATGTAGGTAGTTAGTTGTATGTATTGGATGATAGTGCTGGCTTGGGTCACGAGCGGGCCTGTCTGCTAGGGTGAAGTACTAAGGGTCCATTCCATTTTGACTAATGATTGAGATATTGAGTTAAGGTATTCCTTGTTGAACTGCCTACCTAGTACATAGTATCTTAGTTATTCGGGAAGAAGCAGACGATTGTGTGGGTGGGTTGCATGGGACGAGATGAGATGCGATGAACGGAGGGAGCAGCCAGCCAACACACTCATGACACTCATGGCACACATGGGGAACAACAAAGGTTTACAAAGGGGGTGACTACCTAGGTAGGTAGGTACCTAAGTAGGTACTCGTACAGTAGAAGCTCTCACTGCGCTAAGGTACGGTAGTCGGTAGCGTTGCAAGCAGCCCAAATGATATCATGGGACGGGACGGGGTCTTGGCAGGACAATTAAAGATTCACGGAAGTGAAGGACCACGAGTACCTATTGTTCTGCGACTGCGATTAATAGTACGGTAAGGTAGTGGACCTGTCGGTACTGGAGATGGCAGCTACGAGTATGGATTTCATCCACCAATTGCCCATCAATTCCTCTCCTCTCCTCTCCTCTCCTCGTTACTATTCTACTACTACTGCCAGACAGGCATTGCATGGGGAACTTGGCTTCTGATCGGTCGATGGCATGGGATCGATCCATGAGGAACATGCCACCACATGAACTGGCGGTATGATTAATCATGGGTGGAATTGACAGGTCCAGTGATTGTGTGATTAGACGGGGATGCATTTAAAAGGATAAGCGACACGACGTCACACTGCACCGCTAAAGGCCGCCTGGAGGGGCCCGCCCTCCAGGATCCAGAGTGCTGGAGCCTGGAGGGGTGGGGGGTTCTGGGGGATGATGTCGATGTGCATGCGGTCCGCGTCAGCCCGGGAGCTCCGTCGTCACAATAGACCCCCGGTCCAGAGCCTTTGATCAGCCCTTTGCCTCGTTCCTATCCTTGGTGCGTCCTACGAACAGTACGAGTACTGTACGGAATAGGTAGTAGAGTACCAACGCCCTATCATGCTCGTTACTCTTCTGGTGCTTGCTCCATTTCTACGCAATAATTACTCTCTACTGCATTTAAGTTCCCCGTCCTTCGTGAAAAACACACCTACCTTAGCTCTTTCCCCCTAACTGGACAGGTCGTACCTACGTACAGTACAGTACTTAGTATGCCACGGTAGTCGCAGGTGGGACTGACGGGAACCACTGCCATCGTGCCGGCACTTCCCGTCCAAAGCGTCGTCCTCTCACGAAACGAGTACGCTCCCGCAGCCTTCACTGGCCCGCCGCACGTCGCTTGTGGCTCTCCAATCTTCCCCCCCTTCGACTGCATCATCACCACCTATGCACCCACCCGTTATCGGGCCTCCCATCGAAAGATTCCTGGGATTCCGGAACCGTTCTTTGGGGGCCTTGGTGCGCAGAGCTGTGGGTTATGTAGTCGGTGACTGCCGTAGACAAAGGAGGTGGACGTCACAGAGCCGCAATTCGGGAAAGTTCCCCTACTCACCTTCAACATCAACATCAGCGGGACAACGAATGGCTCAACGAACGGCTCAGCAAACAGCGATAGTCTGCATGATCGGCGGGTGGACCAAACACAGGCACATGGACAATGACGTTGCGGTAAAGTGTCGGAGGCGAGGAGGAGTGAGATAAGCGAGCACCGAATAGTACAACGATTCACAGGATTCCCGTCTATATAGTGTACCAACAATACATCCAGCGCACTACCCATTCAGGTGAAGAGCAACGCTCAGCCGGCCTCATACGCAAGAGAAGAAGGAAAGGAAGCTTTGAAGACAAGGAGATGGAGGGTATGTTCGGAGTGGTGATCTACGTGGTAACTTTGTGAATGGCTTCTGCAAGGCGTTTGACATTGCCGCTGGTGATTCCTGCGACTGAAATCCTTCCATCCTTAGTGGCATATACCGAGTGCTAAAGTGCGCGTTGTTAGCAAGAAACTACCGTGGGTACAATGAACAATCACCAACCTCTTTCGCAAGTGTGTTCATCTGAGTAGGGGTCATGCCCGTGTACGCAAACATGCCAATCTAAGGATATCAGCCATACTCTGAAATAAACGGCGCCTTATTCTGATTGAGTCTACCTGGGATGTGATGTGGCTCCAGTCGTGCTTGCTACCTAGGTCCTCCAGGTTCTTTTTCAACAGAGCACGCATGCTGATGATGCGGTCCGCCATTCCTTTGACTTCTCCGAGCCATTGTTTGTTGAGGTCGGGGTTGTTCAAGATCTCGGAGGCGATCCGGGCGCCGTGAACGGGAGGGTTCGAGTATAGCGGGCGCACTAGGATCTTGATTTGCGAGTCCACGCGCTTCTTCTCCTCTGCCGAATCGCAGACAATGGAGAACGCTCCGACACGCTCCCCGTAGAGCCCCTGAGTGTTATTAGTCACGTGCTTGTCAAATTTTGTTGAGAGGATGCCGTGCCATGTTCTTCGCGAAACTCTGGGCTAGAGCAAAAGTATGACCCTGGCTCTGGAAGTATCTAACAGGGAATGCATCTTTGTCGGTATCACCACTGGCGAAGCCTTGGTATGCCATGTCAAAGAAAGGATAGTGCTTCTTCTCTTTGACGATATCGCTGAGTTGTTTCCACTGGGTCTCTGATGGATCTATGCCTGTAGGGTTGTGGGCGCAAGCGTGTAGAAGGACGATGCTTCCTTCAGGAGCGGACTTCAGGTCTGCCGCCATGCCATCGAAGTCCAGCCCAATAGTGTCTTTGTTGTAATACTTGTACTTTACTACTTCGAGTCCCGAGTCACTGAAGACAGCATTGTGGTTTGCCCAACTAGGCGTGGGAATATAGATCTTCTTTCCACTAGGGTAATGCCTTGCAAGAAACTCACCACCAATTCGCAAAGCGCCGGTGCCGGAGATTGATTGTGTAATTGCCACTCTGTCCTCCTTGATCGCTGTCGAGCCACTACCATAGGCCAGGACAGCAGCGGCTTTGGTGAAGGAAGGTACACCAGTGATCCCGGCATATTCTTTATCAAGGGCCGAATCTACAACCTTCTTCTCCGCTGATCGTACGGAAGGTAGGACGTAAGGCTTTCCCTTGTCATCTCCTGTCCAGTCGATCAGCTTTTGACCATGGGACTCCTAGCTTCAAACATACGGTAGGCTCCAACCCCCAGGTTGATCTTCTCAGGAAAGCTGTCTGCCTTGAAGGCTTCTGTGATCCCTGTGAAGCTCAATCAGCGAGCTGTAGATAAAGTTCGGATAGTACTCCTTACCCAGGATGGCCTTGAAGACAAACAAGGTAAGCAGAAAGATACGAACTCTTCACTGAGGCTCTACTTACATCCTACATTTCAGTCAGTCTCGGAGATTCGGGCCAATGGATCTCAACAACTTACAGGGGGCCCTTGAGGTACGTGAGCCCAAGTTGAGGCGGATTTTGCGACAATGGCTTTGCTGGCTAAGGAGCGAAGAGGCGCCTGCCGTGTAGCTATGCGTAAAGAAGATAGCATGGTCGGTGGGGACAAGGAAGCCCAGACGGATTGAAAAGAGTGGCTGGAGGAGGACAAGACAATGCTGAATTTGTTCCGAGAAGCGAAAAGAGATGTATATTTTTTGGGGTCGCATAACAAAAATTACAGAGCCCTGGAAATCACGAGCTCTTCTCGGGCGCCTTTCCGCTTTGGGATGACAGGGACCGCATTGCACTTCACCTGACTTTTGGCGAGCGTAAGTGTCTTTTGAAAGCACGGAGATACTCAACCAACATCTAGACGTGATACTGGCAGAGATGAGACCCATTCATTGCACTTGACACGACTCCCGGTTAGGTAGCTTACCTAGTAGTGGGGTGCTACCTGGAGGGGGTTTTCCGCCAGAGCCAAGAGGGCATTTAAATTGTCTGGGCCCGGACTATAGCCCTTGGGCCTGCCGTTGGATTCAGGACATTGCCCGGTGCAAGCCTTTGCAAGACATAGTCGAGATGCACTTCGCATTACCTCCTCGCAAGACCTCCCATCCTCCACCCTATACCAGAACCTATCGGTCCACCCCGATACGGCGAAAACAGCTTCAATTCGGCGGAATCATTACTTGCGCCGCACTGGTACTTGTCTATCTCGCAACAAGGCTGTTCGCCGATTCTCCCGAGCGACCTCCTCCCGGTACGCCCGAGACGGTAATTGTGACGTTGCTCGATCCCGTTGGCATGAGCAAGGAGTACATGAACAGAATAACAGAAAATCGAAAACACTATGCGGCCAAGCAAGGTTTGTATTTTGGAAAGGCTAGTAAATGGTAGAAAAGTAACAAAGGTTTTCACAGGCTACGGTACATTCTTCCCGAACGCGACAGACTACGACATCGATAACTCTCCTCGAAGCTGGGCTCTCGTCCCCGCCGTCCGTCACGCCATGACACTCCACCCATATTCCACCTATTTCTTCATTCTCTCACCTCATGCCCTTATTATGAACCCTTCACTATCTCTCAACACGCACATTATGGCGCCCAAACGCATGGAGTCAATAATGCTGAAGGGTAAGCCGGTTGTTCCGCCCGACAGTGTGATCAAGACGTTTTCGCATCTCAAAGGGGATAAGATAGATCTAGTACTTACGCAGGATGATGAGGGATTGTGCCAGGGAAGCTTTATATTAAGGAGTGGAGATTGGGCGAAGTTTTTCCTCGATACCTGGTTCGACCCGTTATACCGAAGCTACAATTTCCAGAAAGCAGAAGGCCATGCTTTGGTATGTCAACGTCTCTTCAATCCTCCAAGCGGCAATAGAAACCAGAAGAGAGCTAATAAGTTAACAGGAACACATTGTGCAATGGCACCCCACCATCCTAACCAAATTAGCCTTGGTACCACAACGGCTCCTAAATTCCTACAACATCGACATTCAAAGCCGGGGCGGCCAAGAAGTCATGTACAAAGAAGGCGACTTCATCCAACGCCTGGTCGGCTGCGAGCTTGACCAGAATCGCAACTGCGAACGGGAGATGGACCTGATATATCAACAGTGGAAAACTTCGGTTGGAAAGACCACGGGGAAAGCGAGCTGAGTTGTGACAACAGTACCTTTGCGGAATGTTGGGATTCTTTTAGTGGGTGGATATCCTACGATTCTTGATTCACATGAATTCTGCTTCGTACCTTTGGTCGAAACCAGTGGAGGCGTCAGAGGCGTTTGTGAGATGTATACTAAATAACCTGTATGATTATGAGGCCTGAAGATACAACGCGGCAGAAAATCCGATGCATATGTATCAGTAGTACGTATGGGCCAATCCGATCTTGAGATATAATACCTTTTCCATTGCGTACTATACTGCTTTGTTTCTCAGGTTCCACTCCTCATTTAGTGACCGGTGACTACGAAAGGCCAGATAAAAGCCAGGTAAAGCATAGTTGATACTCTAGCAATATCGTAGAACCTGTATAGGACTTCAGATATAAGGAGTGGTAAGGCATGTGTAAATAGAGCACCAGTAGCAGCTCTGATAACACGTGACGAAGCGAGAGGTGGCAATTTATCGAGGCTATTTTATCCTTTACATGGTGTTTGGAAACGGTTCTTGATACTCGGATGGTAGTGGAGATAGGGTTGATGTGGTTCTATATACATGGAAACATCGTCTTGAAGTCTATTGTGTTGATGCAGGGAGAGATATACACACAATATTTGCAGAGGAAGGAGGACCAAAATGACCTAAATCGATTCCAATGGGTAAATAAAAGAAAACCCCCTCACTGCGTTCGCGGACTAACCTCTATAACACCAGATCCGACCATCCCAATATCCGCCTCAGTGATCACAAACATAGCCCCCACATACCGATGCATCGCATACAGATAATTCCTGATCCTCTTCAACGTCGACCGCAAAATCCCATACGTCATGTGCTGTCCTTGGGAACTCCCAACTGACAGCTTGACCCCAAGACCCGTATCGTAGTTGAAGGGATCATCGCGTCTACTAAGCGACCCATCGCCGCTGCGGTCCATATGTGTTTCGACATAGCTGAGGGCCAGCAAAAGAGTACTGGCCATGCCGGATACGGGGATTGGGTCAGTGAGCTGAATGCAGAGGGTTGTTCATGTGGACGGAATGTGGTAGGCGATGACGTTCGGGTTGGCTGCGATGAGGGCGGGGACGACGAAGGGGCGCGTGTTAAGTATTGGATTGGTTCTGATTGTTTCAGTGTAAGTCTTTCTAATCTGCCATTGGCGAGTCCTTGCTCACCTGAGCATTGTCACGTTCTGTTGCATCTGCCGGGTGACTATTGGTGCAGCGATACTCGGAGAAGAAACCGGAGCCATGAGTGAGATCGTTGCATGCTGAATCAAGACAAAG
>JAABUW010007551.1_pt1 | contig 13051 bp, 16 predicted proteins | sample 5560081 | NCBI WGS metagenome assembly JAABUW01 (sample SAMN10711882, study PRJNA513363) | rock metagenome | isolation source: Antarctica rocks | place: Antarctica: Victoria Land, Knobhead sud
GGTCAACGGGATATGGATCAACAAGTGAAGATAAGACAGACTTCGTAAAGATGCTTTTTGCACAGGGTGCAACTATTCAGGCCCCTGCAACACCAAAGACTTGTGTCAAGTCTGTTTGCTGATGAATGTGTGTGCACTGATGCTTCACATTCACAAGCTTGGCATGCCAAGGAGTTGAATGCCCCAGCACCCAAGGGCTGCGTACTGGACACCACTACACACATCATGTGTCTCACGTCACGTAGTTGCCGATGCAGTTGCTCGAAATTGCTGTAGCGGCGCGACACGGTCCATTCGCCGTTGGCATCTGCCGCCCTGATCTTGTACACCACCACCTCCTTGAGTGTGTCTGAAGCCCTGATGGAGTCTGCCGCCACCACTTTGGCTTTCAGGCGCCCCTGGGGGATCGGGCCTTGACTGGAACTTGCACCTGCAGAATAGCATTTTGAAATTCTCAAACAGCCACTTTAGGTTCCCGAGTAGTCGTTTCAAGAATCTGATTAGCCATGATGAGTTTGTAAATAGCCATTTGAGGCACCAGGACCATGAAGCAAAGGCCAGCATGTCTGCAAATTTGCTAGGCTGGTGCTTGTGTATCTGCTGACTGCTTTCCAGTCCTGCTCTAGCATATTCTCACTACCCATAGCAGCTAATGAAAATGGCAAGAACGTGGGAAGTGTGCTTGCCAACTTGCACGTGGGCATAATGAGCAACAGCTTGAATGCTCATGCAGGAGGTGCAACACCACAGTCTGCATGCCATTGTGATGTAATCGATCTGAGATGCACACAGATGAACAGCTTATGTGACCATATGCTGCTGCCGTCATTGCTTGTGAGGGCTGTAATGAATGCAACAGAGCTCTTTGACAGCCCTGGTCCTGAATTGGTGAGCCAGCAGCTCACAGGGATGCTGACGAGGTGCATGACATGTATGGAGGACACAAAACAGGAATGCATCTGTACCAAAGATGTAAAAGCAGACACAACAGACAAAACCAAGTTGGCAGAGTGAAGACCTGGCGTTCCCTGGTTGTCATAGGGACCCCCATTTTGCCTGCCTCTGCCCATCACATAGTCCCTCGCTGAGTCCTCGCCTACTGAGCCAGTCCTGCATTTGCACTGTTGCCTGTCAGGCTTCCTGCCACTTTGCTGCTTAACAAAGGTCATTGTTGCTGCTTTCCAGGAGTAAATTGCTATACACACAATACCCAAAAGCACAATTCTGTACCATGCATGCAATGCCCAAAAGCACAATTTTCAACCATGCTCTTCTCAAATTCTATGCACCAACACTCTCACAGGAACAGCAAGGCAGGCTCATGCACAGATAGCATTCATTTCTGCACATCTGACAACGACGACCCAGCAAAAGCAGCAACTCACCATTTCTGTTCTGCGTTGCCAAGTTCTGCTTTATTTTCAGCATCAACAAACACCACACTGCACGACTGCTGGTGCTCACACTATCAATAATCCATGACTTGCCGCATGCAGAAATGTCGTGCAACTGTGTCTTACCTTGTGTGACCAGGCCGCTGTCCATTGCTTGTTGGCAGACCTTTGCTGCCTTGCCGGTTCAGGGTTGCTGAGGGCTGCTGGTGGCGGCCCTCACCATCACTGCCCTCAGATGCAGATGCCTGGACCTCAGGCCGCTGCTGACTAGGCCTCTGCTGAGCTGGTGGGGCCTGGTGGGCCTTTGCTGCCCCTGGCTGTTGAGGAGGGGTCAGTGATTCAGCCACATTGAGGCTGTTCGCACTTCTGGTTCTTGGCATTGATCCTGTGCGCTTCAGGGCTGCTGATGAGTCTGGGGCCTAGGCAACAGCACACACAGTCAAGAGCCTGAGGTATGGCAAACAGGAGCATGTTGGCATGCAAAGCATGGGCAACTTACGCCTGTTGCCTGCAAAGATGACCACCAACACATGAAGCATGGCAATGTATGCATCCTTGCAAGTCTTACGCGAGCTAAGACACTTCTTGTAGCTTGTTTGGAGGATTAAGCAGAGTGCATCAGACAATATGATAGGAGTTTGAGTTCTGTTGACCAAACAGCAAGCATGTTGCGGCAAGATTTGCAGCACATGCCCACAATGACAGGCAGATGTTACCTCTGCAGCCTGCCTGTAGACTGGTCCCTCCCTGTCAGAAGCTGACCCATGCCGTTGATGCTGCCCCTTCTTGTTGCTTCTAACACCATTAGCAGCTGCTGCCTGATCCTCAGCAAGAGCAGCACGCTGTGCACGCTGGGCAAAGTCCCACTGACCCTTGGCAGGGTCATGCTTGGATGCCTGAGCAGAAGCTGCTGCAGCAGCTGCCACTGCAGCTTCCTCCACATCCAGTGCCCTACGCTCCCTGCGCTCTTGGAGAGCGGACAACAGAGCCTGTGCCAGCAAAGAAAGCAATATGTGCAGCAGCCCAAGCTGTGTATGTGTGGTAGGGGCAACAATGCTATTTGCGGTAGAGTATGCTCGCGCTTGGTTGACTTGGCACTTGTTGTCATATCTATCTGCAGACGCTGCACTGCAGACCATCATTGATGCAGATACATGCCTTATGTCAGAGCAGCGAGCTCAAAATTAACGAGTCATGCAATCATCAGGGAGTCTGGCCCCCTGTGCTTGTTGCCATTACTATTTAACAGGCTGTTATGCATGCAGACAAAGCTACAAAGGCAACATGCAACCCTTCACAAGCAAATGACTCATCATGGGTAAGCAAGCTTGACAAACTCAACGAGACAATACAGCAACATGACAGGCTTACAAGCAGCATGCACGCAGCCTGCAGCGAGCTGTGCACCTTGTTGATGTTGTAGGGCGTCATGTGCTGCATGATAGGCCTGAAGACCAGACTAGCCAGCAGGTCCCGGGCAACGCTTCGCATCATGAACTTGTGGTAGTCTGGTCGGTCCATCAGCAGAGCTACCAGCCCCTCACACATGTGCCTCAACACCTGCATCCCGTCATTGCTGGTATCATCCATCCATTTGTTTATTGACCAGCTCATTCAATCTTCCATCCATCTACCCATGCATCCATCCACCCATCCATCCATTCAATTGATCGTTTGATTCATCCATCCATGCATACATTCAAGGACCATTACATCCATGTGACTCAACACATGCACGACACCTGGTGTGGATACTTGTTGTGCACATGTGTTCATAGGTCACTCAGGTTTGACTACCTTTGCCATCACTGCAACATGAGGAAGGCTCAGGCAAACAAAGAAAGATCCATGCGGATGTTGCCTTGCAGGTTGAAGCATCAAAGCTGCAGCATGCAAATACGAACACTGCTGAACAATTCATGACTTGACAGTGCACTAGTGCAGATGCAGCAGTGACAAGTCTGCATCCATTGATCATCATGGCCTTCAAATGAGACAGATGCACCTTGGAACGGCAATACAGGCACAAACTTCATGACTCGTCTTTGGCAGCCCCAAACAATCATGTGACTCTGTGCTGTTACCTTGTAGTGCCCAGTGAAGGGGCCCTTGTCATGGGGGTACAGTGCGGGGTGCAGGTTATGATCAGACTTCATTTCCTGCAGCAGGGCCCTTTCCCTAGCCTGAGGGGTCATCTGGGTGAAGGCCTCCTCTGACAACCCTTGCAGAATGTTCTGCTTAGTCATGCGGTACAGCTCTATTTGCTCTTGCAGTAGCTGTGACACATCCCTGCAGCCATGACAATGATCAGACAATAACCACCTGTTTTGATGTCTCTGCCTGCCGCGCTGGGCCCCTAGTACTGTGTGGGCTTGCATGCTGGTCACAAGATTGGAAATTGGCCTACATGCTGAGTCTGTCCTTCAGCTGTGTGTTGCTGAGCTGTCAGCTGTGTGCTGTCAGTGAAAGTCTCTATTTCCTGATAGCCATCCATGTATATGCTGCAGTGTAGTCAAAACTCGTCACTTGTGCGCAATGCATGGTAACACTGAGCAGCGTTTGCTGTGTGATATAAGATGGCAAGCTGTGCGAGATTGCAATAGAATGTCCACGAGCTGACGTCTGGCGTGTTACCAAACATGCTGATGCTGTGGCTCCAGGTGCGGATCATCTGTGCATTGTACAGGATCCGGGGAGTGCCAATCCAGCTGAAAGACTTTGAATCATCAACAGCAAGAAAGAAGTGGCATCAACACTTCAAGGGAGTGCCATCAACAGTATCTTTTGACTTTGAAGTGTCCAATTTGTTTGTGTGTGGACTGGTGATGACACTGCAGCAGTGAGAGTACCCATTCTGCTTGGTCAAGGTGACAAAACAGGTTGTGCAGACACATCATTGGACCTATCACGTTGAGCCTTGCACAGGATGCACAGCACAAAGACATCCATGACACATGCCAGCACATGCTGATGCATGCACCAGAGCATGGTATCATGCACTTTACAAGGAGGGTGCAGGTGGCCGATACAAGCAGCAGGCATACGCGCAGGTGGCTGATACAAACAGCAGGCATACGTGCAGGTGGCTGATACAAGCAGCAGGCATACGTGCAGGTGGTTGATACAAGCAGCAGGCATGCGTGCAGGTTTCTGATGCAAGCAGCAGGCATACGTGAGCAACATCCTCTTGAGGTCTGCCTGCTGTGCTCGCACAGCCAGCTCGCCGAAGGCACTGTTCAGCACACGCCTGACGTCCTTGGGAAAGTCTGTGTCTGGTGTGATATGGCCCCACCACAAGTCATACAGAAACTGCACCACAGCACCACAGGTAACAACAGGAAAAGAGAAAGACTACGCCTCTCGACGTCAGTTTGATGAGAAGCCAAGGATAATACCGGGCTGCCCAGGAGCACCACAAGTATCTATGCCAGAGGTTTGACTCAAGATCCATGCAGCCGACACAAGGCCACAAAATTCATGACAGGTGATGGCTTACTGCGCCGATGCTGTCCAAGTGGATTGGCAAGAACTGCAGTGAAGCTGCTGGTATGGCTTGAGGTTGAGTCAAGCGCAGCATACCTCCTGTACAATGCTGCCTGAGAGCGTCTCCCAAGCTTGTACCACCATAGGAGAGTTGACCTGCTCCTTCCATTTGCCCTCTGCCTTGTTACCAGAGGGGGGGGCAACTGGAAAGGCAAAGTTCACAGGAGCAGAGTCGGCTGCCTTGACATGCCTTGGCTTGGCCTGATCTTTTGCTCGATCACTTACTTGCACGAACAGCCAGTATGCCGAGGCTACAAGCAGGCCTGCTAAGGGCAAATTGAGCCAGAATGATTTGCTGGTACCTACGGACAAATGCCTGTCAGGTGCTGCATTAGCATTCACAAAAGCTGCAGGCTGAGCTGATGCGTGCTGCAGACTTACTTGAGAGAGCCCAAGCAATCAGCCAGCAGAGAAAACCAACTTTGGCTAACTGGTTCAGCAGTGCCTGCAGAACTTGAGCGCCGTCTGAAGTTTTTGGAACTGGTGGTGGGGCTTGTACAGGAGCGGACTGCTGCTGCTGCTGAGGTACTGCTGCGGTGGTGCTGCTCTGCATCTGACCACAGGCAGATGTGCAAACAGCCAATCAACAGCAGTATGACTGGTGACGTACTGCGAATAGCGGCATTTGGCTGCGCCTGCCAAACCCCATCCGTCAACGCAAGCCAAGATCAGGCGTCGCGATCATGACTCCGGCCATGACACTGGTCCCATCAGACGACCGTGTCTCCTTTGCTAGGGATTCCAAAACGAAACCCAGGTTTCAAATTGCAGCTGATCCATATAAACGGCTGATCATGCTGCGTAGCACTTCTGGGACTGTGCCGCTACAAACTCTGAGTTTCACTCGCATTGCTTCATGGCCGCAGCTCAGGTGCTGCTAGAGCATCTGGAGTTGGCAGGTATCTGCTGCAAAGACTTCAAGGCTCCTCTGCAGAAGGCGTGCCAACACAGCGATGCTGCAGCTGTCTTGGATTGGCTTGGTCGTCTTACTGGCGGCAACTTGCTAAGCGACAAACAGGCCCTGTTACTGCAAAATTTAGACACAAAGGCAGGCAAACAAGGATACGATCACACTCAACACGCTTCCACAGAGGCTTTGATCACAGCTGTCCAGCGCGAGCTTGAGTCTCAAAAATTGCTTGATGCATATCCGTCCGAGGATGAGGTGCAACAAATCATTGCAAATCAAGAAGCCACTTTGCTACAGCTTCAGTCAAAGCTGAAATCTCTGCAAGCTCTCAGCTCTGCCACCAAGAAGCAGTCCATAGCAACAGCACAGTCAATAGCGGTCAGCGGTCATGATCAACGCATCAGTTCCAGACGTGACAGCAATGCAAAGCGCCTTGCTGGCCAGCAGGATGCCTGCAACACGTTGTTACGCAAAACAGAGAAGACGGCAGCACTTCTGCAAGCAAAGTTTGAACAGCACAGCTCCAGCTGGCTGTTGTCTCTTTCAGACATGCAAATTGTGCATCAGCAGGACGCCAAGTTCCGGACAGAGATGGACAGGTCTGAGCATGTCTCCTGCTGCTTGCTTCTCTAAAGCATGCTGTCAAAACATCTTGCTGATGCTATGTGTGTGAGTCATACTGTACAAAATATCTTGCCGTGCTGCCTCATTACACTAGGTTCAACGGCGTGTTGTCCTTGCTGTACATTGATCCTACAAGAACTGAGTCACATCCAGTGTCACATCCATGTGAGTGTCACCTCTGCACAGGTTGTACAAGAAACAATTTCAGAGTGGGCCTGCGGCTAGCATACATGAGCAGCACACCTCCTCAGACTGGCTGTATGACCATGACCCCTTGCAGCCTGACAGCCTGCACAATGTCCTTCGTGGGCCAGACTCCCAGGTGTGCACATGTCATGTAAAGCTGCTGGGCATCCCAGTATACTACTTGCCTTCTCACTAAATTGACGCCAAAAGGCGTTTTCTTTTCATTTCATGCAAAGCCGGCTCAGCCATGCACACCTGCATAATCCAGTCATGGCACAAGCTGTCTTATCTGCCAACAGCAGCATAGTAACCACATGCGGCTTGATCGTAGACAGGGTTGTATGCTTGCAAAGCCACAGTATTGTGTTTTGTGTCAGCTTAGCAATATTTCTTTCTGTAGTAACAACAACAACAATAAATCAACGTGCTGGGGTAGTCAACAGGCATCAGGTGCAGGCAATGCAAGTCTGCTCCCTCCAAGCATTGCGCATGTTGTGGTTCAATCTCAATTTGTGCACATCAGACAATTCAGCTCTTATGCAGGCGTATGAGGATCATGTACAAGAGCTGGACAGGTTGCGCTGGATTCATGAAGCCAGCCAGATGCAACATGTGACCACGCTAGCCTGGCAGGCCAAGCAGGAGGCTATGCTGGAATCAACCAGAGTCAGCATCAGCAGAGCTGCAAGTGTCCAGGTCTGCCACACTTTGCACTCCATGAGCCATCATTGCAAGCAGAAGGCAATAATTCTGAAGAACTCACAGCAAGAAAACTTTTGGCTGACATACCTGACAATAGGATACTGAGGAGCGTGCCTCACACGTCTGGATATGCAATGTCTGTGTCATGCAGCCAGGCTTATCTGTGTCATTGCTTTGATCCTGCACTGATAGGTGCACTGATGATATGCATTGTTGCTGTGAACGGCCTACAGCCTGATATCTGCAGGTTCCACAGTTGCTCACCTCCAAAGACTCTGTTGCCAAGGTGTGTGCATGGCATGTGGTGCACATGACACACATATCCGTAGACCACATCCCTGGACCACACCCCTACACCACATCCCTACACCATATCCCTAGACCTGATCCTCATCTGTCTTGCAGGAGCCAGGTCTGATGCAGGCAGAGCTGACACACCTGACAGCAGAACTGAAGAAGCTGACAGCACACAAGCAGCAGCTGCTGCATGACCAGCTGCCCGCCATGTGCAACCAGGTAGCTGCCCTGCAAGACACACAAGTCCTGCAGCAGGACTATAGCGCCAAGCTGCTGCGCCAGAACTACTACATCAGCAAGAAGCAGGCCTTCATTGATCTGCTCATTGAGCAGCACGCTAGGCAGCAGCTGCTGCAGCTGGCTAGAGAGGAAGAGGTGAAGGGGCTGCTGGCAACCCAGAAGGAGCTGCAGCTGCTGTGTGAGCTTCTCACAGATGTCAGGGTTGCGTCACAGCAGCGCATGACTCACTATGCAGACAAGCAGCTGCAGCCAGTCACAGAGCCACAGCTGGTGGTCCATGACTCTGATAGCTTCCTACAGACTCTAGACAGACTGCTGCCTGAGCCTGCAGAGACAACAGGCAGATGTGATCGTGATGACAAAGCCAAGCTGTATGTTACTTACGAGCAGCTGGGTAAGAAGCTGGCTGCTTTGAGCGAAGAAGATGCTTACGGAGAGATGAGACAGCAGGCACAAAGGCTGCAGACAGGCGCGGCTGCCAGCATGCAGGCTGCCTTTGCTCAGCTGCATCCGCTGGTCTTTCCAGGCAAAGATTCAGATGCTGCTGTGTTGACTGCACCAGAGCTTGAAAAGGCCATGCAGCTGGCGCAACAAGCAAGTGTGCAATTGACAGCAACAGTGAACAAGGTTGCGCAGCAGCAGCACACCTACCAGAACATTCTGCATCAGCAGCAGAAGGAACTGAGTGCTGAACGGAGTGTATTCAACATGTTTCACATGCAGCCAGAAAGCCTCAAACAGTTGGTTTCTGGGTAGGATCTGCATGTAGCTGCAGTGCGCTCGCAGCAACTGCATTTTGCTGCTTTTCTTAATGTTGCCAGTAATATGGGCGCTATGTTTAATCATTGTATGAGTTTTAAAACTATAATTTCTTGACTGACCAGAACAAGCACAGGACCTGATGCATATATATGCCTGCATGGGTCCGTATATGTATGATGAACGTGTGCAATTATATATATACGACAGTTGCAAAGTACACATGCGCGCGCCTTTCAGACCACATCATTCATGAAATCATGATGGTTGATGAGACGATGATCATTGATGAGACAGACAGTACACCAGCATGTCCATAGCGTGACCATGAATGTCTGACACTGGTCATTAAGTCACCCCGTGTGAAAGCTGCATAATGCAGCCTACATTGCACTAAAGCTCAGATTTTGTTCATTTGCCTATTTTCCAATCTTCTTCCTCGAGCTGGTAGATAAGATCAGTGTCGGCACAAAATCAACAGTTGTGCATTTCGCGCAAGGAAGGCACATTAAACGACACAGACCTCTTGCCGCGTGGTCGCCGATTGCGTGATCTCATTGTTGTCAGACCTTGCAGTGTCGTCATGCTGGGTCCGTCGATACCACAGATGCACATGCAGACGCAAGTACACTTGCAGCGTGTCGTTCCTGTTGTATCTCTGCAGAGGCCTTTTGTAACAGCAAATCAGTCGGGTCACACTCCCAAGTGCCACTTGTCGAAACAGAGCATATTGACCAGTCTGGCTCACAGGAGAGGCTCAGTCAAAGCAGAAGCAGCAGGTCTTGACGAAGGGGTAACAGCATCAAGCGGCCTGCTTGGTCCTTCTACACAATCCCAGCGGAAAAGCTCCAGCCCAGAGCCTGCTGGTGACGTGGGTGGGGTTGAGCTAGCTTCAGAGGTACCCGTGCCAGCTGTACACAAAGTGTGCGCCTCTTCACACAATGCATGTGCTCACATGGTCCGTGCTGTGCCAGGTTGACATGGACTACTCAAGTCTTAGAGATGCTCTGCAACAAGGGGACTTCCAGCAAGCTGATGACCTAACCCGAGCAGCCCTCATAACGCTCGCAGGTCCAGACGCAGAGAAACGGAACTGGGTGTATTTCAGTGAAGTAAAGTTCATATCCAACACAGACCTGCAGACCATTGACAAGCTATGGCGTGCTGCAAGCAAGAACAGGTATGCACTGATGACTGATCAGGCCTGGACCACCTATGTTGCAGGTTATTGAAATGTACACGCTTTTGCATATGTGCTGTGCAAATGGATTTCTTTTGCTTGTTGTAGTGGCAACATCTGCTTTATGACTGCTAATTTGGTGTCACTTGCAGGCAAGGATTCAGCATTCAGAAGGAGATGTGGATGCAAAATCGCAAGCAGTGGACAAAGTTCTTTAAGCAAATAGACTGGACCGTTGGCGAGTTCAACAACTACCGCAAATGGCCACAAGACTTCATATATGACATGTCTGCCGCAAAGGGTCACCTGCCGCTGACAAACGCATTGCGAGGAACACAGCTATTCAAAGCTATCCTGGAACATCCAGCCTTTGAAAAGGCAGACAGCAATGGATCAAATGGAAGCACACCAGATTGGCTCAAGTAGAAGTAGATCACTGCACAGTGTATTTAGGTGTTTCTCAGCAGTTTGTCATCAGATTGTTATCAAGGTTGGCCATAGCACAGGTCGCTCTGCTTCAAATGAACCTTTGGCGATTCATGCTTGCTCATGAGCAGCCTGTATACCTTTCTAACTTGCTCATTGAGAAAGGTTGGTCAGTGTGCTGATTGTGCTGGTTTGCGTGGCATCAGATCCTGTGCAGCTGGCAATGCACCTTCACCACCACCATATGTGCATGAGGTTCTCAAGCCAGCAATTACGTATGTTGAAGTGCAGTGCAGTGAATTGTCCAGTGAATGCTATATCAGAGCTGTGTAGGAAATGTTGCTATATCTTGGCTCATGGTGGTGATGCAAATCAGAATGTGTAAGGCTCAAAGGAGCTATCAGATTTATGCTCATTTTTGTTCCACTCTGATCCTTTGAAGTCATGTTAAGGAACGTACAGTTGAATCACTGAACTGGCTTGTGAACAAGAGTGGCGTTGACAGGCTTTACAAATCAGGCCATCCTTGGCGGCCTGCTGCAGGAATCATTGAGCATAGACAAGCAACTGAAACCATATCATCCATTGTCGCAGTAATGTCAGCACGACCGAAGATGTGACCATTGTGACGTGAGCTGATCAACAACATCCTGGAGTTTCGAGCTGACTTGCCACAATGCTTACTCATTAAACGTAAGCATTGCTCAAAAGCTGCTAGCAGGAAGTGACTGGGGTCACTCAGCGTTGAGTGTTGGGCATTGTTCCCTAGGTCATAAAGCTGTATTTATATGTCCTATAGCTCTTCTCTCTCCAGAGATTCATCACTGACATCAGCATCCTGATCAGCAGCATCTAAATCTTCTGCCTCATCATCCTCCTGTACAGCCAGCAGCATCTCAGATGAATTACAACACCATACATGACATTCCAACACGGCACTAATTTGCATGGCAACATCTGCCATTGAGCAGGAAAGCTGTGGCTGCTGACCAGCTATATAGAGCAGAAAGTGTCACATTGTACACAATCAGCACCAGTCCATTGGCTGGGGCAATACTTAATGCAATGCAGGTGCGGCGCAGAAGCCATCGAGTCACGCTTGATGATCAAACAGCATGAAGCGTAAACATCACAAAGAAAACGCACAGTTCCTTCAGATCACAACTACACCCAGACAGCACCCAAGGTGCCACGGCAGCGTTACCTCTATGCTGTCATCTTGAGGGGACACTGTGAGGTCGCCTTTCAGATCCATTGCATCCTTGATAAGGGTGTATATTCGTGAGTTGAATGCCTTTGGACTCTTGACCTGCATCATACATCACACATCACACATCATAGCATTTTGATATGCCATCAAGCAGCCATGCCTTGCACAGCACCAACAAAAGCATGGGTGAACATAGCTTACAACACATACATTGCAGCACATTACAGATCAAGACGCTTCATGCGTCTTGATCTATGTCATGATGGATGTATAAAAATGGACTTACAGCACAGATGACTTCAGTCTGTCATTGCAACAAGGTCCTTCAAAAGCTGGTGTACATCCACTGACCTGGAAACCAGATTCCAGAAGCGCTGTTTCATACAAGATCTTGGCGAGGGCATTGGGCCCATTCTCAGGATCGGCCTCAAACTTGTCCTTGACCTGCTGTATGAGGGGATGGCGAGGATTGATCTCCAGAATGCGCTTGCCCTTCATGTAGGACTGCCTCTCGGCATCGCCCAGTGCCTGTGACACATCTCACCTTCTTGCCGGGTGGAACAGCATGGTAATGACTTCTCATTGTAACTAAGCTGATTAGCTTCTCATGCTACATGACATGACAAGCTCGCAAGAGGTTGTTAAAGCAATAGATAAAGGGGTCCAATAACAATTCCCTAGTTCAAAAGGTGTACATAATCAACATCTTGTTGAGAAGTTAGACAAGATGCTGGTCAGCAATGAGGCATAGTACGTCCCAGGATCACCGATGTCATGCTGAATGCGGAAGAGCAAGTCTGACTGCAGTTGCAGCTAAGCAATCATATAGCTGTGACATGGTGGATCCTTTTGTTGGAAGTGCAGCTTCATCTGAGCCAGAGCACCAGACCCACCTGCCAAAACGTGCTGACAGAAGTCTTGGATGAGCTGATGGGATCAGTTATGCGTTTCATACACAAAAGGGTCATGGAATCTGAGACTTGACACAGCCCAGATTCTGGAACAGTACCTCTAACAGCGCATGTGTACACAGGAAGGGGGAGAGGGGGGGGGGGGACCCCAGTTGGGAGAAGGTATGGGAAGAGGGGATTATTGGAAGACAATGGAGAAAGGTTTGCCCATAAAGCGGCCCTTGCTGTAAGAATGGAAGAGGAAGAGGGGACAAAACAGAGGAAGAAAGGAGTGACGAAACACAGGAAGAAAGGAGTGCATAGGAAGAGGCAGTGTACCTGTGCTCGCATGATACGCTCCATGTTGGCTGACCAGCCATACTTGGAGGTGACAACAACACAGGGTGTGCTGGCCAGGCGTGTGCTGATCTTCACATTCTCAACTTCTGGGTCAGCAAGCGCTGCTTTCCACCAGGTCACTACTCCCCTGAACTCCTCCTGCAACCATCGAGGACAAGCTAGGTGAATGCTTTTCACCAGGTTACCACTCCCCTGAACTCCTCCTGCAACCATCAAGGACAAGCTAGGTGAGTGCTTTTCACCAGGTTACTACTCCCCTAAACTCCTGCTAAAACCATCAAGGACACCAGGTCACTACTCCCCTAAGGTCCTCCTGCACAAATCAGGGAG
>JAABUW010007554.1_pt1 | contig 13046 bp, 16 predicted proteins | sample 5560081 | NCBI WGS metagenome assembly JAABUW01 (sample SAMN10711882, study PRJNA513363) | rock metagenome | isolation source: Antarctica rocks | place: Antarctica: Victoria Land, Knobhead sud
GAGTATTCTAGCGGTAGCAAGTCAAGCCAAAGGAGACGGCTGTATAATGGGGGAGTGACCGGAAGCTACCTATGAAAAGAGACCTGAGTGTGGGAAGGCCTTCGGAAAGTGACAAGCGAATTGAAGCTTGGATCTGCACAGCTGCTTGTTGGGCTAGGCAAAACCCGCGCTAGGACTGTTACGTCTCCTTGGTAATGGGGCGCCCGCGATTAAGCTCGCGCCTCATTCCCTAGTGAGGCTGAGATCACGATTGGGAAATCCCTTGGAGCTATTGAAGGACATGCCACCATACTCCGTAATAACCAGAAGCCCGATTCGACGCGTTTTCTGCTACGAGGAGCGCATCAAACCCATTCATGAATGACATAGTGGCGAATGACGTCACACTGTCGATTTGCACACCAATCCGTGAAATTCTCTTGGCATTCATTCAGCCCTAGCCCTACACCCTACCTCAAAGAATCTGAGAACCTGTGGTTAGCAGACGCGGCGTGTATAAACACTCAAAGATTGGATCGGTCATAGCCAAGATATAGCGTGCAGTGTTCGTGTAAACATCTGCTCATGGTGGAAAGGCTTCAACCCAGCCATGGCCACAAAAAAGTCATCCGCAAGTCCTAGGAAGCCCAAGACTACCTTTAGTTTGGACTCGCCATACACGGAAGTCAAATGGCAAGCCGATAATAGATCCGTTGCATGAGGTACGATACACTGACATTCCAAGGCCCCTCATATCAGCAGACGATCAGGTAGTGATTTTGGAAACGCTTTGTAGGTAAGCTTCTCTATGAGAACAATTCTACCATGTTCTGTGCTGTCTCCCTAACATGAACTGTTCATAACGTTTCTTGAGCGTCGCAAGCGTCGAATGACACGTACTCCAATGTAATCTACTTTAATAACCGCGGTCCAAGCTGATCGCTGTCTTCATGCAGCATATTGGGTCCCCTTGGCGAATTCAGATCGCAATACATCGTCCCTTCTAAAGGAAAGAGGGAGAAGAGGCGAAAAAGAAAAGAGAAAGCCCTGTCTGAAGAGCCAGAGCAAGATCCTCTGGAGAAACTTGCTCCCCATGCTGAGATTCCAGAAAGACCAGGCATGCAGAACCATCTCACCATCGGTTTCAATTCAACCACAAAGTATCTGGAAGCACTTGCGCAAAGGCCAAGCCTGGAACAAACACCAACCAACGTAGAAGAGTCCAGCAAAGATATCTCCGACCCCCTCAATCGAAAACCCTTAATTGCTGTTTTCGTTCCAGGCTCCGATCAACCCTCAATCCTATACTCTCATCTTCCTCTTCTCATAAAGATCGCTTCCCTCGCTGCAGCCTCGTCACCACCCCCACGTCTCGTCTCGCTTCCGAAAGGATCCGAGGAACGCCTGAGCGCTGCGTTATCGATCCCACGAGTAGGCCTCATTGGTCTGATAGAGGGAGCACCGAATGCCGATTCCTTCATTGGTTTCATCAGACAACAAGTGCCCGAGGTGGAGGTACCCTGGCTTCACGAGGCAGTTGCAGGCGCTTACCTACCCGTCAATATCAAAGCGATCCAGACCAGCGCACCGGCTTTTCAGAAGAAACGCAAGCTGTCGCAGGCGTCTCGGCATATGGAAGACGACTGAGAGCGGTATTCTTTACCAAAAAGACCCACGAGGCAGCTGCAGGCGCTGACCTACCCGTCAATATCAAAGCGATCCAGACCAGCGCACCGGCTTTTCAGAAGAAACGCAAGCTGTCGCAGGCATCTCAGCACATGGAAGATGCTTGAGAGCGGCATGCTTCACCAAGATCGACCCTGGCACAAATGTCAACTAGCCCTGCTCGGGACTTTATTCGGTCAGTCCGGCTCGTCTGTGTCTCAAGCCGCGAGATGAATACTTCTTGGTGATGGTCATGCAGTACTTGGTGCAAAACCCCCGCTGTGGTTGACGGGATGGTCGTTCGTAATGTTAATCAAGCCGTGGAACAGAGCTGGAAAGGATGGCGGATGGGACCCAAGGGTCTTGGTTGGCATGGATTGAGGAAGCTGGCACCCATTGGCAAATGCAGATGTAGAACTTTAGACGGAGGTTTACACCAAGAAACACAAGTCAAAGCACATTGAACAACAGTATTGAGGTTTCGAAGTCCAAACCTATGGCTCTGTGAATGCACAAGACATACAAATCTATCGCTTGACTTCTCATCCCATCAAACCAAAGGCCATCCCCATTCCAACCCACCACCCACAATACAATGCAAGCCGACAACCAAACCATACCACGCCGTAGAAACGTCCTTGCGCAAAAGTCAGCCAGAGCACTCCGAAGATCGGAGTTCAACACTCACAAAATCCAACCCAACAGAAAAAAAAAGTTGAACTTGTTGGTCTCCCTTGCAGGATCAAGCCTCAACGCCGCGTCAAGGCCAAGTTCATGTTGAGGTACCTACACCAGTCAGCAGTCAGCGATCCCCAAAAGCCCTAGAATCAGTATCCCAAATGTGCCTGTAAGCCCACCACGGCATCATCATCTTTCTTCTACCCGTCGCGTAAGCCAGTCAGTAGAAGTTAGTAGTTCCCAATTTGCCTGTAAGTCCACCACGGCATCACCAAGTTTCTTTCTTCTACCCGTCGCCTGAGCCAGTCAGTAGAAGTCAGTAATCCCATCTGCTTGTAAGTCCACCACAGCATTGCCTTTCCGTTGTTTCTGCCCGTCGCCTGAGCCTGTCAGCAGAAACAAATCCCTAAAACTCGTTAGCAGCCTCTGCCCGTCGCGTGAGCCAGTCGACAGAGACCAAAAGCTATAGTACCGTCAGCAGTAAAGGTTCCTACACCAGGCGCGAACAAGCTAGATGAACAGTTAGACATGGTCCCGCCGGCCTATTTCACCAGCACTTTTTCTAGAATTGTTTTTTTCTTTTTTGAATTTTTTTGTGATTGTTTTTTTTTCAGTGAGTTCAAGGCCAGTAGACCAGGGAGTTCCAGATAGATGTCCGAAAAAGAAGAAGTGTTGTGAGTGTCGAATCCAATGGCCGGTACCGCTGCGCCAGAGTCCAAAGGATGCCCAATCCCCGAACCAGAGCCAGAGTAGAAGACAGCCAGAGTTGAAAAAAACCGGAATCCAATCGTGCTACCAAGAAACACAGCATCAGGGCCCAACCTTCAGCAATGTCGGCAGCCTTGATCAGATCCGGGGGTTCCAGAGTCCAGTTCCAGAGTCCAGGTCCAGTGTCCAAGTCCAGCGTCCAGGTCCAGCATCCAGGTCCAAAGTCCAGATCCAAAGTCCAGGTCCAGCATCCAGATCCAAAGTCCAGGTCCAGCGTCCAAGTCCAGCATCCAGATCCAGCGTCCAGGTCCAGCGTCCAGGTCCAGCATCCAGGTCCAGCGTCCAGGTCCAGCGTCCAGGTCCGGCGTCCAAGTCCAGCATCCAAGTCCAGTATCCAGGCCCAGCATCCAGGTCCAGCATCCAGGTCCAGCATCCAGCATCCAGTCCATCCCAATCTCTGGAAGATCGTTAGTTGGTGAAGTAGTGGCAGGTATGTTGAACGACGACTCACCAAACCCATGTAATGTCCTAGCTTGCATGCCCAAATCAGCCTTCCAGGTAGCCACGGAGGGCCATGTCAGAGCACTTGCACCAAGTTAAACGTCAGTCGAAAGGGGATGATGTATGTGCATTGCTTGTGTGGGAGAGGTGCTCTGACACCCTACCGCTGAAAGTGGGCAGCCGTAAGACCGGCCAGTCTGTACTGAAAAAGACCTTCCCGCGCGGAAAGAGGACGACTGCGACGAGGCGACGACGAGAGCAGAAGAAAGCGGCTACTCTTCGTCGTCAGTGAAGTTGCACTCGTCGAAGACTGCCTGCAAGTCGACAGATGTCAACTTGGCTGATTGAATGGCAGCAGCGCTGTCGAGAAGTGCGATAGCGCGGTCGTCGTCCTCTTTCGTTGCTGGGTCGGTCGAAGCGTACGACCCATACGAATCCGCTGCGTGGTCCTCGGGAGTCCAGAACGAATCACGGTAGTATCGTCCGTGATCGTCCGAAGGAGTGATGGCAGTTGTGGTGCCGGCGAATCTCACTCTCCGGGCTCTCTTTGGATCCACGTCCGCCTCTGCAGGAGTAGTTGACCATAGCCTGGGTTCGATGTGGTAACCAGGCCTCTGCAGAGACGGCCCATGGCATGGGCAAGTACGGCCATTGTAGGCGAGACCGTAGCCGCATGGCTCGAGGTTGTCGTTGGGGTCGTTCCACCGATTCTCGCAGTACGGCAGGCCACCACGCTCACTGCTCACAAGGAGAGGCAGAAAGACTGGCTTGATGGTGGCAGGGAGGTTGTAGCCGCCCTGGGTGAATGGCCTGCAGCCCGAGAAGTCCGATGGGATGCGTGATGGCGCGTTCCTGACGCGGTCGGAGAAATCCACGAACAGCTTGACAGGACCAGGGATGTTGTGCATCGGTCCCTGGCGGAGATTTTGTCCAAGTGTGTGGCAGATCAACTTGACGTGCTTCCGCACGCCAGGAACAACGGCCGAGATGGTGTGCTTGGGTCTCGGGAGCCCGAGTTTGGCGGCAACAAGCTTCCGGCGTTCCTGGATGCGATCGGAGGCAGGAACACCCTTGGCGGTGAAGATGTTGGTCGGGCGAGACTTCAGCTGGTGCTTGGACACGACTGGGTTGGCCGTGCTAGCACCCTTGGCAAGAGACATCGATGAGAGTTGGCGTGCGATGTCAGTGATGGGTTGTCGACGGGCTGCGATGGGAGTCGCAGTGTCGACGTTAACTGGGCGAGGAATTCGCGAGGCTGCTGCCGAGGACATGGCAACAGAGCGAAAATTGTCTGGAATGATGATCGATTCACGTGTTTGATACATTGATAATTGAGACATTGAATGTATGTGAAGTAGTTAATCGATGAAGAGAAAAAAGGGAAGAGTCGAGGGAAGAAGAGGTCATATAAGTACTACAGCCAAGACAGCCACGCTGATCATGTTGAGATAATGACCCACCGTACCGAAGAATCGCTCTCGCAGATAGTGGAGCTGTGAGAAACTTGCTCAGCCACTCGGCAAAAGGATGCCCGAACTTCCAAATATTGGTCGCATAGACCCATAGAAAGCTTCGTAAGGATGAGCGAAAAAAGCCACTCGATAGGAAGCATTGGGGATGCAGCCCAAGGAATGAAGGGTCTGGGAGACATGGAGAGTCCGGCGATAAACAGTAAAGATGAAATGTGCCTGAAACAAACAATGCATTCAAAACAAGTCGTCAAGATAGTCTTCCGCTGGTTACTCTGTGCGTACCTGACTACCAGTGTTAGCCAGGGGATTCGGTGCGCAGTTCAACGTCTACGGAACCCGAAGTCTTGGCTGACTCTGGGCTCCACCGAACCGGATATGATAGGAGAGAGTTAGCGCTCGAAAAATCTTCAGCAAACAAAATGCAAAAGGGAGTTCCACCAAAGCGGACAGCCCGGAGAGAGTTGGCGTTCGAGAATATTACAATAAACAAAATGCAAGGGGAGCTCCACCAAAGCGGACAGCCCGGAGAGAGTTGGCGTTCGAGAATATTACAATAAACAAAATGCAAGGGGAGCTCCACCAAAGCGGACAGCCCGGAGAGAGTTGGCGTTCGAAAATATTACAATAAACAAAGGAGCTCCACCAAAGTAAACAGCCCTGAGAGAGTTGGCGCTCGAAAAATTTCAAATGCAAAAGAGGCGCCATCGGGGTGAACAGCCCGGGAAGGATTGGCGCTCGAAAATATTACTATAAAAAAAAGGCAAAAGGAGCTCCACCATACCAAAGTAAACAGCCCTGAGGAGTTGGCGCTCGAAAAATTTTCAACAAACAAAGGAGCTCCACCAAAATAGGCAGCTCTGAGAGAGCTGGCGCTCGAAAAATTTCAATTGCAAAGGTGGCTCCACCGAGGTAGACAGCCCTGAGATATGTTGCACTGTGTCATCGTTGGGCGTGTTCGGCAAGTCAAGGCCGAAAGACGCCCCGTCGAGCAGAACGAGAAGACACGTCGCCCCATCGAGCTCAACGAGAAAACACGTGGCGAGGAAGCTCCACCGAGGTAGACAGCCCTGAAATATTTTGCACCGGAATGTCTTTGGGGGGGTTTGGCAAATCAAGGACGAAAGACGTCCCATCGAGCTGACCAATGAAATAAGTGGCGACGCAGTGTAGTATGAGTGCTCCATTGTCAGAGGAGGTTCTTCCTCGCCCGCTCGCTTCCTGCCAATATTTCCAACTCGGCGCATTGACTATGTAGCCCCTCATCCCTACTAGACTGTATCTGGGACCGGTGAGCATACGGCGTGTGAGGTTGAGCTACTTGGCCTACTCTAGCCGGTCTTTCAACCACGATATCAGGCCGATAACAGTTTTCATCCGTCAATGTTCGAGACACTATGAGACGGGTTCCTCCAGTCCGGGTCTGCTGTCTACGTTTTGTCCTCTGACTGGCCGGCAAGTCATCACAGCCCTCCCTGTATTGAGAATGAGGATAGGATAAGTACTAGGACACTGATGATAGACCACACGAACGGAATCCACGTTGACATCTTGAAGCCTCCTGCATTGTAGACTGCACCCAATCTACCGGCAATCAGCCTTCCGAGTACAGAGTGTCTCGCCTCGTACCACATCGTTGTACTCTTCCTACCAAGACGATTTAGTAACCATCACTCACATCAAGCCAATGACACTCCCTGCCAAGACCGCTTGCACGCCTGCAACAACGCCGTAGACAACGGGTACAATCCACAAGACCTTCAACTTCCCCCGTCCCCCCAGCCCTCTCCCCGTAAGAGTACGCTTCTCCCCTTGTCCAGCCCTTAGCAGATCACTCCTTCCGCCCCACCAAACGATGATCACCGCATAAGTCCCTACAAGCAAGTGTGCGGCTTCCAAGAAGATGAGTGTCCAGAAGAGTGTGAAACGCCAGATATCCTTATTGTGGTAGAGGTATACGGGATGAACGACGTCTGGGGGCCCGATGAGCCAGTAGAGGGAGGGGAACGGAGGGGTTTGGTAGTCGGGTCCAACATATGTTGTTGTATTATGGGACGCAGGCATGATGGTGGAAATAGGAATTTGTTCATTGCCAAAACGGGATCCGCATCTTCACCAATACCTGAATTTAGACTAAATTACTACGTACTGTTGTAGTTCTACCAGCTTCAGGTCACGTGCGTTCCCTTATTCAGGCATCTCGGGCGGATAAACGTCTATCCGGCCTTCACCCCTCGATCGGTCGGACAGGCTTCATAAGATCAATTTGATCACTGTCTCCGGTATTGACCACGCCCTTTGGCTCCAACAACATCACGCCAACTTCTTCCTCGGCCTTTGGACAGTGCTCAACACCTCTCGGTACAACAAAAACCTCTCCAGGCGTCAAAATCACGTCTCTGTCTCTGAGCTGGATGTTCAAAGTGCCCGAGAGGACGAGGAACATCTCGTCGGTGTCAGGGTGGGAGTGCCAGGCGAACTCGCCAAGGAGTTTGGCGAGCTTGATTTCGTAGTCATTGAGAGTGCCAATTGTGCGTTGGGACCAATGATCGGAGAAAGTGGTCAGAAGCTGGGCCAGATTTAGGGCACCACCTGTCTTGTCCATTGGAGGCAGTGGGGCGGAAATGGAAATGCCAATAGTAGGGCAGGATCCCGTGTAGTCTGATCAAGGCTCTCTCAAGTTGAACAATTAGATGCGTGGTATGGAGTAGGCCTCCGCTATTTTGAAGAATGTGATAAACATCATTAAGCGTGAGATCCCAAAACAGTTGCGGTTATCAACGGCTTCGCTATCGATCAATCCCCATCCGAAAGTTTTCTCGCAATGACCAACCATGTTGTAGATGTCCATTGAATGGACAGGTCACTAGGGACCCTCCTCCGCGCTTTGCGCGATTCGGATCAGCAGGATGTTTCAAGGCATGTAAAAGCCTGGCTTAATTCTATGCGTCGACTTTGTTGATTGATCGCCAGGTTACTTGGCTCCGCTACAACGATCTTGACGAACCTCCAGAACCCCCTCAACGTGACACTCTTGACCGCACAACTGCTATGCGCTCCTTCAATATGGGAACAACCTTCTGTCAATAGCCTACGAACGACGCTTGAGATCCTCGGTATTTTCAACTCTGCTGCAATACATCGAGTGGCATTCGGCGCGGATGAATGGGCTGTCGCAATCGTCAAGGGGACAGATGGGGGTAACGCCCCAAGATGGAGGCACCTATGCGTGCTGGCAGGGCTATTGATTGGATTCGAGGGACGAGACAAGATATCCGCGAGTCTGCGAAGGAAATTGGAAAACGCTACGGTCAAGGCCGTCAATCTTGCACTACACGAAGGCGAAACGGTGAATGGGTTGGCAGGGAACAGTGTGGCATTGGTTCTCAGCCATGTCTTCGATCTGTTGGGTGACGCTGAGAAGATGAACCTTGACCACGACTTGCTGCTGCCAATTCTATACCAGCCGCCGCTTTTCTCGAAAGATGGTCTCCATTCGGGCTACTTCCTCAGCGGCATCGATGCAGACATCCATCAAAGAGGCGGCATGAAGTTCGAATGGTCGTCCAAGTCATCCACATATGTGCAATGCCAACGCATGGCGACTAGCCCTTTGATCTCTTCATTAGGATCACTCTCACGTGTCACGGCTTTCTCCGTGGAGCACGTAAAAAACGTAGATCTACTTTCGACTATGATCAATGACATCTCGACTTTTACCAGATCACTCAATATCCAGTGGCGCCAGAATAAATTGTCGGAGATAGACGTTACTGAGGAAGCTTCCTTTTTGAGTGACGATACCCTGAGGGCAACCTTGCCTACCCTGTGGCGTATCTTGCGATCTAGCATGTTCGCCATGGTCATCATTCTGAGAGCTCTTCTAGGTCGTGTCCTTGGAGATCCCAAAATGCCTGTAGCTGGAGGTAAGTCATCAAACACCATATGAAATAACCCGAAGCTCATTAGGTCCAGCACCTTTCATCGCCATTCAGACCCTACATACGTTGCGAAATCTCTATTTCATCTCCTCTCGCCTTGGCGCGAATGCCTCTTCACAGTATACATTCGTCTGCCTTACAGCTATAGATATACTATCCCAGTATCCAGTCCAAGCAGAGGCGTTCCTCCAAGAAATTCGGCCATCGTCAGCAGGCGCCATACCTCAGCATCCTCTCGATCGCTGTCACGACCTCTATTTCCTGAATACCGCGGAGCACTTCACGACTGTCCTGGCGCCTGAAGTCAACGAAGCAATGCTGATAGACGCCGCAACCCCTTATCTAGGACCAGGCAGCGACCCGAGGCTTCTAGAGATACTCGAAGCCGCCCACAGCGTTATGCTAGCCGTATTCTCAGCTCCCGGTGCGGCTTCAGGCCTCTTCGCAAAGCACATTCGTCCCTATATTGAAATCCTCTTCCAAGTCTTCCCACAAAACATTTCGCCACAACAATTTCGAATGGCCATCAAGACCCTTATCCGAATCACATCCGGGAGCGAGCCCTCACTCATCCTCGAATTGGTCAGATACCGATTAGAGCAAGCGCCGCCCGAACAGTCCAAAGCGCTGGTCTTAACCCTCATCGATGCTCTAGCCTATCTACCCTTGGATCAATTGGAGGATTGGCTGCCCATTATTTATTTGGAATCGCGTAATCATTCCCTAGGCATGGAATTCTGGCAAGCCATGACTAGCCGTGAGATGACCGTTGATCGCGCCGCATTGTGTCTCCAATGGTGGACAAGGGGTGCAGAGCAACAGGCATCTCGCATATGATCATGTTTGCATATTCATCGCAATGGCCGGCACATCTGTAACATGTAGCAGCTTATGATACCCAAATGGAAATTATGATCCCTTTTTTCGCTCATGACTGAGGGTTCGAACGCGCAGGCTGACCTCTTAGGCCCGTAACTTTGTAGAAGATAAATGCATACAATAAACCATCAGAATTTATCAGCAACTTTTGACACACACGCATTTCTGCTTCCACCGTCCGCTTATGCTACAAATTATTCGGTAACTACTAGTGCAATCCCAATACCCTAGGCGCAGGCTGCATATTTCTCGGAATATCGCTTCTAGCTTTTTATAATCCAATTCGACTAAGAAATCATATCCCCATCGTATAACGACCCCCTACCATTACTTGAATACGCGAGCCTTCATACCCTTGTGCATATTGCCATCTCCAGAAACATGTGCTAGCTGAATGCAACTTTTTTGCTCAAGCAATATATTCCAAACTCATGCATCCGTGTCTATGTTGTATTTCCACTGAATGAGTGACTTCTACAGTGCCTGTCTACAAATTACAAGCCCCAACGCAAACCGCCATAGCGTTCCTCGTCTCTTTCTACCTAACTCTCTTTTCCCTCAACGTCCATCCGGCTCACGCATCATGGTTGGCTCGCCATGACAGTTTACTCGCCGCCCGCCTCAACTACCTCTCTTTTCCAGATGCGGATAAGTGCGGTGATGGATGCAAACGCCCCTACTATCTCCAGCACCGCCAGCGCTTCCATAGCATGCCTCTGAGATCTTTGCGCTTCTCTTATCCAATCCTATAACGGCGTGGGCAATACCTGCAACGAGCGCGTCCTTCGCACACTCCCCAAATAGCGCCTCGCCAAATGGCGATACAGGGGTGGATGCAGGATGCCCCGGCGCTTCTTCTATGTCAAAAGGCACCGGTGTAGAGCAATCTTTTGGCAAATGACACGTCCGTATGTTTTAAAAGGGGCCTAGATCTGTGTACTCGCGAGGCGACACAATACGTGCTGGATGGATGTTTAGCTGCCGAGTTTTGAAGGAGTGCGGTGGCTGTGAAAGATATGGAGTGTGTGACGAATATATTATGCCGCTGGTGGGGTGGTGCGATCTGGCACCGGGTTGTGGGGAGTACGATTTAGGGCTGGTAAGCTTTGAAATGGTGCCGGGACACATTTAGAATGGGAGTCAGATGATTGCAGCATATCGAGCTACGTTCTTGCGGCTAGCAAGTTGAGGACGGTATTAAGGGTGTTCGAGAGAAACCTGCTGCGTTCGTACTTTATATCCGGATCATCTGACATCTCTGACCAAGTTCTCGACTCCTTTGACACCTTCTCTGATTCCAGGGGCATAATGCAGCTTCAGTAACTCACCCTCCCAGATGGTGCTCGCGAAAGGATTACTGCCTTCCAGATCTCCCCTCAAGGCGTCGAAAACTCCATCGCCTCTCCTTTCTTCTGTGTTCCACAGAGACGCAGTCTTGCGACCATGAATTCTCGTGACGTTACTCAACAGGCTCAACATCGCCAGCGCGGACTTCTCGGGAAGCTGTAATGTGGACGTAAATAGTTGCTTTGTGAATGCTGCCAAGCGAAGCGGAGGAACTGTTCGTGGGGTCAGTGTCGAGGTCAGAGCTCGCAAGAGGAGTACAGTGGTTGTCTTGAGGTTTACTTTCGAGTCCACCGGGGCTGCTGGTAAGGGCGAAGCCGAATGTGGGTCTGCTAGGCGGAGAGATTTTGAAGACAGCTCGAGATCAGGATTCATGGCTAGAGCGTATAAGTTTCTGTATAGATGTGATGTGAAGAATGAGAGATCAAGATGTAGCGTCGAAGCCGACTTTGCGGCATCCTGGCCTTCGAGGAGGGCAAAGGCGGTTGTGGTGCAGAGGAGAGCTTCGCGAGTATAGTCTCGAACAGATCTGCTATTCAAGGATGAATCTTCCTCTGCGGATAATTCTTCGTTAGGATTGAGTAGAGCTTCAGCGTCAGAATTGAGATCCTTGAGGGCCTCCAGAAGGTCTCCGAAGAATTCTTGATTAATGAGGTGTGCATACTTGGCAAGGCCCTCAAGTACGGCGCCCATAAGACTTGGAGTCCTGGCCTTCAGAATCCGGAAGTAGGCCACGAAGACCAACTTCAATGTCTCTGATTGCATTCGATCCCTCTGCTCATGGCTGACAACTGCGTCAGCCACCTCGAACTCCTTCTCGACCACCTTTCTCTCTTTCATGATCTTTCGCTGCTTTTTGGTGCGGAACTCTTTCTTGAATTTGAGCTTTTTGCCGTCAAGATTAGGATCTGCTGCAAGCTTATCGACTCGATTTTGTGAAGCTTTTGAAGAAAATTCTGTCAAGAGGCGAAGATGTAAGAAAGTGTTCAAAACGCTTTCATCAACTTGGTAGTTCCGGCTTTTCATCATCCTCGTGATCAATGACACGGCATCTAGAGACGACGTGCCATCGTCATCGCTACGGAAGAGGTTTTCGATCGTTTCACGGCACTTTATGAAGTCTGCGTCAGTCTTTCGCGAACCTAATTTTGCAATTAAGATCTTGAGAAGCTCTCCTCGGAAGTTGAAGTGTGGGACTGCGAGTAGTAGAGCACATGCGCAAGATATTGCAACAGATGTCACGCTTGCGGTCGCTTCGGTTTTCTCGCTCTTAGTTGGCTTCGTACAGCTTGCAAGATCCTTGATGTATCCCTGGTACGAGCCAACGAGCGTCTGCTCGAAAGCTCGAAGCCTCCTGACATCCTTGGAAACCTTCTCAGTCTGATCAACTTCAGCGATAGGCCGTATCCGATAACCTGGGATAGCATCCTTGTAGACTGCTAGCTGCGTTACGAGGGCGAGCTTCCTGATTGTCAAATTTGAGGAAGCTGCTATTGAAGCTAACGTTCGAAAACCGCCCACATGTTCTTCGGGATCTTCGTTGATAAGACTTGCAATTCTGGCCAACTCTTCTTTCGCTTCTATGATTTGCTGCCGCACGGGCACTTTGACCTCCTCTTCAATGATGGCCGGCGCTTTCTGTTCTTGATCTCCATCCTCAGAGCCCAGCCAGCTTTCTTCGTCCTGGCTTTCGATTTGAGGTGCCCGTATTTGCTCTACCCTCCCCTCAGCTGTCTTGATAGGTAGCCTCGTGTTCTCCTTTTCCTTCTTTTTCTGCTTTCTGGGCCTTGATTCGTAGTCCTGCTCTAAGTTCCATCCTGCTGCCCTAGCGTAGAAGTCATCTTGCTGGGTAGATTGTGCAATTAGTGTGGACGGTGGAGCT
>JAABUW010007555.1_pt1 | contig 13046 bp, 18 predicted proteins | sample 5560081 | NCBI WGS metagenome assembly JAABUW01 (sample SAMN10711882, study PRJNA513363) | rock metagenome | isolation source: Antarctica rocks | place: Antarctica: Victoria Land, Knobhead sud
TCTTGTTCGACGCGTCCTCCACCGTGGACTTGTAGGGAAGTTCACAAACGGTGTAATCAAAGTCTTTGGACAGTAGGTTGACAGGCAACGGGTACGATGCTCTCTACGCTCCAGTCAGCTTAAGATCGATGTTGCTAGGTCGTACTTACGATTTCCGATATAGTGGGAGGCCATTGTTCGTGATCGGTCGATCGATAAGTATAATATCTTCCGTTCCTGCGGATGATCACTGCAACATCTGCATGACACAATCGGGCCAGCTGATCTGCCTTCTTCATTAAGTTCGGTTTCCTTCTGGTAAATTGCTGCGTTTTGGCTTTTGCTGCATAGGGCATACCATGAAGTTGCTGCCCCAATTAGGCGATGACGGGTTAGAAAGTAGATTGCTGATAGGATCAATCGAACGAAGGTATCCTTGCCTTATATGTGTGGATAAGCGTAGAGGCTTACAATGCTTACCCTCCAAATTACCCTCCAATGCTGACTTTCAGGAGCCAATTCTGGCGCCTTTAATTTGGTTCCTCCACCATTTCCGGATGCTCCCCTTCCTAGCCCCTGTTGACCCTATGGTTCGCAAAAGTCCCTGATATTTGCGCCGGGAAACGGACGCTGTTCTAGAAAACCCTTGCTCCTGTAGGACTTGGAGTTCTGTTGACTGCTCTACGTTCTTGAGCTCTCTCAGATGCGTACTTGGTAATACCTGCCGTATTCAAGTATTCTGTGGTCTTGCGCGGAGTCTAGGGCAATAGCAACCCTGAAGATTATCAACCAGTCCAGCAGTGTGATGCCCATTGTAATGGCCACAGTATTCGTCACAAGATGTACGATACCAACCTAACAGTTCTCCTACCCATGTTCGAAGGCCTTTGAAGGTTCGACCAAGGTCGCCCCAAGAGTCTCCGGCCAGATTCGGAGAGGACTCACCTTGGACTCGTATCAAGCTAGATGTACTGCTTCAAGCCTCCTGCGATGGCGCTGAAATCATCGTCGCCCCGTAGCTTACCACAGTGTACCAGACTTTCCGCTGCTGACTGCATAATCTCACACATCCTCAATATGTGCGTGTGTGAACGGTGGATGTGCTGGACCAGAGACTTTAGATAAGGATCAGTGTACCTTGTAGAGTTATAACTGCAATGAGGGTTAGCAGATTCTCCTTGCATAAATGGGCATATGACATTTTTCTGGCGATGGCGGGTCCACAGAGCAAGAGGAGCCCTAGGCCGAGTCCAGGAATGCTGTCCCCACCATCGGTAACGAACCCATCGATTAGTATTAGCCATCGTCGCCCGTGTCGCAGGTCCTTCTTGAGCGCTTGCTTCACGCGCTCGTAATCCTGCGGGGTCCGATCCGCGTAGATATGTGCGAGGTATTCCTTGTGTGCCTTGTTGCTGTTGCTTTCTCCGCTTTGACGTGTATGTTTGTAGATCCTTTGTTTGGTCTGAGCTTCGGCAAAGAAGCTGATGTAGCCGTCCAGGTTTCGCATCTCCGCGATCGATCGCCGCCACTGATGAAGATCGTCTTCCACATCCAAATGGCGGAGGATGAGATGATGATGCAGTCGACGGACCTGTTCGGAGCTACCTTCCAGAGTCCATGTGAATACTTGGCGTGATGGCATCACAAAAATCCCCTCCACCTTCAAAGTGTCCCAGTAAGTTTTAAGGCAATGAAGGAGATTGCTGCGTGGTAAGTTTTGCACGACCATGTCTAGCGTATTATACTGCGATATCCTTCTTTTGGGGTGTTTCTTTGGTTCCTGACACGACTTGCAAAGCGCCACTAGTGTGCTTTTTCCTGGGTTGGCGACTTGGGGCGACAATGCTGAGCAACATGGGTCAGCTTCTGTTTGTAAGTTCGCCATCTGCAAGCAGGGTTCTTTAATCTTTTCGTGAGGCGAGCACGGGATGGGATACGAAAGGTCGCTGGCATCAGTCATGCAGTCTTCATTGATGTATTCCATCCATGAGTCGTTGCAAAGTTCGACTTCAGGCTCTAATACCAACGACTCAACGGTGGTAATACTTGTCAAGTAAGCTTTTGCTGCCTCCTGCCCGATAGCACTCTTTAGGTCATCAATGACCGCAGCGAGTCGCTGTCGTATGCGTTGTGGTACTTCCAGAGTCATGCCGGATGCTCGTAGCGAAAGTTGAAAACACCACGATCTTGCGGACCTGGACTTGCGGACCTATTAGGTCCGCAAGTCAGGGGTTCTAGAAGGATCTATCTGACAGCCCTACTCAAACCCACCTAAAACGAGCGTAAGCCAACCGAATGTTACGATATTAAGTGACTACTCGTTTCACATCCGTTTCATCGATAGCTGTCAAACGCCCTTCCCATCGTGACGGTTCAACACCAATTTAGCCGCATCTCCCGACCTTTCATTTTGGGTAAACCCAGCGCTATAACTGGTTTCACCCAAAATGGATTTTGGTTCTCCCTCTTCGTTCTCCTTCTGGTGTTCATGCTATGACCGTCTCTGTAGTGTTTGCTGTCCTCTGTACGCCAGAGATTACACATTGGTCTGGAGAAGCAAGAACGAAATCAACGCTATCTGTAGATTTCGACATAATAAGTCTCCAGACACTATGTTCGCCACAGCTGTCATAAAACATTGTTCTGAAGACATTTGATGTCTAAAGACTATATATCTGAAATGTAATAAGAATGATTTCGACTAGATATGAGTCTCAAGACGCATGTTGTCTTGAGCCAAGTGTTTGCAGACATAAACACGTCCTAAGACGTATGTCTTAGGACGACCAGCGTTTGAAGACAAACAACGTCTTAAGACATGCGTCCGAAGACTTATTTAGTCTGGAAACAATTGTCTCAGGATATTATTCGTCTTCAAACACTCGTCTCTGGACATCATTGGTCACAAGACACCCGTCTGAGGACATCTATTGTCTTCAGACACTCGTTGTCCTTAGACTTAAGATCACTGTCAAAACCTGTCAGAGTTGGCTGTCAACCAAACGACACGCTATCTACGATCACATACAGCTGATAACCAGGCGTTATTGGTAGCCAAGCTCACCGGGCCTCTATTGGCGCTGGTTCCTGTGAGTCTTGAGACATTGTCAGTCTCCAGACGAGTCATGATTGCCCTCGACTCCAAGACTCCCCTCACATACACTTGAGTACCCTGGACCACCTATAGCGCCGGCAACTTGGGTTCCATTTCAAAAATCAGAAAACACTTCGAAATGATCAATTAGCTTTTGCTATCTAACGCTATATCCAGTGAATATCTATTGATCTATTGCCATCGTGCTTATCCGTCTTTAGGCTGATATTCCAACTCCAGTAGTTCTACTCCATCATCCAAATTGTTCCGTACAACATCTTGTAGGTCATCTCGCTGCTTGGCAGTCCCAGATACTATTCACGGTTAGTTGTGAAAGGCAAGATGCTCAGAAACTTTACCCATCACCAGCATCTTTTCCGTCCCCTCTTGTACATGCCCAGCCTCTTGCGCGGCTTCAATATCTCGGTTCGCACGCTCTGCACGCCTCTTATTCATTTCGGCTCGAAAAATCCCGGGTGCGTCCGCGAAGCCCCGGGAAACGGTGCCACGGCGGCCAAAAGAGACCTCCTCCTCTTTCAGATAGGTCGAGAAGATCGAAATAGAGAGAATCTGTATTGCAGGTCAGCAACGCCAATAAGAGCACCGGCCATATACCACTTTATCCAGATTGTCGCCCTTCAAGGCGTTGTTCAGCAATGGCTGCATCGCGAGAGCAGTTCCTACCATTGGTAAGCCTTCCATTAAGACGCGTTTATCCCTGGATCACGCTTACCGATCCGCTGTACCTGCCAGATCACACGGATCCGACGCGTGCACACCTTTCGAGTCTGATAACCATGGATCAACTGCTGGAGATATGGCAGGAGCGCGGCCATGCCAAAGTCGGTGGCGACCAGGAGAACGCTCTCGTATTCGCCCACTGGGGCACTGATTCCATGTGGTCCACTGAACAGCACCCAGCGAGAGCCAAACACCCCACCACTTTCGCCGGCCTGAGCGTGGTACAGGAGTTCCCGAGTCAGTCCCCGGCGAGGTTCCACGAAGAGGTCCAGTTGATCTTGCTCCTCGAGTGACCACGAGGTCACCACGAACGGATGGCTCTGCAGGAAAGACCAGAAACTTACGGAAGGAATCCACAAGTTGATGTACTGTCCGGCTTTGACCTTCAACGGCCGGGAAAGGGTGATCCTGATCTTGACTGAGCCTTCGGCGTGAGTCACGAGGGCTCGAGTGCGACCGTGACGGAGAGTCCCATTCCGCCACAGGACGCTGACGCATTGGACGACTGACGTAGAGAAAAATAGCCCAGCTGAGATGTAGATGTACATGCGGGGAAACAGCGAGTTCGATGGCAGATGACGCCAAATCGAGTAGGCGGAAAGCACGGCCAGTGCTTGATGCGTGCGAAGAAAGATTTCGTAGGAGGGTCTGCGCATGAGGGGATGGGAGAGTAGCACGAGCAGACACAACGACAATCCTGCCTACACGCGGTCAGTGCCACATAGCGCGAGCGGCGATGGGGACATACGATCATTCCGTAGAGATGCTCCGGTACTCTTAGGGAGAATGAAATTCGCCGAACCGCGACAATCAGGATGTGGAATAGCAACAGTGCGAACGACATCAGACCTGCCGAGCGGTGAACACGGCGATACGTGCCTAAACGGGAGCCGAGCATGTCGGCCAGAAAGCTGAGGTGAGGACCGGCGAAGAGAGGGATCGTGTTGGCCAACGACAGGTTCCCCGCTCGGAGACCAGCTTCCGACAATGTGGGAACTCTGAAGCCGAGACAAAATGCGCTGAGAGCGATATAGATCAGTTGAACAAGGGCACCGCTTCGAGTCCACGGACCCAGAAGTCGATGGCGGTGGAGGAAGTACGGATAAGTGAGGTGCTTGGACACAAAAAGAGCGATCCTCTCCCGTACTCTCCGTGAGAGGAGGTTGATGACAACAAAGACCAGGAAGAAGCCGCCTGCGGCCGTAGCATAGATCTGGGGGATATCCATGGGGGATGTATGGAAAGGGGAGACGAATGATGGTGCTCTTTGGAGGAAAGTGAAGGAAATGGAAGTGAAGGAAAAGGAGAGAGAGAGAGGGAGAGGGAGGGAGGGAGGGAGGGAGAGAGAGAGAAGCTGGGGGAAGGTGGAAGAATATAAAGTAATAGGGTTAGACAGAAAGCAAGGGAACGCCCAGCGCTTTTGGTAGGTTGGAGGGGGAAGCCAGAAATGGAGGCCAGTTTTGGCGGAGGGTTAATTTTAGAATATCCAGAAATGGGCGACAGAACGGGTGTGCGAAGGTCAGGTTAGGTGATCTGACAAGTCCACAGCATAGAATAATGTGATGTGATAACCGCGGGATCCATCTATCCCGCTGGCTTATGGAGTCTGTAGGCGGACACCCCAGCCCAATCGACCATCCACTCAAGCCAATCTTTCCGCCAATCACACTGGAGCAAGCGGTGCTGGGTACGTTAGACTATGATTGCACGGACAGACACCTGACTCACCGTCATCAGCTCCTTCGCCGAACTGGCAGACGTCGTCGCCGATAGAAATTCGACGGCAGCGGAGTCGGAGGGCCAACGATCCAAATTCTCGATCCCCACAGCTCCGTCCTCTTTAACGTGTTTCTGCATCAACTCCATCATGATTCTGCTCAGTGCCCTCACATCTTGGATACCAAGGTTGCGTGAGGGAGCGACATGGCGACAGCATTCTTGATCCGCTGCCAATCCAAGTCAATGAAGTCCTGTATGATTGGTGATGGAGAAGTACCGATCTTGACGTCTCCTCCAGCACTCAGAAGGACATTCGAGCAGCTTAAAGACCCATGCTCCAGCCCTCGTAAGGCAAGGTAGGCGAGACCTTCAAGTATCTATTCTAGTCAGCACATGCTCCGTGACTTCATGTTCGCCTGGTTTACCTGTCCCAGTATGGCGGCCAGTTCCTGTTCGCCGGGATAGGGAGGAGACGCGACGATCTGCACAAGAGAAATGGCCATACGCTCGAGAACGACGTAGAATGAACCCTCAAAACGAAAGGTCTCCAGGACGCTGACGATGTGGTCGTGTCGGATGCTGTGAATCATCTCAAGCTCTACCTGGGAATCCGAAACCGCCGCAAAGCTTTTCACAAGAACACATTTCCGGGGGCTTCTTTTTCGGGCAGCGACTTGTACGAAGTTATTGTATTTGAGCTGGAAAACCTTCGAATAGCTGTCCCACGGCGATCCGTCTTTCATTCCCCTGTATTCGATGTGGATCCCTGGTCTATTGCCAACCATTCTTGGCGGAGAGAGCGATCTCTTTCTTTTGGGCGCATTTTTCTTTAAGACCTGACGGTCCTGCAATCTCTGTTGCCCTTCTGTGACGTGACCTGCAGGCTCTGGAAGCGAAGTAGAATGCTCCAGCCCTGTCAGACCTTCCAGTCTGAACTGTGTGTTGCGGTTGGGATTTTGGGAACTCATCATCGACTTCGTAGTAAATGAAAAGGTGGGCTGAATGTAGTTGGCTGGCGAAAAGTAAACTTTGAGTGGGGAATACGACACGAAAAGAGGATGTGAGTCCTGCAATGGTCAAGCTGCTATTTAGAGCACAGATCAGACCAAATTAAATTAGGGATGGGAAGGAGGGGGGGGGTGACAGATTTGGAGGGCGGTCCCACACTTTTGGGGGGGTTGCCAGAACTGGCTCCCCATGCATGTCCTGTAACTCATGAGCTCTCCATGTTCCAAGACATTATGTACCCTCCTCTTTTCGATTTTTCATCAGGCAAAGTGCGTCGAGATGTGGAGAAGTCAAACTCGAGAGGAAGAGTCGAGGATTGAGGTAGAAAAACGTATCAAGTACAAGGGAACCGCCCGCATCAGGCTCAAGTGGCTACATTTCCAGTGGAACCGGCCGAGGGAGCTCGACGGCAAGAACGTCGAGCGATTGAAAGCAGATTTTCAAAAGGACTGTCGACGGCTTGATGAGCACAATCACATCCCAGCCGTCATTGATCAGCAGTCCCTCGATACCACTGAAGAACTTTCGGGGGTGTCAGCGCGGCAACTGGGAAAATATCCGCAGGGCGGGTATCCGGAGCTGGTTTTTCCGGCCGGCTATCAGGTCGAATGCCTGCACGGGCGACACCGTATCCAGGCGGCGAAAGAGTTGGGGTTGGAGTGGTGGACGGTGGATCTGTACCTCGCAGGTGGGCTCATTCTCTCCCTTAGAACAACGATCTTGACAGATGCCTTGAACAGACATCGACCCTGACCTGAGAACATGCCTGGTCGAGGAATATTCCAACGAAAAGAAGCCGAGTGACGGCGAGATCTACCGCAAGATCCGTCAGTACCATTTCCAACAGAATTTGCGCTTTGAATGGCGTTGGTGGAGCCGATTGAGCCTTCATGGGAAGCGGTGTCTCAAGCAGCTTCTCCGGCACGAGGAGCTGACCGCAGCTTTGGATGCCCTTCGTGGGATCCCCGGTTTGTGGGGAGGCATGAGACTTCACACCTGGAACACGATATTGGCCATCAAATGCGATGATGTGAGTGGAAGCCCCAGCCAGCGCCTACAAGTTTGCTGAAAGCTCGGCAGGTAATCTTGCACTACCTGTACCATATCAAAGACGTTTGGGGGAAGCTTCTCCAGCACGACGCGAGCGTAATGCAATATGTGGACGAAATCACCGTGAAAGCTTTGGAGCTTCGAGCACCGCGATTTTGTACGAGGGACGCCGGCGACTTACGGGCTCAACTACTAGGAGGGACAATCTTCAGCGCTTTCAGCGAACGAGATCGCGCGGGAATATGGGTAAGGCTGCAGGCTGTGGACGGGTTGATTCCTTCCTTGTATGCCCTCTTCGAGAACGTGAACTACCTCAAGGCGTTGGCCGCTTGCATGACGAGGCTGGTCAGACCTTCACTCGGTGATACGGTGTCCACCGCATTGTTCAAGGCCTTTTCCGACATCAATCAAAGGGCCGACCGGGCTGTCATCCAGATTACAGAACCTGGTTTCTCGTCTAGCCCTGCAAGCTCGGCGGATCGTGCGGATCTGGGCGTTCGACAGTTATATGCCTATGCCATGCGCCACTATCTCCAAATGCCCAGGGATCTCAAAGGAAAAGAGCTCCTGGCGCGGCACACTACCAATGCGGACCGAACGGTGCTGCGTGAGTTCGCTGATCTGGCCGAACGCTTGGGCTTCGAGTCGCCAGAGATCATCGCTCTGAAGGAACATCCCCACGCAAGGGATGCGCGAAACCCGTCAGAAAATTCCAAACCTCTACTCGTCACGGATGGTGCCGGGGTGAAGAAGAAGCGGAGGTGCGGGCTACCGAGCGTGGAGGAATACCTGGAAGATAGCGAGTCTCTCTTCATTAATCACTTACATGACGTGGATGAGGAGCAAGGCGAGGGCATTACGTCCTTTTTCGTGCGCAAGTCCATCTATTCTGCGTTCTTTGGGAAGCCATCACCTCTGCCCTTGGAAGGATTGCATCCGAGAAATAATGCAGTAGAAGGGGGGCAGACATTGGAGAGGCAGGAGCTGGAAAGGCAAGAGCTAGAGAGGCAAGAGCAGGAAAGGCAAGAGCTAGAGAGGCAAGAGCAGGAAAGGCAAGAGCTAGAGAGGCAAGAGCTGGAAAGGCAAGAGCTGGAAAGGCAAGAGCTGGAGAGGCGGGAGCTGGAGAGGCGAGAGCAAGAGAGACAAGACCTAGAAAGGCAAGAGCTAGAGAGGCAAGACCTAGAAAGGCAAGAGCAGGAAAGGCAAGAGCTAGAGAGGCAAGAGCTGGAAAGGCAAGAGCTGGAGAGGCAAGAGCTGGAAAGGCAAGAGCTGGAGAGGCGGGAGCTGGAAAGGCGAGAGCAAGAGAGACAGGAGCTGGAAAGGCGAGAGCAAGAGCGACAGGAGCTGGAAAGGCGAGAGCAAGAGAGACAAGAGCTGGAAAGGCAGAAGCTCGAGAAGCAGAGGCAAGAGGGACGAGATCAGGAAGAAAAAGCCAAACAACAACAAGCCAAACGAACTCAGGCCAGAAAAGAGCACCATGGAAGATTACAAAGGGTCAAGTTGAAGAAGATACATCAAGGGAGACCGAGAGAGCAAGCACATGAGCGGGAAGAATGGCAAAGACCACAAAATCCAAATCTAGAAGACGAAAGGAAATTAGAGGATCAGCAAAGGATCGGACTCGACGAGTTACTCGACATTGATCAAGATGTAGACCTACAACCTGGGGAAGACATTCAAGCCGAAAGCTCAGGAGCCCGACTGGAGGAAGCATCCAGTAACACAACGGTTCGCATCAACTTCAAGATTTGTGATAGAGGCATCTGGAAACCTGCATCAGCTCACACAATCGAACGCTCCGACTCCTCCGAAATCGAGAAGGCGGCGATGAACTGGATACGGGGGAAATGGAGGCTTTTCAACACCGAGCTTCGTATGCTGGCTCCACAACAGTGTTATGATGCCGTGATCGCCGATGGCACCTACACGATACTCTTGATCCGGGAATCAGAAATCGCCATCGACAGCGAGCTACTTTTATCTGCAATGGATATTGGCATTGAAGCAAACGAGCAGGGTCGTTGTTTCGAAACTCAAGAAGGTCTTGACGAGATATCATAAGGTCTGGGCAGCTATGGACACTACACGCACAGTTGGCCTGATAGCGAATATCTCTACTCGGCGACGATAGTGAAAGTCTTGAGAAAATTGCCATTGTATCAGTATCTGGGGTTCGTGCCAATGAGATGTCCCATCAAGAGCATGGGCGTAAAGGGGGTACGGTTGATAGCATTTCTAAGCGACACCGTGTACCCAGACCAAAAAAAACCACCAAAAACCAAATAGTCTAGCAGTAGCACAATAGATTTGCAGATAAGATCCTTTCTGGCCACCCTTTTTTACCCAACACCTGCTTTCATGTACCGTAAATTACTCAGCATCTCCTAGTCTCCGGTCCATTGAGCGGAGCCCATCATCACTCACCGCCTAAGTGGGTAGCTCATTTATCAGCCTTACTGCATTGCCCGTAAAGATGAAGCTGTTTCGCGTTATGACTGTGAGGCATCGACCCCAATGCCAAGCGTACTGTTTGTGCCTGCGTGCCTGAGTAATAAAGCAAGCGATGTAAAACCGCTCATGGAGGAATACCATCATAGGCCACGTGACGCCAGCCCCACTTTTGGTGCCAACTACTTTCAATGCGCATAGACCAGTCTGGCTGGAGGACCAGTCAAGCTGGGGCCGGGCGAGACTGGTCACCACGCACATAGGTCGTGTCTCTGGGCATCTAGCAGTGACCAGTCTCACCACTAGGGCGAAGTACCACAAAAATGCGCATAGACCAGTCTGGCTGGAGGACCAGTCAAGCTGGCCCCGAAGTACTGCATGCATGATATATAGTAGAAAGGCAATTTCCAGAACATGATATAATTCAGGAGTGAAAATGTTGTTTCCAAAAGACAAACTCTATGAAGACGAAAAAAGCAATGACATTCTACAAACGCTTGGTACCAGACCGCGCAACTTCGGAGAATTTCCTCTCGCCGATATCTAGGCTAGTCTCGTCCCCCAATAGGCCTCAAAGGATGGCAATTGGCGAAAGAGAGCTCACTCGATTTATTTTCCTTGCTACATCCTGGACTCTCAAGTTAACAACAAAACCTCCATACAGCATAGCGAAGCTTCGACTCACTTTACCGATAACATCGATTATTACGTGACACCCTTACCGAAGTACTCAAAGATTAGAACTACATAAAGTAGTGTCACGTATCTCTTAAAAAAACACATTGCTGCAAAGGCGTTGCGCAAGCTCAAAAGTATTCTGGACCCTCGCAAATCTTCGTAAAGGCTGTCATGGAACCTGTGGTGACGATACTATATGGTGTCAGCTGCACTTTGGAACAGCCACCAGTCGCCCATTCTTTCGTACGCGAGCCGGTCTGTTCCTTTTACCTCCACGCTGCCCTTTGACTTGTGCATCGAACTCCCGCACTAGTCGCGCCGCGTTTCGCAATTCGCTATCGGACATCCACGAATTCTTCCAGCGCACCATGTACTCGCAACCCCTCCTCGTCCATCTCTTGTCAACAATCTTCACGATCTCCCATTCCTCTTCTTTATCCTGTGCTAGATCTCGCTGGCCCTCCTGCTCAGGAGATGGTGAAGTGGCGGCGATAACGCTCGAGGGGTTGACAGTCGCTGCTGCTCCGTAATCGTCTTCGCGCACAGTCTGCTCACCACGATCCTGGGATAGAACAATACCGGGAGTGGTCGAGCAATCAAGGAATGAGGTGGTGGGTTCGATGGCAGTATGAGAATTCAAGCAACCGTGCGTCTTCGGTTGTTCCCTCGGGTGGGAGCTTGAGCGGTGTGCGGTACCAGTCTCAGACTCAACGCTCGTAGCTCTCATGGAAGGGCCGGATTCGCCGGTCTTTTCGCCGTCATCCTCAATCACGAGAGGGTTGTCTGGAGTATGTCAGGAAAGCCCGAAAGTTTATCAGAAATGCGCTGTCAGCGCTCACCTTGACTATCGCCAAGCTCACTAGATTGACTTGAACTTGTATTCTTGCGTTGCTGGTAGAATCGCGCAAAGGGATTTCTGAAGACAGGCCGAGGAGACGAATTGACCACAGAGAGAGACCGGCGATGCCCGACCGGGTCATTCACGTCATCGTCGTCGGTATCATCTGCCTCGTCGATCACGATCGGGTCTTCCCAGAAGCGTCAAACGCGCCCACGGCGATGGAGACCTACGCACTCACCTGCACATCGGACCTTTTCCGATCTATGCGCACTTTCGCCACCCTCGTTCAAACCTGCATTGTCCGCTGTGCGCTTGAAGGAATCTCGAAGGCCTGTGGCGCCTCTGGCTGTTACAAATCCGTCAGGGCACCTAGCCTCATCCTCCCACTCCTCTCCTTTGTGCCCTTTCTTTTCCCCCCCACCGGCTGTATGGTGAGGCTCAGTACCTTTGTGAGCACCGCCACTTGATCCGCAGGTTTGTATGTCGTATATCGGCGAGAAGCGGTTATCAGGGGGTAGAGGAGGATCGAAGATGGAATCGTCTGTCATCTGGCCGAGGATGGAACATCTAAATCGACGCCATTTGTGAGTATTGGAATCAACGAGTGGGGGTTTTGAAGGTCGCACCTAGCCCCTGAGTCTGCCGCACTTGCAGAGGGCGCTGGACTCCACATAAACGGTGAACGAGCCTGGTCTACCGCCAAGTGTGCCGCATGACCTCGGAGCGGGGACTGCTCCGAAACCGGTGGTTGGGCAGGGGATGACAAGGCTGTTGAGGCCCGGAGGGAGAGTGGGATGGTGTTGTCCCGACTCCCATTGTCCCCGCGGCGGCCTTCGCTGTAATCGCTTCCAACACACTTGAGGGTTCCTGGGTTCGTTAGATCATCGTTACTAATGCTGGATTCCACATACCTGCATCCCCACCTCTGTCTCTGGCGGTTTCGCCTATGTGCTGGAAGGTCACCATAGGATTCTTGCCAGTCGGCTCAGCCGTGCTGGGAGGTTGGTAGAATTCAACGCTGTCCAAGTTGATCGTGGCCATCGTATCGTGCAGGCGCAAAACAGCCAGGGAAAGATATGAATGGAGGAGAAACTTGGGCTCGAGATTGCAGTTGAAATCCAGAGTGGAGGGGGCAAGACAGAGGTTATATGCATTCTGGTTCTTGCAGAGGAGCCGCCGGAAAACCCTTCTCCAACCAAAGGATTCATAAGGACCAATACGAGCGGCACCATCTCCATTGGTGCCATGGGTGCCTCCTATTCTCCAATGCCATTCATCGGCGATCGCTGGCATTGCCGCTCAATCGCCAAACCGAACACACTTGATCCCTGCTCCTGTCTCTGCGGCGTTCCCCAGCGCAGCTCTCAACCATTACAACCTCGTACTCGACCTTCATCGGCCAAGCCCCTGAGCGCTGCAATCTTGCGGGAAATGTCCATCCGCCGTGTTCTCTCAGTTGCTGCCTGCCTAGATCGGATCCTTGCGATG
>JAABUW010007558.1_pt1 | contig 13045 bp, 16 predicted proteins | sample 5560081 | NCBI WGS metagenome assembly JAABUW01 (sample SAMN10711882, study PRJNA513363) | rock metagenome | isolation source: Antarctica rocks | place: Antarctica: Victoria Land, Knobhead sud
GCCTCGCACAACCACCACGGCGCCGAAAACCCCAAATGCAACAGGTGCTAGGAATAAGTTAGCGCCTATGACCCCGGCCCTCTCCCGGAGGGAGAGGGAGAAGCGCAGCGCCATCACGCCGAGAGCGCCTGCATGACGTCGTCGGGGATGTCGAAGTTGGCATAGACGTTCTGCACGTCGTCGCTGTCCTCCAGCGCGTCTATTAGCTTCAGCAGGCTGGCCGCGCGCTCCTCGTCCAGGGTGACGGAGGTCGAAGGGCGCCAGTCCAGCTTGGCGGATGCGGGCGGGCCGAATCGGGCCTCCAGCGCATCGCTCACGGCGAAGAAGTCGTCCACCGCGCAGGTCACCTCGTGCCCATCCGAGCCGCTGGCGGCGTCATCGGCGCCCGCCTCAATGGCGGCCTCCAGCATGGCATCCGCGGTGGCGGCCTTAGCGGGATACTCGATCACGCCCAAGCGGCTGAACATGAAGCTGACCGAGTTCGTCTCGCCCAGGGCGCCGCCATGCTTGTTAAACGCCGCGCGCACGTCGGAGGCGGTGCGGTTGCGGTTGTCGGTCAGCGTTTCCACGATCACGGCGACTCCGGCGGGTCCATAACCTTCATAGCGGACTTCCGTATAGTCGTCCCCGCCCCCGGCGCCGGTCGCCTTCTTGACCGCGCGCTCGATGGTGTCGCGCGGCATGTTGGCTTCGCGGGCAGCGGACATGGCGGCGCGCAGGCGGGGGTTGAATGCCGGGTCGGGCAGGCCCTGGCGGGCGCTGACGGTGATCTCGCGGATCAGCTTGGCGAACTGCCGGGCGCGCTTGGCGTCCTGCGCGCCCTTGCGGTGCATGATGTTCTTGAATTGGCTGTGGCCAGCCATGGGCGGGATTCCGTGCTTCTGGTGTGCCGAGGCCCCCTTCTAGCAGGCCGGCATCACCTGGGACAGCCGCCCGCCTTGGCGCACCGGCTCGGCGCTGACGGCTAGGCCGGTCGCGTCGTCCGTCACGACGAACAGGCCGCACAAGGTGGCCGGCCCTTCGGCCGGACCCAGCCGCTCGCCCGGCACCTTGCGCCAGAACCGGGTGGCGCTGCCCTCCTTGGCCATTCCGATTACGCTGTCATAGTCGCCGCACATGCCTGCGTCGGACTGGTAGGCTGTGCCGCCTGCCAGCACCTGGTGATCGCCGGTCGGCACATGGGTATGGGTGCCGACCACAAGCGAGACCGAGCCGTCGAAGCTGTGGGCATAGGCCAGCTTCTCGCTCGTGGCCTCGGCATGGAAGTCGCACACGATGGCGGCGATGCTGGCGCCGAGCTTGTAGCGGGACAGCAGCTCCGCCGTGCCGCGGAACGGGCAGTCCAGCGCATCCATGAACAGCCGGCCCATCGCGTTGAGCACAAGCGCTTTACGCCCATCCTGCAGGGTGACGGCCACCGACCCTGACCCCGGCGTGCCCGGCGGGAAGTTGAGCGGGCGCACGATCCGCGGCTGCTGCGCGATGTAGGGGATCAGCTCCTTGCGGTCCCAGGCGTGGTTGCCGAGCGTGATGGCGTCGGCGCCGGCGGCCAGGATCGCCTCGGCCATGTCGGGCGCCAGGCCGAAGCCGTGGCTGGCGTTCTCGCCATTGACCACCACCAGGTCGGCGCGGAGGTCGGCGCGTAATTTGGGCAAGCCGGCCGCGACGGCATCACGGCCGGAGCGGCCGACGACGTCGCCCAGGAACAGGATTCGCATGTGGTTCTTGGTCCGATTTGGTTTTAGCCTGAGTGGGATATGGCGCGGCGAAGGGGCAGGTCAGCCCTCGGAACCCTCACAGGCCCTATGCACGGGGGAGAACAGCGTGCCAGGACAGGAAGCAGGCAATGGGCGCGACGCTGGACATTCGATTTGTTGGTCCCAACGCGGACATCTACAATGCGGCAGCTCCACCATTCTCGCGCTTTGCCACCTTCACCGCAGGCAATTTCCTTCGGTCTGCCATCTCGGCCGCCTTCGACCAGTGGGTGAACCGCTTCGATTACACGACCGGGAGTTATACGATCAATGTGAATGTCGGGTCATCTTTCTCTGCAGGTGCTGATCAGTCTGCGGTCCTGCTCAGTGGAGACACATATGTGCAAGTCGGTGCCGCCGGCGGCACGGCCATCCTGGAGCCGCTGTTCGGCTTGGACGTAGTGGGGCGGAATGGCCCGGCGCCGGCCGCCCCGGCACTGACGCTCAACCTCGCCGGGTCAAGCGTTGCTCAGAGCGCACTCATACGTGAGTTCGAGCACGCCCTCGGCGTCCGGTCGGCCCGCGGCACGTTGGCAGGCCCGGTGCCAGCCGGTGGGCGCACCTTATATGACGGCAGCGTGGTGGACGCGACGCTAGCCCAAGGGCAAGCGCCGCAGCTCGCCTTTGCCGGGCTAGACACACAGGCGTTCTTCGGCGGGCCGGTCCTGTTGTCGCCTCTGGATGGCAGCACCGTATCGCTCGGGGCAGCCATTCCCCGCGGGTCCGCGAACGAGTATTCCGGTTCCGACCATCCGGCGCCCGCGGTCCAGGCCCTCGATGTCGTGATGCTCCGGGACGCCGGGCTGCCTGCATTGACCGACCAGGAGATCCTGGAGCACCAGATCGCCCGCATATACTTCGGCGCCCTCGGCCGCGTCGCCACAGGGGCGGAGCTGACGGCGTCCACCCGGTATTATTTGGATGCGCTTCTACCCATCCTGAACGCGAGGCCCGACCTGGGTGCCGCTGCCGGCCAGCAAGCGTTGGGAGGCATCGGTTCGGCGCTCGTGTCCGGGTCCGAATTTGCCAGCCGCTACAGGGCGCTGTCGAATGCGGACTACGTGCGGATCGTGTACCAGAACACGTTCGGCCGGGCAGTGGACGAGCAAACCCTATCTGCTATGGCGCAATACCTGACGAGCTACGGCACCGTCGGCCGAGGCGTCGTGCTATTCACCTTGACCGACTTGCTGGAAGCCCGGGGCCGCTTGTCCGCCAACGCGAACGTCACCTACTCCGGCACCGTCGAGGCGCAGGCGGCGCGCTTGTATGACACTGCCGTTGGGCGCGCGGCCGACTCCGGCGGCTATGCGCAGTATACGCGGGCGCTCATCAACGGCTTCACCCTGAAGCAGGCGGCGGTTTCGTTTTTGCAATCGGGCGAGTTCACGACCCGCTACGGTGCGTCTCCGTTCGACCAGGCATTGGTGGATGGGCTGTATCAAAACACGCTGGGCCGTGCGCCGGACGCAGCCGGGGAGGCGCAATATATGCGAGCGCTGGCCTCGGGCCTGTTCGACCGTGCGGACCTGGTTGTAGCGTTTTCCGAAAGCAGTGAGCACATCGGCCTCATGGCCCGGCACGCGGGCGCACGCGACGCAGCCGGGCTGTTTCTGAATACCCAGACGCCGCTTGGACTCATTCCTGTGCTGAGCGGCACGGCACCCTATCCGACCGGCGCCTCTAGCGGCTGAACCAGGTAAGGCCCAGTTCGGTCGCCACAGCATCAAGCGGGACGTCGTACGGGCCTGACGGCACCTCCGGCACCCGTTGCGCGGCATAAGCGCAACCGATGGTGCGGCTGCCCGGCAGCGCCGCCAGCGTCCGGTCATAGTAGCCGCCGCCATAGCCCAGCCGCCGGCCCTGCCCGTCCCAGGCCAGCAGCGGCACCAGCAGCAGGTCGGGGACTCCCGGCTCGCCTATGGGGCGAACGGTGCCGAAGCGTTCGGGCTGTAGAGTGTCACCGGGGCGCCAGCGGCGGAACGTGAGCGGTTGGCCGCGGGGTGGCGTAACCGGAAGCAGGATGGGATGGCCGCTTGTGTGCAAGGCGTGCAGCAAGGGGCAGATGTCTATCTCTTTGTCCATGGGCCAAAAACCGGCAACGGATTGCCCCGGCTGGAGCAGGGCATCGCGCAGAACATGCGCGGTCAGGCGTGCGCCCAGCGCCGGATCCTGGGTGGCGCGCACGGCAAGCATCGTACGGCGCAGGGCTTTTTTGGAGTCTGTCATGCGGTAGCTGTGTGCTGCCCTGCTTCCCTCACCCCCGCCCTCTCCCGGAAGGAGAGGGAGCAAACGCCTGACTTTGCAATGGGTGGAGCCGCCCTGGCCGTTGGCGTCTCACCCTCCCAAGGCCTGCTTGCGCAGGTGGGCGCCGGGTACCATGACCACGGTCATGGCAGCGCCAGCTCCCGGGAGAGTGCTTATTGGCCCTGGGGGTGAAGTGCCTGACGCACCGGGCAGCCCCGCACAGATACTTAGGCCTGCTCCATCGCCGCCGCAATGCCTTCCGCCCGTTCCGCGAGCTGCGCCAAATGCGCCGGCTCCACGGCGGGCGGCAGCGAGGCTTGGCCCGGTGTGTGGCCCGGGGCGGGGTAGGTACGGTCCTGGGCGTCGGCCAGCTCCGCCCCCATGTCGTGCAGCTCGTCCGCCATGAGCAAGGCAGCCAGCACCAGCAGGCGGCTTTCACCGCTTTGGGTGCCCAGCGCCTTGATGCGGGTCATCCGCTCCTCGACCGCGCCGGCCATTGCGCGCAGGTGGCTCTCCTGCCCGTCCTCGCAGCCAACTGTGTAGGCGTAGCCGTTGATCTTAAGGCTGACCTGGGCCATGGGCGGGTTCCTCCTCGTCCAGCGCTTCGCGCAGTTGCAGGATCAAGCTGTCCAGCCGGGCGACCAGCGCGGGATCGGCAGCAGCCGCCGGCGATGCAGGCAAAGGTGCGGGCGGCCTCGCTGCCAGCCAGGCGATCCGCTCCAGCGCGGCTTCCAGGCGTGCGGCGGAGTCGGTCGGGCTGCTGTCCGTCATGCTGCTTTGTGTCATCCCTACGTCGTGGCGCTGCTTTGCCGGTTGAAGTTTTCGCGTGCAACCGCTTGAAGGTCAAGCATGACTCTGCCGCCGGCCGTCATTATCCACGGGCTGCCCCATGCCTTGTCGGTGCTTGCGGCAGCCCGTCCGGTGACGCTGCTGTCAGCGCCGGGGGCTGCGTGCTACGCCGGGTGCGGATGGTGGCGCGCGGTGATTAGGGCGGCGCTGGCGGCGCACCCCGGCGCAGCCGCCCCGGACGTGCTGGACTGCGGCGATTCGCCGGGCCGGGCGTTGGAGGCGCTGTCCGTCCGGTGCCGGCTGATCGTGCTGCATCCCGGGCCGGCATGGCCCGACATCGCCGGGCGTGCGGAGTCGTGTGGCGCACGGCTGTTGGCCGCTGCTCCGCCCGCCCTGGATATGGGATGGCGCGGGGAGGACCGGCGGCTTGCGGCATGGCTCGGCACATAGGCCGGGAGCTTCTGGGGGAACTACGCCGCCCGTGACAGCGGCGGGACCATCGGTTAAGCCGCCCCGGGTGCCGGCGGTGACCGGCCCAGGAGTGCTGCATGCGGATCACGCCGGCCATCAATGCCGTCCTTCATCCACCTGTCCGGGGGCTTCGGCGCCGGGGCGAGGCATCCTGGCGCCCTGATGCACGTGCGGGCTGAGGGTTGAGAGTGCCCGAAGCCGGGACAGCCGGCGATACCTGCCGGCTTTACCTCGTCACGCCTACCAGCGCCGGGCCGGCGTTTGCCGACCCGCTCGCGCGGGCGCTGGACGCAGGCGACGTGGCAGCAGTGCAATTGCGGCTCAAGGATGCAGCGGACGATCAGTGGCGGCGGGCGATTGATGCGCTGCGTCCAGTGGCGCAGTCGCGGGACGTCGCATTCCTGCTGAACGACCGGGCCGACCTGGTGTCGGCTGCAGGCTGCGACGGCGTCCATGTCGGCCAGGAGGATACGCCGGCCTCGGAGGCCCGGCGCCTGATCGGGCCTGGCTTGACGTTGGGCGTGACCTGCCACGACAGCCGGGACCTGGCGATGCTAGCCGGGGAGGCCGGAGCTGATTACGTCGCCTTCGGCGCGTTCTTTCCGACGGCAACCAAGGATGCGCCGACCAGGGCAGATCCAGACATCCTGGCATGGTGGAGCGATCTTATGGAGCTGCCCTGCGTCGCCATCGGCGGCATCACCGCGGAGAACTGCGCGCCGCTGGTGACCGCCGGTGCCAGCTTCCTGGCCGTTGTGGGCGCGGTGTGGGGCCATCCCGGCGGCCCCGCCGCCGGCGTGCGCGCGATGAACGCCGCCATCACTGCCGCCCCGCCTCCCCCACTCCCTGGGACGGCCGTCCCTGGAGCTTGATGGGCCCAAACAGCCGCGAAACCCAGGTTTCCGCGTCACGCCAGCGGGCTTGGGATGACCATGCAGCCCAGCCACGTGCAGGGTGCGGGAAGCAGTGTGTCTGAGCGGTGGGTTCAAAACGGGCCGCATTGCGAAGCGTGCTGCTGATGTTCCGGGGCACTGAGAATAACCGGCAACGTTGCCGAACCACCTGGGACTCCGCCAAACCCGCTATTTTATCGCGCCAGAGCCGCCGCACAGTCCAGTCTCAGCGGTAACACTGCTTCAACTGGATCGCCCGCCGGGCAAGGCGCCTGCACTTCGCTCCCCGATCGTTCAGCCAGGGCGGCGAAAACAGGCAGCGCAGCCGTCCCCTCGATGCCGGCATCGTCATCTGCTCCCCCCGCCGCCGTTGGCGAAGCCCGGCTCCGCGGGGTTCACGCGTCCAGCCGGACTCGGCTGTATGCCGCCGGTGAATGTGCCGTCTCCCGACTGGGCGCAGGTCACGGGGAGGGCCAGAGATACGGCTGTCAGCAGGGCGGCGCGGCGGATGATGGAGAGCTTCATGCGCTGGCAACGCGGAGCGGCGTGGGCCGTTCCTTGCCGTGCTTTGCGCCGGGCTGCGCCATCCTTGCCGGCGGTGGCAGGCAGTGCGGGGATACGGAGCAAGTGGAGTTGGCAACGGTCCTAACGCTCCGATGGCGAATTGAGGTTTGAGGTCATTGGCGGCGAGGCAGCTAGCTTTCCGCTCGCTTAGGTTGGCCTGGAGTTGCCGCTGGAAGACATCGCCCAGTTCGTGGACCCATCGTTGGCGACGGACGACCGGGCGTCCTAGCCTTATACCAGCCGATTTATGTTTTGACTTGTGCCCAGCCGCTTGCATCGAGTGCAATAGCTGGGTCTGACCGGTCAAAACTTCTTGCGGTTGGTATTACTCTGCCAGGGCGCCCGCGGCATCCTGCAATCCCTGCGGGTCTGGGGGGAAAAGGCGACACCGCAACAGCACGGCCGACTCCGGCCCGCCATCCCGCCCGACGATGCCCGAGGTGCGCCGCCATGTCGTTGCGGCGCTACTGCATCATTTTACATGCTGCCCAGCTTGCGGTCACCGCACGCCGCGGCACATGGTCATGTGAACTTGGCAGAGTAACGCTAGGCAAACTCGGCAAGCTGCAAAGGTTCAACGTCCCGGAAGCAGTGCCCGCCGATATATTTCACAATGTCGGCGACCGTTGCGAACTGCTCTACCCTATCATTCGAGAGTTCAACATCAAAAATTTCTTCTAGGCAAATCGCAAGCTTCAACTTACCGAACCCGCTCAAAGCCAAATCGGGGGCTAGCCGGGTTCCCAATGTGACCTTTTTCTGTCCGATGCGGGTGGTCCGCTCAATAGCAGAAACGACCCTGTCGAGAACGAAGTGGTGGAGAGGTATTTGCATTTGACATTCGCCCTTCGTCAAGAACCAATATGCCGCTGTGTCGCCCATCCAGGCACAGCCAATTGATCTTGCAATGATATACGCGATCCACAACGGATTCAGCAGGAGGTTTCGATTGCCATCCAAAGCTTAAGTTAACTGCACACGCATAGATGGACGCCAAAACTCAACTATGAATCTCGCAGTCATGGCGTGCAGTGTCCAGAAACGAATTTTAAAGAGTCTTCATGAAGTGTCGGACCGAACTGAGCCAGGAAAGCGCCATCCCTAATTGGGACAACGTGGAACAGCGGGCGGCTTGGTCATGACGTCAAACCCTGCCTCTCCTGCGCAACAGGCGGGGGACGGAGTCGTTGCCGTTCATCGTTGAAGCTTGAACTCCGCCTGTGCATCAGGATTGGCGATCACCAATGGAAGCCATGCCGGATGGAGCATTCAGTCGAAAACCGCTTCCGGCACCCGGATGGGCGGCTTCGTCCGGCGCAGCGCGGCATAAACCTGGGCCAGGGTCAGCAGCAGGCTCAGACCCACGAACACCGCGCTGATCGGCCGGTCCACAAAGGTCGCCAAGCTGCCGCGCGACAACAGGACGGACCGCCTGAAGTTCTCCTCCAGCCGCGGGCCGAGCACGAAGCCGAGCAGGATCGGCGCGGGTTCGAACCCCAGTTGCAGCAGCAGGTGGCCGAAGGCGCCGAACAGCAGCGTCGCACCCACGTCGAACATCTCGTTGCGGGCGGCAAAGACGCCGATGCAGACGAAGAACAGCGCGGTCGAATACAGGAAGCGATACGGCACGCTCAGCAGCTTCACCCATATCCCGATCATCAGCACGTTCAGGAACACCAGGATCAGGTCGCCGATCCAGAACGAGGCGATCAGCCCCCAGAAGATGTCCGGCTGCTCCACGATCAGCCGCGGCCCCGGCTGGATGCCGTGGATCATCAGTGCCCCCAGCAGCAGCGCCATCACCGCGTCGCCGGGGATGCCCAGGCTCATGGTCGGGATAAAGTCGCCCTGCACGGCCGAGTGCGTGGACGCCTCGGGCGCGGCCACCCCCTCGATGGCGCCATGGCCGAAGCGGCCCGGCGTCTTGCTGATCTTCTTCTCCATCGCATAGGCGATGGTCGGCCCGTTGCCCGGGATCAGCGAGCACAGGCTGCCGATGACGGTTCCGCGCAGCACCGGCGGCAGCGCCTGCCGCAAGTCTGCGCGGCTCGGCCGCAGGTCGCGGAACCCGAGCTTGACCGCACGCGTCCCGGCCGGGATCACGGCGTTGACGCTTTTCAGGAACTCGGCGATCCCGAACAGCCCGAGCGACACGGTGACCAGCTCCAGCCCGTCCGACAGCTCCAACTGGCCGAAGGTAAAGCGCTCGTTGCCCGTGGTCACGTCCGTGCCCACCAGGCTGAGCAGGATGCCAAGCAGCGTCATCGAGACCCCCTTGACCGCCGATCCCTTGGCCAAGGTCGCCCCGGCCCCCGGCCAGCAGGCCCACCAGCATCAGCGTGCAAATCTCCTGCGGGCCGAAGCTGAAGGCGACGCGGGCGATGTATGGCGCCATGAAGATCATCTGCACGATGCCGAAGGCGGCGCCGATCACCGCGCCCAGCATGGTGACGCCGAGCGCCACCCCGCCGCGCCCCCGCAGGGTCATGGGAAACCCGTCGAGGCAGGTCACGGCATGGGGCAGATGGCACGGCAGGTTCAGCAGGATCGAGGAGGTCGCGGCGGACTTCGTCATCGCACACCGGTCCAGCTCGATCATCCGCCGAACCGCGACGGTTGAGGAAGTGGCGAACATGGCCGGAGTCGGGTAGGCCGGCCTTGCCGCGGCGTTCAACCCGCGCGCAATTCAACGGCGGGATCATCGGCTTCGCGCAAGCGGCGAAGGCGCGTCACCCCCGCTGCGCCGCTAGACCCCGTCCTGTCACCGGCCTAGCTCCCAGTAACCGCCCTGCCAGCAACAACACCCCCAGCACCATTCCATAAACCAGCACCTGCACCCCCGCCGGCCGGTCCGTGTATCCAACCAGCGCGTGCAGCGCCCGCCCCGGCAGCCCCTTCTGGTCCAGCAGCCAGGACGTGTCCCAAGCCCGCGTTCCCAGCGCCGGCAGCAGGTCAGCCTGAACCAGGAAGCCCGCCGCCTGAGCCGCCATCCCCGCTGCCATCAGCGACAGCAGCACGTTCGTCACCTTGAACAAGTGCCGCGTCGGGATGCTGACGAGACCGCGATACAGCAGGACCGACACCGCAACCCCACCCGCGATCCCCAGCACCGACCCGCCAGCCAGCGCCGCGGCGCCGTCGCCGCCCGCCGCCAGGCCATACAGGAACAGCACGACCTCCGCCCCTTCCCGCAGCACGGCGGCGCAGATCACCACGGCCAGGGCCAGCAGGGACCGCCCGCCTGCAGCCACGTCGCGGCCCAGCGCCTTCATCTCCCCAGCCATCTCGCGTCCGTGCCGGGCCATCCAGATGTTGTGCCAGCCCAGCATGACGGCGGCAGTGCCCAGGATAGCGGCATTGAGGACCTCCTGCCCCACCCCCTCCATCGCGTCCGCCAGGGCGCCTGCGAACGCCGCCACCAGGCAGGCGCCCGCGACGCCCGCGCCGATGCCGCCCGTGACCCACCGGCCGCGGCCCGGCACGCCGCGGGTGGCACCCAGCACGATGCCAAGGACCAGCCCGGCCTCGAACACTTCGCGAAACACGATCAGCGCAGCTGCCAGCATCGTCCCTACTCCCCGGCGGTCCTCTGGACGGCGATCAGCGCGCCCTTGGCCTGATTATTGAACTCATCCGCGAACGGATAGCGTCCAGCCTCCAGCGGCCCCACGCGGATTGTCGCCTCCCGCCCGGCGGAGATGACCTTCTCCGCACCCAGCTCGTTGCTCTCGAACTCGGCCGGGGTCGGGTCCTCGTTCCTGACCATTAGAATGAAGCGCACGCCGGCCGGCACTTGCAGCTCGGCGGGGGCGAACTGATGGTCCCTGAGCATCAGGCGGAACGTCGGCACGTCCTGGGCGCGTGCCGGGGTATGGAGGGCGAGCAGGGCGGCGATGGAAGCCGCACCGGCCAGGTGCAAACGATGCATGGGGGAAAGTTCTCCGTTTCCAGTTGCAAGTGGTTATCAACTGGGTGAGCGCTATCGTCAATGATAATTACTCGCAACTGGAAAACGAACATGCGCCTCCTGCTCCTCACTTGCCTTACGCTGGTCACTATCGTAGGCGCGGCGGCGGCCGCCGCGGGTGCCTGACCTCTGGGCCGCCCCGCCGGGCGGCCCTTCCCCATCTTTGCGCTGCAAGGACCCGCATCGTGCCACGCATGAATGCCGCCCACTCGGCCCAGGCCGCGCGGCTGCTGGCTGCTGCTCCTTCCCTCGCCCAGGCCTCCGCGCCGTCCGGCAGCCCGCAATCCGCAATCCGCGCCCAGCGGCACCGGCACTGCCCTCAGCTATGTCCAGAGGTTCTGACGTGCACGGGGTCTATTCCGATTGGGCGGTGACGCTGCCGTCCGAGTGGCTGGTATGGCTGGCGACCAGCAGCGCGCAGGTGGCGGTCTATCGGATGCAGGGCTGGCACGGGCCGCTGCGCCTACTGCATGTGGCAGGCACGGCCACGTTCTTTGGCGCAATCGTGCTGCTGGACCTGCGCCTGCTGCGCCTGCTGGGCCGCGAACTGGCGCTGGACGCCCTGGCCCGGCTGGTGCTGCCGGTTACGCATCGGAGCTTCGGCGTGATGCTTGTGAGCGGCGTGCTGCTGTTCATGTACGACCCGATCCAGCAGGGCAGCCATAGCTGGTTCCTGCCCAAGATGGTGCTGCTGGGCCTGGCGGTGGCCAACGCCGCACTGTTCAGCCTGCCGCGGCGGGTTGGACTGCGCTCCATGGGCGCGGGGACGCTGACCCGGCATGCGCGGCTTGCCGGGGCGCTGTCGCTGGTGCTGTGGGCCGGCGTGATTGCCAGCGCGACGGCAAACCACAAGGAGCGGCCGATGGTGCGGGGGCGGAGCGTGGTGCGGCCTACGGTGAGTGAGCCGGGCTAGGCGACCCCCGTGGACCCAAATCCCCGCTCTCCCCGCACCGTCCCATCCAACTCCTCCGCCTCCACCAGCACCAACTGCGGCGCTGGCGCGATCACCGCCTGCGCGATCCGGTCGCCCCGCGTGATGCTGAACGCCTCCGTCCCCAGGTTGACAAGGCACACCATCAGCGGCCCGCGATAGTCGCTGTCCACCGTCCCCGGGCTGTTGATCACCGTCACGCCATGCCGGGTAGCTAGGCCCGACCGGGGCCGGACTTGCATCTCCCACCCATGCGGCACTGCCACCGCAAACCCGGTCGGCACCACCTGCCGCGCGCCAGGTGCGATGACGGCCGCCTCCGCCGCCCGCAGGTCGAACCCTGCCGCTCCCGCAGTGGCGTAAGCCGGCAGCGGCAGGTCGGGATTGCCCGGCAGGCGCCGGAACCGCACGACCGGGGCGCTCACGCCAAGGCGTCCGCAATCCGCGCCGCCAGCCGCGCCGCGACCTCCGCCTTCGGCAGCCGGGGCCAGCTCTCGGTTCCCCGCGCCGTCACGAGGTGGACCTCATTCGCCTCGCCGCCCATGATCCCCGTCTCCGGCCGCACGTCATTGGCGACAATCCAGTCGCAGCCCTTGCGCGCCCGCTTGGCCGCAGCATGGGACAGCACGTCATCGGTTTCCGCCGCAAACCCCACCACCAGCCGCGGCCGCCCCGGCCCGGCGGCGGACAGCGCCGCCAAGATGTCGGGGTTCGGCACCAGCGTCAGCGCCGGCGGCCCGGCCGGGCCCTTCTTGATCTTGCCAGACGACGCCTCCGCCACCCGCCAGTCCGCGACCGCGGCGGCGCATACCGCAACATCTGCGGGCAGGGCGGCGGAACAGGCGGCCAGCATCTCCGCCGCCGTTTCCACCCGGTGCACCTGCACATCAGCCGGGTCCGGCACGCCCACGGGGCCGCTTATGAGGGTGACGCGCGCGCCCAACGCCGCCAGCGCCGCCGCGACCGCATGGCCCTGCCGCCCACTGCTGCGGTTGGCGATGTAGCGGACGGGATCAATCGGCTCGTGCGTCGGCCCGCTCGTGACCAGAGCGTGCCGGCCCGCAAGCGGCTGCGGCGCCGGGTCCAACAGCCCGAGGATCGCGTCCAGGATGACGGGCGGCTCGGCCAGGCGGCCCGGGCCGAACTCGCCGCAGGCCATCGCGCCCTCGTCGGGGCCGACGATGCGGACGCCGCGGGATTGCAGCAGCGCCAGGTTGGCGACGGTGGCCGGGTGGGTCCACATGCGGACGTTCATCGCCGGGGCGGCCAGCACCGGCTTGTCGGTCGCCAGCAGCACGGTGCTGGCCAGGTCGTCCGCCAGCCCCGCAGCCATTTTGGCCAGCAGGTTGGCGCTGGCCGGCGCGACCACGACCAGGTCGGCGCTGCGGGAAAGCTGGATGTGTCCCATCTCGCTCTCGTCGGTCAG
>JAABUW010007562.1_pt1 | contig 13040 bp, 10 predicted proteins | sample 5560081 | NCBI WGS metagenome assembly JAABUW01 (sample SAMN10711882, study PRJNA513363) | rock metagenome | isolation source: Antarctica rocks | place: Antarctica: Victoria Land, Knobhead sud
CTCCATTCATAAGTCCCCAGACTCAGCACTAGAAACCCTGTCTCCACGCTCGTCCTCTCGCCCGGCCCAAGACTCGGAAGCGCGCGTTGCAAGAGGCCGTTGATTAGAAGCTTTTTGCTCAGATCGAGAGCTGCGGCTTGTGGCTGGTGTGCGAGTGTGGGTTGCAGACGGAGTAGAGGGGTGATGGGGGCGGGGGAGCGGTTGTGGAGGTGGGTGGTTAGGGTTAGGAATGTAGTTGTTGGGACGTTGTAGGTTTGGGGCGCTGTTTGTTTCACTACCGCTACTGAATCTGCGATGGGGGAGGGCGGTTCAGCGGTGGAGACAGACATGCTGATATCCAGATCTGGTAGACGGAGGGAGGAAAGCATTTGGGGCGTCAGCCGTAGATTTCGTAGCTCGATCGTGCCTGTTCTTGCTGTGCTTTCTTCCTTCCAGGTGGCTTTGAGGCGCTCGAGGAGCGCTTCTCGGTACCAGAAGGTTTCTCGCGTTGTTCGTTCGGCTTCTGGGGAGCTTTTGGTCGTTGAGACTACGAATTGGCGTTTGTTTGCTGGGTTGAGGGAGGGTATTGGCGCGTGTGGATTTGAGAGGTAGATGCGGGTCAGGGGAAGAGGTATGCGTTCTGTGGCTCCTGGTTGAAGTGGTTGGGTGTGGGTAAAGGGTTCTGAGGTTGAGGAGGGGTCTGAGACTTCGATAGTGACTGTGAGGAGTTTGGACCAGGAGTTGTGGAGATCGAAAAAGAGGAGGCATTTAGGTGTAGAGGTGGTAGAGAGGTTGAGGCTGCGGAATAGCGAGTCGGAACCAACAAGATCGGTTGTTCCATGATCCTGCTGTCGCGGCTTCAAGGGCATTACGTCCATAGCAAGAGCTACAATGTCGTTGCTTACGATTCTAATGCTGCTATTGACAGTGACAGTGAGCGGTATTCTCAGTTGACGAGTGTAGAATCGATCTTTGATATCATCCTTAGAGATCCCGAGATGGCCGTAGTCAACTTGACAAAAGCAACGGGACAGATCAGGCTTTCCAAGTACCTCGATCTCTAGAGAGAGATCGCCGCGAGGCTCTATTCTGAGATCTCGATCTTCATTTCTTTGAAGCCATCGAAAGGGTTGCTTGTGAGTTGATGAGATCTCGAGCTCGTATAGCTCTACCGCCGAAAGGCCTTTGTTGGACAGGAGTGACTGTCGCTGGGATGACGTGGAATCTTCAAAGGATAGTAGTAGTAGATCTATAGCTGCCTGAGACGTATTCCGCAAGGTGATTGTGAACGTTTTCGTCTCTCCTTCAAGAAGCATGATGGCTGATTGGGAGAGCGAGCAGGAACTCAGAACAACATTTGGCTGTGTTCCAAGAACGTTCAGAGCTAGCGTTGATAGCGTAGGGCCTTTCGGCGTGGTTTCTGTCTTTCTCTTGCCAATCGTAGACTCAGTAGAGGCTGGCTCTTTGTTTGCACGTATGCCCACCTGTTTCCCTTTAACATCGGGTTTCAAAGCCCAAGGCTCGGTGAAAGTAGCAAAGTCCCGCTCTCGACAGCCTCTCATTTTTGCGGTGCATCCATGGATGGTCAGAGTCCCCGATGACTGGGGCATGCCGCTTAGAACGATTGTCTGCGTTCTATAGGGGCCGATCATTGTAGACTGAGCCTCGCACATGAATGGGACACCATCGGAGACGAGCGAGATCCGCTCGACCATTACGTCGAAGTCGAATAGATTCTGCAAGGTAACCTGGAACAGAGCTTCTTCCTGTGCGACTAGCAGAGGCTCTGCAGCGACAGCCGTTGTTGACTTCAAGAAAGGATTGTAGATGAACGGATTCTTCTCTTTCTTCGCTTCAATAGTCTCGACAAAATCTAGCTCAGATTTCTCATGCGGCTGCAAGCTTCGTAATTTATTAGCGTCGAGGACCTCGATACCTCTGACCAGAAAGTCATCCCAATATTCGGGTTCTGGTTGCTCGAATCCTAGTTGGCGGGCAGCACTGAGTGTTCGAGATATGTTGTTCACCAGCCGTACTTGTTCGTCAATTGCTATGTCAGGCGCGCCGCCACTGCTGTCTGAACTTGGCGCAGTGCCGCTCCCTCCTATTCGTAATAGTTCAGCGGAGAAATGAAGAGCGCCACCAAGGTCCGGTAAAGATTCACATACGTTGATACATGATCTCAATATGTCTAGCTTTAGGTCCTGGGAGCCCGATAACTTTGCAGATGCTTGTTGAAGAATTTGTGATGCTGTTCCTTGGGCGAAGGACGCGTGGTCTGAATTGTCTGAGGTCTCCGAGGTTCCTTGGCTTTGTATAGGAGACACATTGTTGACGATAGTGGCCATGGAATCTTTGGGTACGACGCCATAAGCCTGACAGGCTAGGGAGAGGAAGTTCCGCATTCCTTGCTCAGCATCGTCGCAACCACCACCAGCCTTGTCTGTTGGGATGGCTTTGACAGTTGCGTTCAAAGAGGCCAGACTTGCGGCAGGGTGAACACCCATTTCGGCAGCTCCGGCTTTCCTGGCTTGCACAAGTGCAGGAAGGAGGCCTGCCATAAGCTCTTTCAAAACAAGAGCTTTCTTGCGATGGTATCCTAGTTCAGCGAGTACAGAAGCAATACCAGCAAGAATTGTTATATGGTCCGCGATGTGTATTGATGAATCTAAAGGAGGTCTTGGGTATGCTCGAAACAATGTATCGACAATTTCTCCACTAGAAAGAAACGGTGAAGCTTCTGGAGTTGGAGGTGTCGTTGAGGGAATATTTGCATTTAGAATTAGATGACCCAGGAGAATGTCGTCCAGGGTACCTTTATGAAGATGAATGGCACAGAGTAGCTTCGCAAAACGCAATGCAGACTGGGAGAATGCCAAAGGCGGGAGTTTGTCGTCGGTGAACGTCCAAGCTCGGGCGTAGAGGTTCAAGATGTTGTTCGTTGAACCAGGCAGTAGACTAGTGAGGGTCCGAAGAGATGCAGCACGATTTGCGGGATCAGGAGACTTGGAAGCATTCAAGTCTGGCAAGCTGTTAGATACCGAATGCTTGTTGGATTTGAAGGTGCCTGAGCCCGGCCTTTCGGTGCCTGGGAAGAAATTCTCCGGTATCTGGACCTCTCAGCTTCACTTCAATGGGGTACCTTAGTTGTATAGAATGCTTTTGTCTACAATGTGGAGGCTTACACGAAAATCCATACCCGCCCATGCATACATCAAAAGACAGACTAACATGAGGTCCATAGCCTTAGCATGCCAAAGGTAGTCGCTGCTGTTTGTGGCAATGGTAGCACTTTGTACTAGTTCCTTCACAGCATCAGGCCATCTTCCAGCTAGCAGATACATGGCACCAACGACGACACCAATGCGTCCTCTGCCTTTGTTTCTCTCCCTTTCCCCAAGGCTACCGACGCCGACTCCACCCGTAGAACCTCTACCGCGACTATCTGATCGATCATGATCTGAGGCCTTTGGAGGGGACTGAACCGTAGAAAACCTTCTGATGTCGCTCGAAGTCGTTGGTGGAGTGTGTACGCGATTTGGCGGTGACGTTGGGCGAATATCCGGCGTTGAAGTGCCGGACGCATGGCCTGAAGGCAGATTTACCGGTAATGACATCCGATGATCGACGTTTGGGCGGTCACTGGCAGGTGAGAACGATCTCGAGCCTCCGCTTCTGGATATGTTGGCCATGTGGGGTGGCAGCGCAGACCCGGTCCCATTAGGCGTAGGAACGCCTGAGGACACTTTGGGGGAGTCTAAAAAAGAAAGATATTGCAGTGACTTTGCGTAAGTCGCCATTTCAGCAAGTAGACGGGAGGTCAAGTCACACATGATGGTCTTGATGGTTGTAGTCTTCGACTTAGCTGGCGATGGGACTGGATAGATTCGCTCTGGCATAGCTATTTCCTCGTGGTCGAAGACGAGTATCTGATGCACCAATGCTTTGGGAAAGTCGTCGATCAGATCCTCCAGTGTGCGTACAATCGATCGAAGTCCGTCTACTTTTGAGACACTCACTCCACTACTAGCATTCGCATCTCCGTTTGCACCATCCTGAGCAGGTTTCAAGCCCGAGTCAACTCCGTCTGCAATGCCTACGACGACCAGAGGCTCCCTATATAATTCGAATGGGGCGAGCTCCGAATGGGATGCAGGAGGAAGAAAGATCGACAAGTCGTAGAGGACAAGGCCTTCCGGGAATGCAAGAGGAGAAAACATAGCTATTGATCCCGGTGGTCAGCCCAGGCCGTAAAACGCAGATGACCACAGTCTCACTTCTATGCGGCCTGCTGTCAGGACTGACATCTCCCAGGCGCACAACATTGACCTGTTGCAGTCTCTCCACGAAATCCGAGAATCTCGACTGCCTGACATGGCCGACAGGGAGAAGGAGTACTTTGATACGCGCTGGTGTGACGATAGACAATGGATCAAGGTCCATGCTATTGGTGTAGATAGGAATGTAGACGTTGTGGCTTTGGTGCTCTCCGGCAGCACGAGAGATATTGCCCGATTAGTTGAGAGTCCATGACCTCTTGGCCGAGAAGAAGAACTCGACGGAGCTATCTCACATTGGACTTGCTCCCGGACCTCGAAGCCTCCTCAATGGCGGAGGTCATCATCATCCCTGCGAACGGCGGCTGTAGAGTGGAATGCTCGAGTCTTTGGGAAAACTATTCTAGTACGGAAGCATTCCGCTTGTGTACAATGACACAGTGCCGGGACAATTGATAGCAGTCATTCTTTGCCACCATCACTCTTTCATTTCTTTGCATTTTTAGTAATTCTAGCTCGGTCTCTGACTGCATGTTTGGGCGTTCAGGAGTTGTTAGTTCACTGTACACAACGAAATCAAAGCATGGAGTGATGCAGACTTGAGCCCACCATCGTTCGTGATTTTGGTTGGTGTTAGCAGGACTACGTCCAAGTGCCTAAGATGGTGTCGAGAGTCGATTACGATGCCTTGAGGGCACGGACAAGTAAGTCACAGCTTTGTTCATGCATAGTCCCCCGTATCGCAAGGGAAGATTAAGGATTGTGGCCCCCGACTGCGCCACTTGCAGCTCTTGGGGCACCTTTCACAGCGTCTTTCTGTATGCCCTGAATGGATTCTGATAAGAAGTCGTGCTAGTGGGCGCTGGAGATGACGAAGCTGTTACGGTCAATACCCGTGCTCTGATCGACAAGGTCCTGGCAAGATACTCTGGGGAATGGACGACGTTACGAGAGCTCCTGCAGAACGCTGCGGATGCTTCTGCTTCAAAGGTCACCATACGATTACAGACCTCGCCTTCTCCTACAGTTCCTGTCCCCCAGACTTCGGAGGCTTCTACTCGCCTGAAACACGTCTTGATACATCATACACTGAATTCGATGGTCGTCGAGAACAATGGGGAAGCTTTCAAAGACACAGACTGGTCAAGGCTGAAGAAGATAGCGGAAGGAAATCCAGACGAGACCAAAATTGGTGCTTTTGGAGTGGGCTTCTACAGCGTGTTTGCGGACTGTGAAGAGCCGTTTGTCTCATCCGGAAGGGAAGCTTTGGCTTTCTACTGGCAAAAGGATGCACTTTTCACCAAGAGATTGACTCTGCCGAACGGCCAAAGCACCAATACCACCTTCGTCCTCCCTATGCGGGACCAGAATTCTCCTGTCCCCCCTCTACTATCTCTATGCCAGTTCCTTGCCAGCAGTCTCACCTTTGTAGGACTTGAGGTGATCGAAGTGAGTTTGGATGAGTGGAATATCACTACGCTGAAGAAAAAGGTCGCTCCAAGTATGGAACTACGAATACCAAGGGAGGTGAATCGTAGAACACCTGAAGGATTGATGAATGTGACAAATGTCACCAAAGAAGCTACTCAACTAGACGCCAATTGGCTCAAAGTCGTGGAATGGAAGCCCAAAGCTCTCCCAAACAATGTCAAAGATACCGGATCAGGTTCGACTGTCCGGGGAGCCCAATCAGGCCAATCTCTTCGGGGTTTCTTCTCGAGGCTAGCACCGGGTGCCTCCAATCAGGCAGCCCTCGAAAAGGCAGCAAAGGAGGAGAGACAAAATCAGGAGAACTTAGAGGAAGATCTCATGGGAGAGTCTACAGCGACGGTCTTCATACATGTAGACAAGGCTAATGTGAAGACCACTGTCAGCCAAAGCTTCAGCTCTGAGTTAGAGCGAGCAACGAAAAAGCCGCCGCCTAAGTACACAACAGTTTCACTTCTCAGTACGTCATACGATGAACAGATTGCATCAGCCTCGAATCCAGGCAAAGCTTCCGAGGCTCCGAAAGTCTTTGCCACCTTCATACCTGCCAATGGCAAAGGAAGGATTTTCATCGGCTTTACCACAAACCAAACCACCGGGCTTAATGTGCACATCAGTACCCCGTCGGTCATACCCACCGTTGAAAGGGAATCCATTGACTTGAATAACCGATTCGTCAGAGTGTGGAATGTCGAAATTCTCCGCGTTGCTGGAATTGTTGCAAGAGTTTCTTGGGGCAATGAGACAGCCGAACTGTCGTCCAAGCTTGCTCGAGCTGTACAAAAAGCTGGAAGATCGAGCATCATAAAAGACGACATTGTCGTAATTCTTCCCGAAACATTGTTTCTCCATAATACCTACACTTGGAAGGAATCGACCCCATCCAACGAGGTAGGGACTTTGATGGAAGAGGCGTTCTGGACCTGCAATCAGAAAACCTCAATAGCGACAATGTCAACACGAGGCATAATGCCATCATCTGACGTTAGGCTTGCTCCAGAGAATCTAGCATTTGTTGAGGATATTCCCACTCTACCTGAAGCTTTGGTGGATGTTGGTCTCGTGAAAAAGCTGATTGACTATGGCGTTATTTCCGAAGTTACAATATCAGACATCAAGCAAAATTTGGAGAACAAAGCCTTAACAGGCGCACAACTCCAACAGTTTTTGGAATGGCTCGGCCACAAGGCACGCATCAGCGAGATTGATGAAGTGGTGATTCGTTCGTTGCTCGGTGTAGCTGTGGCAAACCACGATGATAGTGGCCGTGGAGGGATTATTGTACTTGGACAGATGAAAAACTTCCTGAACGTATCTAGGATACCGCCCGAGATGCCTCTACCACCCACCACACTGCCGTTCAAATTCACCAAGAAGATTGCGAAAGCGGATCTCGAGCTTCTCGGTTTTGAGGATCTACACTTAGTCCGATGGCTTCGGTGGCTTGTGGAAAACATTGGTGGGCGTGGAGATCTGTCGGCAGACTTGGACATAACAACATCTGCCGCATTCGCCAGCACCGTCTTGCCTGTAGTATCCAAGCAGTGGGAAGGATTGAGTCAATCCTCCAAGGCCACAGTGATCGAGCTCTTGACCCCTCGGACAGTGATCCCCACGAAGATGGGAATGAGGAAACCAGGAGAATCCTACTTTCCTTTTGTAAAGCTTTTCGACGATCTCCCAGTGATCACAGGCGTACAGTCCGTAAAGGACAAATTTTTGGTCGCCTTGGGAGTCCGCAAAACTGTGGATATAGGCGTTGTCTTTGAACGATTGGTCGATATTTCAGCTGCCCCGAAAACGCAAATCCCAGCATCTTCAGCTAAATGGAGCCATGTGGATCTCATCAGATACTTGGCCTCAGTCCGAAACGACATTCCCTCCGCCGACATCAATCGATTAAAAACCATGAGAATATGTCCGGCAGAAACGGAAGCCCTGCAGGCTACAAGCGAGCGCTACCTTGTGTCTGAACTCTTTGAGCCGGATCAAGCATTGAGACGACTGAAATTACGCACAATGCAATGGCCAGGCATCTATCGCCCCGAGAGTGCAGAGGGTCGCTTTCTTACCTCTCTAGGTCTACGCGCAGCGCCGAGTTATATCGATCTTGTAAAGATCATGTCAAGTGCAGCCGCTAGCCAGGATACAGTCCTGCGAGACCACGCCTTGAAATACTTCATCGATCATCACCAAACCAAGGGCTATGCCCAATTTGACCATACAAGCGTCACGTTACCTTATCTTCCCATGCAGGACTCTGAGAAGAAATCGGCAACCCCAAATAATTGCTTTTGGAACGAGCGAGCAGCCATCCTGGGCTTCGATATCCTGCGTCGAGATTTACATGATCATGCCGCAAAGTTCGGTGTTAGGCCTGATCCCCCTGTGTCAGAATGCATCAAACGATTGGTTGATAACCCTCCAATATCGAAACGCAATGCACGTGAAGTTTTTGGTTATCTTGCAAGCCGAATGTCTGACATAAATGATCAGCACGCTGAGACGCTCAGCGGTGCTCTCATAGTACCGGTCGTCTCAAGGTCAAGCAGCCTCGCGAATTCTCAGTCGGCGACATCTGAACGAATTTCACACATACCTCCCCGAATATGTTTCCTTGGCGACGGCGAGAAGTATGCTGATATCTTCGATTATGTGGACTTCGGGCACGAAGCCAATACCTTTCTACTAAGAGTCGGCTCCAAGCATGAGCCAACCACGACGGAGCTGACCAGACTGCTGATTCGTGAGCCTGCGAAGATCTTCTCAGTGCTCGGTGACACGAGATATTTGGAGTTACTACGTAGTGTTGCTACTTCATGGCGTACCTTGAAGAAAGACAAAGCTATTGTCAAGGACATGAAAACTTCAAAATGCCTGCTAGCATATAGAGAGATTAGTTCCAAGTCCGTGAAAGGTGAAGACGAGGACGATGATGACTCCGGAATCAAAACCTGGGAGCTTGCGATTGCTGGTCAGGTTGTCATCGTGGACGATATCATTACCTACAACATGTTCAAGACCAACCTCCTGGCGGCACCAATGGAAGAGACGCTTGAGGACTTCTACTACGGTCTAGGTGCTCCTGAGGTATCGACTTTGCTCGAAGAAACCCAGTCCATTGGGATGGTAGCGAAAGATGAAACAAAGGCCGTGAAATTACAACAGCTGATGCAAGAACGAACGCGGTTGTTTTTGCATGACCATTCGAAAGAATCAATCAAACATGATGCGAAATGGATAGAACAGAACCTGAAGGTCAAGTGTGTGCGGTCTATTTCCCTACGAAAGTCTCTGCGAGGATACAATGTTTATCGTAACGAATCTAGAAGTGCTGTCATCAACTCTGACAAGGCAATACTCTACGTCACTTCTGATGGGTACGACATGCTTGAAGTCAGCCAGGCTCTGGTGCCCGTGTTATTGCAGCGTTCAAAACCTCAATACATCTTCATGCTCGAAATGATTTTAGAGTCCAGTCTACCAAAGCTTCGCTCAAGGGGCTACAACGTGGCCCGACTGCTCAACCAGAAGGCCACAGAAGCACGCATGGCCGAAGAAGCTCGCAAGCAACAGCTTGAGGAAGAACAGCGCGAGATGAGAGAGCGCGAGGCTGCTTGGCGGGAGACGCAAGCCCAGAATTTGGCAAGGCAGGTTTCGATGCCAGGCCTATTCCCAGACTCGCCAGATGGCAAGCGTCCCAAGGATTCAAGACAGACACGAGTAGTTGAGGAGGAGCCCAATATGCCAAGACCTCGAGGCTTCCTCGATGGCATTGGTAGGCGGTTTGGTTTCGACAAGCGGCAAGCGTCTCAGCTGGGCCATGCTAGTGGTAGCCATACTGCGGAGAATGAGACTTCTGACGAGGAAGCACTACCGCCATACCAACAGAGCGCGGAGAAGCCGCAAATTCGAACGCCTCAGCCCGAGGCTGTGACTGCACCGCATCACTTGCAGCGAAACCTCGTCAATGCCATCCAAGCTTCTCGAGCTCACAATTCCTCAAGCGTCGCCAGTCAGCTCGAAGTAAACAACGTCAAGGAAACCGCGACATACTGTGATGCCAAGCCAGGCCACAACATCTCCTACATCGGAGAAACTTCTGATGTTCGGGTCTTCCTTGACAATACTGTCGCTACAAACGGCACGCCCGCAGCTAAATTCTTAGCAGCAAATGCTTCGGCTTTGAATCTGTTCGCATCAGTCTTGCTTGACTGTGCGGACACATTCTCGCTCAAGCGTAATACGATACACATTTTCTACGACGACGCTGGTAGCACGATCGCCTTCAACCAAAACAAATCCCTATTCTTTAATTACCGATACTTTGAGAATTTGCATTTGCCTCTGGTACAACAAGGCAACAGGACGGACGCAATTGCATATTGGTGTGTGGTCATGGCCCATGAGCTCGCTCACAACCTTGTTTCGGATCATTCGGCTCAGCACAGCTATTATACCGAATCGATGATCATCCAGTACTTTGGCAAGATAGCGTCGAAAATTGCTGGACAGCAGTCAGCGTCCACACTACCTCCAGATCCAATACGCCGTGGCCAGCACTCGGACATATCGCTGCTGGACTGATGTCCGACCTCTCATTGGCAGAGACTGTGGATGCTAGCGTCCAGTTACTGCTAGCCAGCTCTCCCCGAGATTCCGTGTCGACCATATCTCCTGGCCTCGGCCTCTCTAACATGGACATTAGAATTGTGATTTCGCTTGCGTGTGCCTCTATAAGGTAGAGGAATGACGAGGATAGTCATTGCATGGAACAGTGTGTGCATAGCGTAAGGGGACAAGCATGAACAGGGTAGGCGTTCTGAACCATCATGATGTTGGACTGGGCGCCCTTACTTTGGATAGACTATCTCTATTGACACGCGGTCTACGTTTTCTTGTATTTCATTGAATAACTCCAGCTTGAAAATCTTTATCCATGCCTTTCTCTGGCTCTGCTTATCGCGCTCTCTCAAAATGCTGACAGACGCCCGGCGTCCCCTCGTGTCCAGGTGTTTGTTTTTCACAAGGCTAATGAATACTATACGAATACCACATCAAGTCAAGTCAATAAAACTCTGCAAGCGTCATTCCCAATATCCTCAGACAATTTCCACGTTATGTACAATACTATCCCTGCAAGACCTACAACCATCTCCCACTCCCACCCTCCCACTCCCTCCCCCTCCCCCTCACCCCTCACCCCTCCCCCTCACCCCTCCCCATCCCTCCACACACACCCCCCCTACCCAAAAACCTCCTTCTGCTCCGCCCCCTCCACCGGCTTCGAAAACCCCATGCGATCCTTACAATAAAACTCCACCCCCGTCTTCTCGAAATCCCGCACGCTCTTATCGTCAATACTGCCCGCCTTAATACACACCGCCTCCGGCATGACTTCCAGTTCCGTATACAGACTGCTTCCGCAATCTATACATTACTTTTATCAGCGCTCTTTCCCCTCCATTTTCATCCATCGCAACAGAATATAAATATGGGAAAGAGGAAAGGTAGGACATACCACCGCAAAACCAATGATCGTTCATCTTTCCGCTATCACCCTTGACGTTATAATGTTTGGGACTGCCCTTGCTGACTTTAAAGTCCTTGCGCGCGACGACGACGTTGGAGGTGTAGGCGCTACCGGACCATTTCTGGCAGTCGGTGCAGTGGCATAGTGCCGTTGTCATGGGGGCGCCGGTGTAGGTGTAGTGGATGGCGCCGCAGAGGCAGGAACCGTTTGTCATTTTGGGGGCGTGAGGGGGGTTGGACTGGACTGGACGTGACTGGACTGGACCGGGCTGGGCTGGGCTGGCGGAGTTTTGGTGGCGGTGGTGGATTGGTATGTGTTATTCGAAGAGCGAAGGAGTAAGAATGGGAATTTGCGAGACCTAGATTGTTTATTGATGATGCTTCATGACGCTACCACATGTCATTCCCCGCAGTAGGAACGGACGGACGTTTGGGACGGTTTGCATCGGGTATGAAAAAAGGCCCTCGTGGACCCCTCATGGGCCCTTTGCTCCGACCCTGATCTTCAGGTACCAGCACGCTATGACGGTTGGGCTCGTGTGTATTTGTCAAACGACGGATTGGGCCGTGTTGGCGGTTTGAAATGTGAGAGCGTTGTGGCTGGATATGTTACCTGGATCCTGCGGAAGTAAGCACCGCTAGATTTGATATGCGCTCAGATAACGATTACTGCGAGGAAGTCTTGATCTTTTACGCCGTCTGATAAAGCGCCATCCTGAGATAGCTAGCCACCATTAACACTTCAGAATCCGGAGCTGCATGGCTCCGTAAGGGCATGAGGCAACCCACGAGCGACAATTACATCAGATTTCTCCGTAGCGGCAGTAGTCAGGTATTGAGCATCCCCTTCCAAACACAATCTTCAGCATTGATAAGAGTGACTTTTGGCTGAGCCACAGTGGCATGTAAGATTCCCACTTTAACGTCCCATGCCCCGAAGCGGAGTTGGAGGAGAAGATGACATATCACCGCAATAGGAAGATGATTCCATAATCGCGGAGGTGGTACCTGTCGAGGTGCAATCCTCGCGCTGCATAACCAAGATGCAATGGGCCATCTGCAGCAATCGGCCTCCTTGTAGACCTTTTGGAGCGAAATCGGATTCCGACTCCAGTAGACGCATTCCTGGAAGCGTGGTAGAGATGGGGGGTATCATATTGCGGAAAATTGGACGCAAGGTTGTTAGATATTACCCTACAGGTAACAGTGTCCACAACTTCACCAGGTCATCCACCACGTTGCCGGCCTTACCTGCAACAGGAACAATGCATGCATGTTCATCTTCATCCTCGTCACTTACCATGGATGGATATGGGATGGTTGGGCTATAATCAAGACCGGGCTCGAGGTCGAGGTCCAGATCAATATCGATGTCATCCAGAGCAAGATTAGATCCCTCATCCCTGGGTGGCTCGTCTTCCACGCCATTTTCATTGAGTCCAAGCGCGAAAGGCAGAGGTGGTGTCTGTGCTTGCCAAGGTCGTTTCAGTTCCCGTTCAAAGCCTTGTATTCTGTTAGCGAATCAGTTGTTAGGATTGGATAGAGCTTACCTCGGTTTATGTGGCGATCATGCGTGATGGCTTCTTGAACAATTGGTGGTGCTTGTGCCAATTCGAGAGCTTCCGGAGGCCCTGCACAACAGCGCTCCATAACTCCTAATGCTGACGCGTCTGGGTACTGACTCCTGGACGCTCTGTCAGACCTGAGCTCGTTTGCAGAACCTTTTTGCGCAGCTGGCTCGCTATGACTCCTTTCATGCTGGCT
>JAABUW010007563.1_pt1 | contig 13037 bp, 16 predicted proteins | sample 5560081 | NCBI WGS metagenome assembly JAABUW01 (sample SAMN10711882, study PRJNA513363) | rock metagenome | isolation source: Antarctica rocks | place: Antarctica: Victoria Land, Knobhead sud
GCTGCATGTAGCCGACCAGCGCGATCGGGCCGCCGAACCCCGACGCGCCGAGCTTGAAGAAGTAGCGAACGAGACCACCCAGCGTCCTGTCAGTCCGCTCGGCAGAACCGATGGTGTCAGCGGACGGCGTGGTCATGCCGGATCGCGGCCGAGAAGCGTGCTGCGCTTGAGGTACGCATAGAGGCCGTCGTACAGCGCGCCGCTCACCGCCAGCAGATCGTCGTCGTCGCGGTGGACGATGCCGAGCCCACGGATGAGCACGTCGAGGCCCATGGCTTCGGGCGCGTCGTAGCGCTCGTCGTCAAGGTCAGCTTCGTGCACGATTCGCGCGATCGCCCAGAGCCCGGCGTCCTCGAGCTCGTAGTGACGCAGGAACGTCTCGAAGGAGCAGTCGCCGTCGTGGTGAGAAAGCTCTACGCCGCGCATGTCGAACGCAGTCGCATCCGCCGGCACCTCGTCGGGGTCATCGACGAACACGAACTGCGCGGCAGGATCGATGAACCGCGCGATCAGCCAGGCACACGCGGTGCGATCGACATGCAGCCGCGCGCGCGTCGCCCACCTCAAGCCGGTGTCTCCTCGAGCGTCGTCGCGAGCCGGTCGGTCGCTGCGAGTGCCTCCTCGCGCTCGGGCGCCGGGAAGTAGTCGCGACGGCGGATGCGGCGCAGCTCGCGCCGCAGCCGCGCGAGTGTGCGCTTGCGCGAGCCGGACTCCTGCTCCGCGGCCGCGCGGGCCGCATCGGTGACCGTCGCGTAGTCCTTGGCGACATCGGCGCGCATGCGCCGCGCGAGTGCGCGCTCGTGTGCCGCGGAGCCCGGTTGCGCGAGCCAGATCGACGCCTCGCCACCGGCGCCGATGACATCATCGGCGAGCCACTCAAGCTGCTCGCGCGTGCGGCTGTCGCACGGAAGCGCGACGAGCCCATCGAGCAGCTGGACCGCCCCGAGACGTCGAAGCGTTCGCCACAGCGCGATCCGTGGCGTCGACGGCTCCCTCGGCAATCGATACGCCAGCAACACCCACATCCCTCGCGGCTCGGTATCTAACTGTGCAACCACGGTTGCTATACCGTAACGGCACTGGATGCGCTCAGACCTGGGTACGCAAAGCCAAGGGAGGTTGTGACGTGATCTCGTGGCCGACAATCTTGTTCGGCGCCGCCCTGACGCTGGTGCTGGTTGCCGCGGCACAGCAGTTCATCGCGCGCCGCAGCCCCGTGACCGTGATGTGCGCGGCCGCCGCGAGCGCGGCTGGCGCGATCGTCTGGAACGCGATCCTGCACAACGACGGCGGCCACGGGTTCTTCGTCGACGCACCGATCGTGGTGTTCCCCGTCAGCTGGCAGGACATCGGCTCGGGGGTCTTCGCGCTTGCGGCAACCAGCGTCGCGCTAGGACTCGGGCCCGAGCGGCGCTCAACCGCCGCGACCACGACACGGCTCGCCCTGCTCGCATCCGCCATCACGCTCGCCGTCGACATCTACCTCTATTGACCGGCTGGCCTAGACCCCGTCGGCGTGGTCATCTCAGCCGCTGCGCCTCGGTCGTCGTACGCATCTCTTCCCAGGGCGGCGGCTTCGCGCGGTCCTGTAGGCGAGCCTCGACGGGGGATCTTGGTTGGGAGACGTCAGACCGCCGCGATGTCGCGGGTGGCGCGCTCGGCGAGCGTGAGCACGAGCGAGCGCGGGAGCAGGCGGGTGCCCGCGGCGGTCAGCCGGTTGCGCCAGCCGGGGACGACGAGGGATCGATGGTCCTCGAGAGCCCGCAGCGCGGCGGCGACGACGGCGTCGGCCGTGAGCTCCTGGCCGATCGCGGCTTGACGGGAGCCCAGCATGTCGAAGAAGGGGGTCCGGACAGGACCGGGGCAGAGCGCCAGGACGTGGACGCCCCGCCCGCGGAGCTCCGCCGCGAGGGCCTGGCTGAACGACAGCACGAAGGCCTTGGTGGCGCCGTACACGGCGAGATAGGGGGCGGGCTGGAAGCCGCCGAGGGAGGAGACGTTGACGATTGTCCCGGTGCCCCGGGCGACCATCCCGGGCAGCAGGGCGTGGGTCAGGTCGACGACGGTGGCGACGTTGACCATGATCTGCTCGTGGTCGCGCTCGGCGGGGATCGCGTCGAAGCGGCCCTGCGTGGCGAAGCCGGCGTTGTTGACGAGGATGTCGACCTCGCGTCCGAGCTCTTGCAGGCGACGCGCCACCGCCTGCGCCGCGTGCTCGCGCGAGAGGTCTTCGGCGATGACCTCGACCCGGACTCCGTGGGCCTCGTGCAGGCGCGCCGCCGTTTCGCGCAGGCGCTGATCCGAGCGCGCGACCAGCACCAGATCAACCTGACGCTGGGCGAGCGCGTGGGCGAACGCCGCGCCGATTCCCGAGGACGCGCCGGTGACGAGCGCGGTCTGGCCGGTGAGGCTCATGCGCTCTCTCCACGCGCGCCGTCCGCGGGGGTCGGGGAACACGCACGCCGCGCGAGGAACGCGATCTGCGCGGCGATGGCGCGGTCGAAGCCCGCGCCCTCGTAGACGGTGTAGTGACCGCCGGGGAGCCGGAGCAGTTCGCCCCGGGGCGCGCGGCGGGCAGCGTCCGCCGCGGGCGTGGGCGGGGCGGCCGTATCGTCGTCGCAGACGACGACGAGGACCGGGCAGGCGATGTGCTCGGCATGGCGTGCCGGTCGGCCGTCATCCGCGCCTTCGTCGCCGAGGCGCCCCGCGAGTCGGCCCTCGCCTCCCGCGGGCGCGAGTTCTGGGCCGCCCGGTTCGCCGCCGACCGCCAGATCGTCCAGCGCGGCATCGACCGCGGCGAGCTTCCCGCCGACACCGATCCCGACCTCGTCATCGAAGCGCTGCTCGGTCCGCTCTACCTCCGGCTGCTGGTGACCGGGCAGCCCCTCGAGATGGCCTTCGTGAAGCGTGTCGTCGACCTGCTGCTGGCCGGCCTGCGCGCCGGCGACCCGGCCTGACGAGACTCCTCCGGCGGCTGCGGGCCGGGCGGGATCAGCGGCGGCGCGGCTTCGGGTTCCCCGCCGCCATCGCGGCGAGCAGGACGGCGATGGCGGCCAGCACCACGGCCGGCACCGTCCAGCCGGCCACGACGGCCACAACGGCGCCGCCGAGGTAGAGGATGACGAAGAGCAGGTAGGAGCGCCGGCGCTCGCCGGGGGTGCGCTCCGTCCACGCGCGCCGTCTCGCCATGGCGCTCAGTACAGGGCGGACGCGAGACGGCGCCGGTAGTCCCGCGTGCGCGGATCCTCCGGGCCGAGCTCGTCGAGGATGCCGACCACGACGCGGCGGACGTCGTCCTGGGCGCCGTCCGCGGTGGGGAGCGCCTCGAGGAGGGTGTCGAGCGCGGCCTCGTGGTTCCCGGCGTCCCAGGCCGACCAGGCGGCGCCGAGGTCGAGGGTGCCGCGGTGCTCCAGGGCGATGCGGGCGCGCAGGCCCTCGGCCGCGAAGGAGCCGGGAACCTCGCGCAGGAGGGCGTCGGCGCCGTCGACCTCGCCGCGGTCGAGCAGGAGGCGGGCGAGGGGGACGGCGGCGTCGGCACGGCTGGGCTCGAGCTCGACGGCCCGGCGCAGAGAGGCCTCGTCGCCGGCGGCCACGAGGCCGTCGACCTCGGAGGGGACGAGCGCGTCGAGGAAGCGCTCGACCGAGGCCGGGGGCTGGGCGCCGGTGAACTCGGAGACCACTCCGCCGTCCCGGAAGGCCTTGACGGCGGGGATCCCCTGGATCCGGAACGTCTGGGAGAGGCCCGGGTTCGCCTCCGTGTCGACCTTCGCCAGCACGAGCTGGCCCTCGCGCTCGGCCGCGCCGGCCTCGAGCACGGGCCCGAGCTGGCGGCACGGGGCGCACCACTCCGCCCAGAAGTCCACGACGACGGGCAGCGTGGCCGAGCGGTCGAGGACCTCGGCCTGGAAGGTCTGCTCGGTGACGTCGATGACCATGTCCGATCTAGGGTACGGCGCTCATGGCGGCGCGGCTCGCGGTCGAGGAGGCGGGGGAGGGCGCGGGGGAGGGGACCCCCGTCGTCGTCCTGCTGCACGGCCTCACCGCGACGCGCCGCTACGTGGCCATGGGCTCGAAGCTGCTCGAGCGCTCGGGGCATCGGGTCATCGCCTACGACGCGCGCGGTCACGGCGATTCCGAGCCCGGGGATACGTACGATTACGGTGCGCTCACGGCGGATCTCGTCGACGTCCTCAATGGCGCGGGGATCGACGACGCCGTGCTGGCGGGCGTCTCCATGGGCGCCCACACCGCGCTGCGGCTGGCGCTCGAGGCGCCCGACCGGGTGCGCGCGCTCGTCCTCGTCACCCCCGGGCACGACCCGGACACCCTGGGGGATCCGGACCGCCTCGCGCGGTGGGACGCCCTGGCCCGGGGGCTGCGCGAGGGCGGCGTCGAGGGGTTCGTCGCCGCCTACGGCGAGCCCGACGTCCCGCCCGCGCTGCGCGACACCGTCCTCACCGTCCTGCGCCAGCGCCTCGCCCGTCACCTGCATCCCGGGGCGGTGGCCGACGCCCTCGAGCAGGTCCCGCGCTCCGCCCCGTTCGCCCGCCTCGACGACCTGGCGGCGATCAGCGTGCCCACGGTCATCGTCGGCTCCCGCGACGAGGCCGATCCCGACCACCCGCTCGCCCTCGCCGAGGCCTACGCCGCCGCCATCCCCGGCGCCCGGCTTGTCGTCGAGGACGAGGGGAAGTCCCCGCTGGCCTGGCAGGGCGGCCAGCTCTCGCGGGTCATCGCCGAGGCCGCGGCCGCGTGATCCGCGCCCACCCGCACCTCCGGATGTATCTCGTCTTCGGGCTGGCCGGTGTGTGCGTCGGGCTCTTCACGGCAGACCTGCTGAGCGGCGGCTGCTTCGCCATCATCACCGAGTACCGCGGGCGACCCCAGGTCGGCACGCCACGCGCGGCGTCTGCGCTCCATTTGACAGCGGCTGGCGCTGGGTCCTGCTGCCCGCCGTCGGGGCCGGGCTGAGCGCGCTCGGGGCGCGGTGGGGAAGCTGGCTCGGCTTCGTGCTCGCCGCAGTGCTCGCGCTCGTCGTGGCGGCGCTGGCCAACTCCTTGACCTACTTCTATCCGTCTTGACGCGGCCGTGGTCAGAGCACCCTTGCCGCGTGTGCCGCCCTGCGAGCTCGGTGACCTAGACCCTGTCGGTGCTCCAGGCCACGAGCTCCGGCGGGTTGTGTAGCGCCTTGCCGACCCGTTCGGCCGAGCGCGTGGTGGCCGGCCTGGCGCGGCGGGCCGGCGGCTAGGAGAACGCGGGCAGCACCTCGCGCTCGTAGAAGCGCAGGAAGCCCTCCTGGTCGGGCCCGATCTGCGAGACGTAGACCTCGTCGAAGCCCGCGTCGACGTGCTCGCGGATGGCCTTGATGTGCGCCTGGGGGTCGGGCCCGCACGGGGTCGACTCCGCGATCATCTCCTGCGTCACCAGCGTGGTCGCCTGTCGACGAGGGTGGGAGCAGCGTGCTCCTCGGAGGACAGGAAGAATCCGATCTGAGCCATGGGCGCCCGCATACCCCTCCCGCACCGGCTGGCACCGGCCCTCGCGCTCGCGCTGCTGGCCCGCCGCCCGTCGTCAGGCGATGGGCTGCGCGACGACCCGTCCGAGGCAGGCGGTGCACAGCCGCCGGCCATCCACATCGGTCAGCTTGGGCTCCTGGGTCTCCTCACCGCACTCCGCGCAGGGAACCGATGGGTGGATCTGCCGCTTGGGCTCCGGCGGGGAGTCCACGTCGCTCACCTCGAAGATATCGCCGGGATCGGTCTCGAGGATGCGGTCGGACTCGCGGTGGTGAAGCTCCCACAGCCGGGCCTCCTCGTCGACGGACGCCTCGCCCGCCAGGACCTTGGCGAAGAGCCGAGAGTGCTCGGGATCGCGCCGCCAGGCCCCCGGCTTGGCGGAGATCCGCACGGCCCGGCCGCTCTTCCGTCCGGAGAACGTGTAGGCGTTCTTGCCGTGGTCACGATGTATGAGGTTGCCCCTGCCCACGGTGCAGCCGGTCATGAACTGGATCGCGTCGACCGCGCACATGTCGGTCTCCACCACGGCGACCAGCGCGTCGTCCGTGTCGTCGGGCCCGAATTCGTCGAGGGCGATCTGCGCCGCCTGGATCCCCATCGCCAGGCCGGGGCACATGTGGCCGTGGAAGTCGACCAGCCGGTCGCGCGTCTGCCTATCGATCATCTGTCTCGTCCCTTCGTGTGGTCGCCGCGGACGGGTCCCGTTCCACCTCGGGAAAGTGGCACGCGACCCAGTGCGAGGGTAGTTGCTCGACGAGGGGAGGGGCAACCGAGCGGCATATGTCCTGAGCCTTCCAGCACCGCGTGTGAAAGCGGCAGCCGGGGGGCGGGTGGGCCGGGCTGGGCAGCTCGCCGGCGAGGATCCGCGGGCGCCGCGCCCGCTCGCGCGGGGGGTCGGGCCGCGGGATGGCCGACAGCAGCGCCACCGTGTAGGGATGGCGGGGAGTCGCGTACAGGTGGTCGGTCGGCGCCAGCTCGACGATCTGGCCCAGGTACATCACGGCAACCTTGTCGGCCACGTCGCGCACCACCGAGAGGTCGTGGGAGACGATCACGTAGGAGAGGCCCAGCTCGTCCTGCAGGCCGGCCAGGAGGTCGAGGATCTGGCCACGGATCGACACGTCGAGCGACGAGACCGGCTCGTCGCAGAAGACCAGCTTCGGGCGCGTGGCCAGCGCCCGGGCGATGGCCACGCGCTGGCGCTCGCCGCCGGAGAGCTCGCGCGGAAACCGGGCAGCGTGCTCAGGGCGGAGGCTTACCTGCTCCAGCAGCTCGCCGATCCGCTCACGCCCGCGGGGCATCCGGTGGATCTCCAGGGGCTCGGCGACGATCTGGCGCACCCGGAGGCGGGGGTTGAGCGAGGCGAACGGGTCCTGGAAGACGATCTGCATGTCGCGTCGCAGCGTCCGCAGCTCCTCGCGCCCGGCCGCGCGCACGTCGCGCCCGAGGCAGACGACGTCGCCGCGATCGGGCTCCACGAGCCGCAGGATCGCCCTGATCGCCGTCGACTTCCCGCACCCCGACTCACCGACCACGCCCAGCGTCTCGCGCTCGTAGACGACGAAGCTCAGCGCGTCGACCGCCTGGACGCGACCCACCTCGCGCCGCAGGACGCGGCCGGCCGTGACTCCGAAGTGCTTGGTCAGGTCCTGCACCCGCAGCAGCTCCGGGCGGTCCGGGGCCGTGTGCTCTCCCGGGATCCGCTCAGGAGAGGCGCTCCGCGCCGGCGTCACGTGGCCGGCGCCCGGGAGCGTCGCGGGCGCGAGCGGGGCCGGTCGAGCCGACTCACCGACGCCAGCAGCGACCGGGTGTGGGGATGGGTCGGCCGGGCGAAGAGGGTGTCCACGTCGGCGCACTCGACCACCCGCCCGGCGTGCATCACCGCCACCTGCTCGGCGAAGCCGGCGACCACCGCGAGGTCGTGCGTGATCAGGACGACCGCGGTGCCGTGGTCGTCGGTCAGCTTCCGGATCAGGTCGAGGATCTGCGCCTGGATCGTCACGTCGAGCGCGGTCGTCGGCTCGTCGGCGATCAGCAGGTCGGGCTCGCAGCAGAGCGCCAGGGCGATTCCGACCCGCTGGCGCATGCCTCCCGAGAGCTCGTGCGGGTAGGCGCCGACGCGCTCGCGCGCAGCCGGGATCCCGACGTCGCCGAGCAGCGCGACGGCCCGCTCACGCGACTCGCGCTTGCTCACCCGCCGGTGCAGGGCGATCGTCTCCGCCAGCTGGTCTCCCACGCGGATCACCGGATTCAAGGACGACAGCGGGTCCTGGAAGATCATGGCGATCCGCGCGCCGCGCACCCCGCGGTACTCGCGCTCGGACAGCCGCCGGAGGTTCTCGCCGTGCAACCAGATCTCGCCGGCTTCGATGCGGCCGGGCGGTTCCACGAGCCCCATGATCGACAGCGCCGTGACGGTCTTGCCCGAGCCCGACCCGCCGACGATCCCGAAGCGCTGGCCGGCCCCAACCGAGAAGGAGACCCCGTCGAGGGCGGTGACCGCTGCCTCTCCGTCCGGGCCGAAGCGGGCCGTGAGCCCTCGCACCTCCAGTAGCGCGCGCCCGGTCACGGCCCCTGGACTCCCCCCGTCAGCCCGGCGCCGGAGCGGGGCGCGTCAAGCGCTCCGGTCGGCGCCGCTGCGGCGGGCCCGGGCGGCCGGGTCACGCGTGCGACCCCCGCCGCGCTGCGCACCTGGTTGAGCCCGTCGCCGGCCAAATTGAAGCCCAGGATGGTGAAGGCCAGCGCCGCCCCCGGGAGCACGTAGAGCCACCATGCGACCCCCAGGTACTCCTGCGCGCCGGCGAGCATCTGCCCCCACGAGACGACGTTGGCGTCGGCGAGGCCCAAGAAGGCGAGGCCGGCCTCGACGAGCATCGCCACGCCCGCCTGGAACGACGCGTTGACGATCACCGGCGCCAGGACCCCCGGCAGGACATGGCGACGGAGGATCCGCAGCCGGCCGGCACCCAGCGCCCGTGCCGCCGTGACGAACTCGCGCTCGCGGAGCGCGGCTGACTCCGCACGGGCCAGGCGCGCCGTGAACGGCCAGAAGATGACGTTGAGGACGGCGATCAGCAGGGGCAGGCTGGGTCCGAACAGCGCCCCGGCGACCAGCGCCAGCAGAAAGGCGGGCATGATCTGGAAGAGCTCGGTGGCCTTGAGGATGACCTCGTCGAGGAAGCGACCGGCGTAGCCCGACACGAGCCCCATGGCGGTCCCGAAGACGGTTGCGGGCACCACCGCGCCGACCGCGACCAGCAACGAGGTGCCCGCCCCGTGCAGGAGGCGGTCGAGGACGTCGCGCCCCAGCTCGTCGGTCCCCAACGGGTGGGCTCCAGAGGGCGCGGACAGGATCGCCTGGCTGGGGGCGAAGGGGTCGCCGGCCACCAGCACGCCCGCGAGCGCCGCCGCGCCGGCGACGCCGACCATGAGCAGCCCGGCGACCAGGCGTGGACTGCGCCAGAGGTGGCGCACGCCGCGCCTCACCGGTAGCGGACCCGTGGATCGATGGCCAGGTAGAGGAGGTCGGCGACCAGGTTCGCCGTGGCCACCAGGAAGGCCGAGAACAGCAGCAGACCGACGAGGGTGAGGTTGTCGCGGCCGAGCACCGAGTCGAGCAGCAGGCTCCCGAGCCCGGGCCAGGTGAAGACGCTCTCGACCAGGACCGTCCCGGTCAGGACGAGGCCCAGCTCGGCGGTGACCACGGTCACGACCGGTCGCAGCGCGTTGGGCAGGGCGTGGCGGAAGAGCAGCCGCCGCTCGGGGATCCCGCGGGCCCGCGCGACACGGATGTAGTCCTCCGCGAGCACGTCGATCATCGCGGAGCGGGTGATGCGGACGATGAGCCCCAGCATGAGCAGGCTGAGCACGCCGGCGGGAAGGATGAGGTGCTTGATGGCGTCGAGCGCGGCGGCCAGGCTTCCGAGCGCCGCGCCCGGCGAGCTCAATCCCCCGGTCGGTAGCCAGCCGAGGCGGATGGCCAGCAGCCCGACGAGGATCTGGCCCACCCAGAACAGCGGTAACGACGACACCGTCAGCGAGGCGACGGAGATGGCGGTGTCGGTGCGCGTGCGCCGGCGCGCGGCAGCGACCACCCCGAGGATCACCCCGCCGACGGTGGCGATCAGCAGGGCGCTGCCGAACAGCAGCAGGGTGGCCGGCAGTCGCTGGAGGATGACGTCGAGGACCGGCCGGCCCTGGACGGCCGAGAACCCGAGATCCCCGCGGAATACCGCCCCCAGGTAGACGCCGATCTGCTCGACCAGGGGCTTGTCCAGCCCGAGCTCGTGACGCAGGTCCGCGACGTACCGGGCGTCGGCGCCGCCCTGCCCGGCGAGGGCCTGGGCGGTATCGCCCGGGGCGAGGTGGATGAGCCCGAACGTCACGATCACCACGAGCACGAGCAGGACGAGCGTTCCGGCTATCCGCCGGGCGAGGTACCGCAGCATCTGGCCCGGATCTTCCCTGAGGCGTTCAGCCGGCGGGAGTGGCCGTGCCCGACGTCGAGAACGCGGTGTGTCCGAAGTAGTACGGGGACTTCGCGCCCGCCTGGTCGAATCCGGCGTACTTGCCGCTCCACGCCCACGGCCCGATGGCGTCGACCAGGAAGAACTGTGGCTGGTCGCGCACGAGGATCCGCTGGATCTGCGCGTAGAGCGCGACCCGCTTGGACATGTCGGGCTCCCGCGCGGCCCGGGCGTAGAGCTTGTCCACCTTCGGGTTGCAGTAGTTCGAGCCGTTACTGAACGGGACCGGCGCGATGTTGCTGCAGGTGTAGAGCCCGCGCGAGCCGATGTCGGGATCGGCGGGATCGGTGATCTGGCTGTAGCCCAGGTCGAAGTCCTTCTGGATGTACAGCTTGGTGACCCACCCGTTGAAGTCCAGCAGCTGGAGCTTCAGGGCGATCCCGACCTGCCCGAGCTCCTGCTTGAGCAGCGCCGCCGTGGGGGCGAAGGCGGCGTCGAAGATCAGCGACGTGCGCAGGCGCACCCCGTCCTTGCCCGGCTTGAGCCCGGCCTGGTCGAGGAGGGCCCGGGCCTTGGCCGGGTCGTGCGGGAACTTCATGACGTCACTGCTGTACCACGGCTTGAAGTCGTGCGAGATCGGGCCGGTGGCCGGCGTGAACGTGCCGCCGTAGGCCGCCTTGGCGATGAAGGGCCGGTCGATGGCGGAGGCGATCGCCTGGCGGACGCGCACGTCGCCGAACGGCTTGCGACGAAGGTTGGGGATCATGCGGATCACCCGGGCGAAGCCCTGCTTTCCGCTCTGGGTGACCGTCACGCCGTCCACGCTCTTGAGCACCTTGAGGTCCGGCGGGGTGGGAAACACCATCAGCCCGATCTCCCCCGCCCGGAAGGCCTGGACGGCCTGGGGCGGCGGGATGATCCGGAAGTCGATGCGGTCGAGGTAGGGCCTGCCCTTCTCGAAGTAGTGCGGGTTGCGCACCAGGGTGATGCGGTTGCCCTTGATCGCGGACTGGAACATGAACGGTCCCGTCCCCACCGGCTTGGCGTTGGCCGGGTTCTTGAGGGGATCGGTCCCCTGGTAGATGTGCTTGGGCAGGATCGCCCCGTTGTCCTCGTCGAGCCACTTGAGAAACGGGGGATACCGGTAGGCGAGGCCGAAGACGACCGTGTTCTCGTCCGGCGTGTCGATCCGCCGGATGACGGGCTTCAGCTGCCGGGTGCGGGCGCCCAGCTTGAGCAGGATGTTCTCATAGGTGTACTTGACGTCGGCGGAGCTGAACGGCTTGCCGTCGTGCCAGTGCACGCCCGGCTGGAGGTGGAACGTGTAGGTGCGCCCGTCCTTGGAGATGTCCCAGCTCCGGGCGAGGTCCGGTCGGGGGTGGAAGTCCGCGCCGTAGAGACGGACCAAGCCGTCGAAGATCTGGCCGGTGACGGGATGGGTGATCCCCGACGGCGTGATCGCGGGGTTCAGCGGCGACGGGTCGCCCGGCAGCGCCACCACGAGCGTTCCGCCGTACCTCGGGCTCTGGCCGCCGGTGCCCGGGCCGCCCTTCGCCTGTCCGTTCTGACCACCGGACGGCGCGGGCGAAGACGAGGACTTGTCTCCGCCCCCGCACGCGACCAGGCCGGTCACCGCGACCGTGGTCACGACGAGGGTGGCAGAGAGACGGGTGGCGGCGCGGGCGTTGACGATCAAGGATTACCTTTCGCTTGGCGGCGCGCGGACCCCTCGCCCCCCTCGAGTGGGTGTCGAGGATGGCGACTTTCCGGTTCGTGGTGCCATTACCATTTTCGGGGGGCGCCCACGATGGCGTTGATACCGTCGCCGCCATGCTCGATCTGCGCCGTCTGCGCGCCCTTCAGGAGGTCGCGCGGTGCGGTTCACTCTCGAACGCGGCACGCTCGCTGGACTACAGCCAGCCGGCCATCAGTCACCACATCAGACGACTCGAGGAGGAGACGGGGACTGCGCTCGTTACACGGCTTACCCGTGGCGTCGAGCTCACCGAAGCGGGCAGGCTGCTCGTCGAGCACGCTCACGATGTCTTCGCGCTGCTGGCGGCGGCCGAGGAGGGGCTGGCCGCGCTCGCCGGCCTCAGCGCGGGGCATGTTCGCGTGGTCGCCTTCCCCACCGCCGGCGCGACGCTGGTACCTAAAGCTCTGGCCCGGCTGAGAGCTCGTCATCCGTCGATCGAGGTGTCCCTGGTGGGAGGGATGCCACCTGATTCGCTGGCGCTCCTCCGCACGGGAGAGTGTGACCTGGTCGTGTCGTTCGATTATCCGGGGACCGTCACGGGCGAGACTGCGATGCTGCTCAAGGTTCCGCTTCTCGCCGGTCGGCTGCATGCGGTGCTCCCCGACGGGCATGAGCTGCTCGGGGAGGGGGACCTGGACCTCGCCGCCCTCCGCGACGAGATGTGGATCGTCGGCTGCCGCCGCTGCCATCGCGGCCTGGTCGACGCGTGTGCCACCGTCGGGTTCACGCCGGAGACGACGTTCGGCGTCGCCGATCTCAACGCCATCCAGGGCATGGTCGCCGCGGGCCTGGGGGTCGCGCTGGTGCCGGCTCTCGTGTTGGCGACGTTCAAGCATCCGCAGATCGTCGCTCGTGCGCTGGCGCGGGCGCCCACCTGGGAGATATCCGCGGTGATCCCGGCCGACGGCCCCACGCCGGCGGCCATCGCGATGCTCGAGGCGCTCCAGGCCACGACGGCTGAGCTCACCTCAGCGGCGTGAGCGAGCGGCGCTGAGGCGCAGCAGCGCGCGCACGAGGGGCGGCGCCGCGAGGAGCATCACGAACAGCCGCAGCACCTGCACGGCGAGCACGAACGTCGAGTCCGCACCCGCGGAGACCGCGGTGGCCAGAACCGCGTAGAGGCCGCCGGGCGTGGTGGCGAGGTAGCCGTCGAGGAACGACACCCCGGCCAACGGCGCGAGCAGCGCGCCGAGGCCGGCGCACGCGAGCAGGATCGCAGCGATCGCGGCGAGGGTGGGCAGGAGAAGGCGGCCCGCGGTGCGCACGGCCTCGGGCGTGAAGCGCAGCCCGACCTGCAGG
>JAABUW010007564.1_pt1 | contig 13036 bp, 16 predicted proteins | sample 5560081 | NCBI WGS metagenome assembly JAABUW01 (sample SAMN10711882, study PRJNA513363) | rock metagenome | isolation source: Antarctica rocks | place: Antarctica: Victoria Land, Knobhead sud
GGGGACAGCAACATGTCTCTGCAACAAGGACACAAGACCAGTGCTCAAGTCCAATATGACAATACTGCGGTCGTGCTCTGTGGCAAATCCTGATGGACTGAAACTGCTGTATTTAGGGCCAATGATGATGACAGCCTAAAGGGTAGCTAGTGAATAGCATCCACTCAACACAATACGCACCATGTGATGGCAAATTTCATGCGTTGCACAGGGTCTACTGCATCAGCGGCCTGAGCGACGATCCTTGGATACACCCAGACATCTGCCAGCTTCTGCAGGTAGCTGCGCGGCTCAAACATCTTGACAGGCACAGAGAAGTTGACCAGGTCGATGTGACCTGTTAGCAACTTCTTGCCAGCCTGCAAACAGCCAGACCATTATGTCTGCATGTTTTCAGACGGTTTCAGATATGGCAGAATATGCAACTCAGCTGAGTACTCACCTCTTTCATGAGCTGTAGCACTGCAGCACGTTGCGACTCCAGCAGCTGCTTGTCTACAAAGGCTAGTCCCCCATCTGCATGCGCATCAGGATGCAAGAATGTTTGCACAGGCAGTGCCTGCGCAGACACACCCACAGACTCAGCCTGAGTAAACCTGGGTCGACTGGTTTTCCAGTATGCTCAATTAAGCCCTTCGCCTCACAACGGCATTTTGGCGATGTCAACACAAATGCACTTCGGCACGAGCAGCCACACAGCTGTGCAAGGGGAAAGATGTCTTGCACTCCAACCCCCGCAGACTTGTCAGCACGCAGCTAAAATCCGCAGGAAGCCATGCGAACTGCACAGATCACCTCTTCAGAGGCGTCGTGAAAATCGTCATCGTTAGTCTCGGAAAAGCTCGACTGATTGCTGACGGGTGGTGTCGATTTACTAGAGCCCTTGAGCTTGCTTTTCAGGAAGCTGGTCATGCCGGCACTACTGATATGCTGCACACATGACCAGCTGAACCATGGCTCAGTGAATGTGCAGGCAAGCGCACAAGCTCGTCGTGACTACGCGCTGCAGCTGGATTCTATGTTGACCTTGATGTAGCACGAGACTGGTATGAAGTCCTCTGATGACTAATTCAATATTGTCAACATGGGTAGTAGCCATTCTCTGATTCGTTTGCAGCTGAGTTGAAACCATTGCAGCCAACATTGGCATTGCAGCCAACAAAAGAAAAGTGCTTTTGAGAGAACGGAGATAAGATCCCTGACTGGAGTACATATTGTTGCATCTCGCCGAACAGCAGGCTGCTGAGCATGTCTGTACAATACGCAATTCCAATTGGGACACAGGAAGCATAGCTGAAATTGACACAAAGGCATTGCTGATTACCCTTTTTCTGAATTCACAAAAGCATGATCACCCACAACAAAACTACATATCTGAAGAGCATTAAAGTGTGATGTTGCAGAAGGTTGTTGTATTCAGGATCTTGGAGGCACAGCATAGTCTCCGTCGTGACTTTCCAGGCTGTCGCTATTGTAAGCTATTTGGCAGTATGTTGCCCGAGTCAATGCCTGTCTGCAGCTTTGCACAGCGTCTTTTTGTTCTGCCTGAAGTTGCAATATTGACACTTGTGTTAGTTTGGCATCTAATGTTGCAATTTACTATGTATAGAGGCCTGTCAGTCTTCTGGCACTAGATTGTGCACTATTGTGTGAGCTTGCACCTGCCACACCTTTATCCCTAAGTAGGTAGGGACTAAAGAGAACCAAAACCCAACACTGTTAGGATCACATGCATTACATAACTCTGGATCCCTACAAAACACTGTTACCATTCATCAGACATAACGCAGACATAAGGCTGGCTGGCAGAATCTCTCAGCGTTTTCTTCTTCGTCTAACGTCTGAACAGTTTTAACAACCTTGTTTTCCATAACCTTGAGATCTATAATAACTGTACATGTATATAGGTACAGATTTGACAATGGCAGGCCTACAATGCATTCAGATACCTGAGTCCAACTCATCAAGCTACTAGCATTGCAACATGTGTGCCTTGTGTGAAACAGCTCTTTTGGTCTACAGTGCAAAGAGTACCAATATTTGCTCATGTGCTGCAAAGCAGTTTGAAGTGCTTATGGGCATGAGAGTGAATTGCATTAAACATGGTACTAGCTGCATGGCATGCAATGCATAAGCTGCCTTGCACACTGCATGCAACACTGAGGCAACATGCACACACCTGCTTGTCCAAGTTCCAAAAAACGCCATAGCACGTGGTGTAATCAGCACCTGCTCCCTGATGCACATGGACATGGCACAGCAGTCAGGGAGAAGGTACTGAGTCACAGTGGCACTGTACGTTTATGCTGTTTTGCCTTTGCCTTTGCTGCTTCTAGTAATAAGACAACAGACCTGCTTCCAACCTGCTTTGACCCGCCTCACCACGGCAACACAACAGAGAAACACAAGGCAAGCAAGAAGCAACACAACAACAGCCAAGCAGGCTTTTACATCCAGGAGTGACAGCTGCCACCATGTCAACCTATGCTGATGAGTCTCCAAATAGTGCTCTCCGCCAGTGGCGATCACCCTCTCCACAACATCTGCTGCTGGCTGTGCTGGATGGCGAGGCCTATTCCTGAGGCGCTTCGAGACCTTCTGAGCGTTGTTCTGCACATCAGAAGCTGAGCACTCAAAGCAGATAAGCCCCCATCGGAGATGTTGCATGCACGTTTTGCTCTACACTGAAGGCATGCAGCGCTGTCAGCCTGGTACACACTCAGCTTCCTAGCCAACTGCTCAGACTACCAGCAGGTGCATGTAGAAAAGAAAGAACAGAAAAATGGACGCTGTCAGGCAGGGTGTTCAGCATACAGGTAAAGCTGGCTTGGGCCCGAGCTTTTCTCGGCCTTTCAGCCACTGGGCAATAGGTATGAGGAGAAGAGAGCTGCATGTATGTGACTGCCTCTTTTGTAAGAGGCATGTCTTCCGCTAGGGTCAGATACGTGCATTTCTGAGCAGCTCCTTGTAGGAGTTCATGTTTTAAGAGTCAGTGTACAGGCAAACACATCTTGCGCATGTGCATTGCTTCTCACCTTGAAGGAAGGTGTGTTCAGCACATGCTGTATGGCATCAGCAAGCACTCTGCCATTCATTGCGGTCAACTTGCTGGGCTTGGTTGTCACACCAAAGCCATGGTACTCTGCCTATATGCACATTAGACATACGGTCTACTCCAGAAGTTACTTAGTAACATTCTCTTTGTTGCTTGTGACTTCAATTTCTGTCTGTCAAGCAACTACTGAAGATCCTTCTTGCAAACATGACTTCCAGTTGCTGCCATGGAAGCCCCAAAAAGCTGCAGCTGCCATGTCGGGATGTAGTGATTTCACAAACTTCCTATCGAGAGCTGAAACATGATGTTTGTAGATGGGACCATCTGTCAGCTGAGCTTGCAATGACATAGGATGCTGCATGTACAGCTTGAGCACCAACAATAGCACCAACAATAGCTGCTGATGAGAAACAAAATCTCTACCATGGCGAGCATGTGTCCATGATGACCTGCTAGCACACCAACAACCATCAAATAACAAAGTAGCATATACATTTCAGTCAACATGCATACCGTCACGGCATTGCCTTCCTGATCAGCTATCAGAGGGATGGTCACAATAGGTTTTGCATGGTAAGCTGCCTCATACAGACTATTGATACCCCCCTGGGTCAGGAATACCCCAACAGCAGGGTGCCCCAAAATGTCATTTTGGGGAGCCCACTTGATGATCTTTATGTTTGAGCCAAGTTGTAGCGACAGCAATGTTGTGTTCCCTGCAATTGCTGGCAACTTTTAGTAAGACGCTCAGCTTGTGTACAGAAATGCTACAAGCCTCTGAACTGCAAGGCAGCTTTGTATACAGATGCAAGCCTATGCAGCAGTCAGCTTGCTTGCACTCCAGACTTGCATGCAGGTGCTTTAGCTGTGTGATGACGAAACAGCACCAGCATGGTAAGAGTGCATTATAGGACACGCAGCACTCTACAGGTCACAAAGCCCAAACAATGACACAAAGCCAGAGTGGCAAGCAGTGACATTGACATAGCTGCGTTTGGTCCAGACTTGCCTGGAAGCATCTGGGAATCTAGTTTCCACAGGACTGGGTTGGGCAAGGCAGACAGCCCTCGCACCATGCTCAGCAACTCTTCTTCACTTGGCATAGCCAGAGTACCCATTGACACATACACAGCAGGATGTCCAGATGTCAATGCTTCATCCAGAAAGGCGTTGATGTCTGCAGGCAATGGCTTTGCATCTTCAGCCAAGATGGGCCCAACCATCTACACAACACCACACAAGCCACCCTGATTGCTGAAGCTGTATTTCATGCATTCGTGACGCTGCATCCTATGCATGACCAGTATGCAAAGCACCTGGCATGGTGCGCTGTACAGGTGAAAAGGCCCAGCAGAGCTGCCCAGACCGTGTCTGAGGCAAAAGCCAATTTTCACAGCAAGCAAATTGTGTTCAATGCGGCACTGCACACAGCATAGAATGCGGCATTGCGTGCAATGGACAGTCACCGCTGCAAGGCACAGCAGTGTGCCTACATGGACGTTTGGCGGCAAAGGGTATGGGAACTCCAGAGCCCAATCTCCAATAACAATACTGGCTAACGAGTAGTGCCATCCAGATTGATATGGAGGATAGTCAAGGCCTTCCTCTTTCACGAAGTTGTTGATCGGTGCCATCAGGCTTGGAACCACAAGCAACCTCAGTACGATCAGCTGAAGGTAGTTCTGGACTCGCTGCAAAAAGGTCTGCAAAGACAAGGCATAAAGTGCATTGGAGAGCAAACAGGAGAGCTATGCCTTTGACAATCTGCTATATGATGCATTGGCATCAGTGCAAGTCAACGCAGCAGGCAACAGGGCACAGTGCAGCCCACAGGATCTGACAGAACAATCTAATGTCATATAAGGTATAGTGCAAGTCTCTAAGTACCCAATGAACATAGCACTAATGGATGATGTGCAGGACAAGACCCATGCACATCATGTTAGTGCCAGAGAAGGGCACTCACCATGGTGGGAAAGAAGCCTGTACCAAACAGAGGGTAGTATGCCACAGGAGTGAGGATTGTGTGTTTGTTTGCAGATAGCACGATTGGCACTGGCCATAAAGCTACGCTTGGAATATTCAGCTTGTGTTGGAGAATTGCAGCAGGCCAGAATGCAACATCGTACAGAAGCACATCAAAATCTGCAAATGCAAATTTATATTGGTGTGGTTGCTTAGTGCATTGCGAAGCACAAGCTCAATAGTTGTCCATTGCATGTGAGCCTTTTGAACAGTGTTGTCCTGCACTGGCCTACTTAGACAACCACTGCAGGGGTACATCACTTGCAGCTTATTGCGTACTAGCAAAGGGTCAACAGAAGACCAACAAGTTCCTGTGCAAACCTTGCTGTTGTAGCAGTTGCACTGCTGTGCTGTTCAAGCATAAGTTGCGTGCTGAGTCTCTTTGTTCACCAAGAAACTGTGTGATACTCTGCATGCACAAGCATTTCTGATAACACTCTCAGTGTTCCCAGTTTGAGCTGTGGCCATCTATCAACGGCCTAGTGGTCCACCTGTACAGGGTCACGAGACAGCCTTGAAGCCCACTCAAGCCCTCCCACACCGGCAGTGCCTTGGAATGTAATTGCTTGCATGCCAGGCGTTTTCCTTGTGATGAAATTGTGCTGGCTGGTCTCGTCTTCTGAGCTGATTAGCACTGTGAAGCTGTGGCCACGAATGATGAGTTCTTGTCCTACCCTGACAAACAGCCAGCATGATTTCCTCACTGTTTTTTTGCCACAGGATGTGTATTTCTGCCCAAGTATGGTGTGATTGTGCCTCTACGTGAACCTTATCTATATCCATCTGTCAAGGTGCTAAGAAGGAGTACACTGAGCTGTCGTCATACGTTGCCCACCTGATCAGGTTCATCAAGTGAGATCGTCCACCAACTGAGGCAAGTGCTAAATACCGAACTGGCACGCGCAGAATTGGAGCTGAGTAAAACGCTGAGAAGAAACAAACGCACGGCGAGCTGACGTGACGACATTGGAACGGAGTTGTAATGTATGACGCAGGCGAGAGCCAAGCACCCACTGTATACGTATCCCGAGTGGCCAGCCTGGCTGCACATCCAGAGCGTAGGTCCTCTGTGGCGACTCCATGCTGCACGTCAGGCATTCATGTCACCTCTTGTCAGTCTCTATCTATTGTCAGTTTCCTGTCAGTTCTGAGGGCAGTCATGCTTTTTAGTCATCTGTCTCAGTGATGATGTCAGTGATGATGTCAGAGTCCAAACGTAATACAAATCTAAACACAAGTTTTTGACATCCGGATGGAATTGCCAGGGTACATGCACCCTGACAAATTGACGAATGAATTTGTCTGCATGTAAATGGTGCCTTGGCAACTCAGGCATACAAGGCATAGCGCTAGCAGAGCAGCAATACATGGCCTCCATGCAGTTGCAAACAGGACGTGATAAGTAACAAGCAAACATTCGTTCATCAAGAGACGGCCAATGACACCTTCCACATAGGAACTGGCTTCGTCCATGCGCCAATAAGGCCACGTGGCACATCCAGATGCCAAAGCCAGCTCACTGCTGCATTGGAATCAGATTCTCCGCTTTGCAAGCTGGCTGCAGATGCAACGCACCTTTACGATGTAAGGTTTGCAGTAGGAAGAGCAACGTCTATAAACAAAGCCCCATGTATAGTGTTACATGCTTGGCGTCGCACTAGTGTACAAAACGGTGCACCACAGGGCTGTGCAACTAGATCATGTGCTTTCACTGTCACTTCTGTCATGCCAGCACTACTAGTAGCAGTACTGATATGGTGCATACATATACGTAATATTATGCATGACCAGCTGAATCCTGGATCAGTGCAGGCAGGCGTACAAGCACGTCGTGACCATGCACTGTATGCAGCTGAATTCTACGCGTACGTTGACCTTGAGCAGGAAGTGTAGCACGAGACTGGTCTGAAGTCGTTTGGTGACTAATACAATGCAGCGCTGCATTGAACCAGCATTGCAGCCAACAAACGAAAAGTACACTTGGGAGAACGGTAATCACAGTGAACCAGCTGTTGTAGAAAAAATAATCTAGCAATGTAGTAACAAGATATTGGCTTGATGCTGTAAGGCACCAACCAGAGCGCAACGACGATGTGCCTCCCCCTCTGGGCGGCTGCAATGCATATTCACCGGCAGGAAACCCTGACCTGTTCTGACAAGCCCTAGCTATCAGTCAGAGCACGTGCCCCGCTACACCTCCAGCTTGCCCAATTGGGACACAACATGAAACGCCTTCAATTTGATCACAGCGCTTGCATTAAATGACAAGGCGTTGAAATTTTAAGGTCATGCAATGCATAGCATACAGCTGATGCTGCACTTGTGCAAAAATGCAGCTGTCAGCCACAGGTACATGTTGGATATATTATTCGATTCTCGATTAGGAAAATTTACAGCTTGTAAACATGATTCTCCGCACATCACATCACTCTTTGAAGCACAATCTCTGCAGTTGCACCCAGGGCAGAAGGAGCAAGGCAGCTTGGTCCTCACAATAGTATAATTGCACATGCATGGTGTATACACATAGGTCCTGTGTAATATACAGGTTGCTTGGGCCTTCAAACAAATCATCAGCAACCAAACTATATGAGTGGCAGAAAGACACTGCTCATTTTTATGACTCAATTTGCTGTGTATTGTACCGATCACCATTGACAGTCTGCTTGTCTGATGCAGCGGGCAAGGTACCTCAGCAGCACCTGGTGTAAAGTTCCATGTAGCTGCTCTACCGCAGCCTTACTGATGTTTGATGTTACACCATCACTCTGCACACTTGCAACAACACGCAGCTTGAGCATTCAAAACCAGACATTGACCTTTACTTGCTCTCATCAACAGAGCCTTGTGCCTCAGCTCTGAAATAAAAGGTTGCAAGGGGATCGCCTAGATCATACTGATCTGCAAAGTGCTTTGGACGGAACTTTGCGCGACATGTAAATGGCTTGACCTGCGTGTACATTCTGTTGTTGAGCAAACGTACACAACAGCTGAGGCAGCAAGGCATTGCTGTTGTATGGTAAAGCACACTGTTCACAATCTTTCATTCTCACAGCAGTTGCCAGGCAGACGCATGCTTGACCAGGATACTCACCAGAGCCAACTCCTTCTTACCTGGATTGTATCTTGGCCTTGTCCATAGAGCTTGAAAATGTAGCGGTGGTAGCCAGTGCCTGGAGGTGGTGCTGGCAGCATGTACTCTAAAACGGTTTGGCCATTGTCAACTGCACCTTTGGGGATGTTGACGAGCAGCCAATGCACACTGTACAGTCATCCGACCCAGTTGGGCACTGATACTGTTGAAGATCACACGCTAGCCTGAGCATGTGGCATACTGAGATAGACACTTGCTGTAAGATTTCTGAGCTAGACGTTTGCAAATATCCCACCATACCAACAGCATGCCTGTTGCTACATATGAATACATATCAGGCTTTGCAGGGTACAGTATTGCAGACATTCCAGAACAGTGATCTAGACGCCGTTATGAGCTTACAAGTCCTTGTTTGTAGGCTTCTGTGGAGAAGGTACGTCTGGGTCAACGAGCATCAGCGAATAGTTTTGTGACCCGTCGAACTCAACTTCTGGTGGATCACTGGCTTGAGACGGCGCGAGCTCGGAGCCATTCTTGAGTGCGTGACCTTTGTAGCTGATGTTGAGCTTGACATTGGGAATAGCAGTTTGTCAGGTGGATCGGACCACCCAATTGATTTCCTGGGCCGGAGCAGCCCACCTGCAGACAAGCACCTGGCGTCATTTTCGAGTGTATAAAGCAAAGCGTACTGCCTTCGGCTCTCGACAGTAGCGGGTTGCAATCTTTGTGCAACTTTCAAAATCTGAAATGCGATCGCGTTGTGCTTGCGTCGAGGCGCAGATCGCTGTAGATACGCATTCAAGCCTGAACAGGCATGCACATATATGGCTTCTTGTTCTTCTCAAGTATCATGACATCTCACCCTGACGCAGGTAGCAAAACCAAGGCACAGCAAGTGCAGCTGAGAGACAACCCAAAATACATCTTGAGTGTACGCATGCAGAGGTAGCAAAGCAAAGTGTGGCTAGTCAGAACCACAACCACCTCGACCTCAAACAAGCTCAGGATCGACACTGCTCATGTGCAAAACAACAGGTCCAATGTTTGCACAAGCGAATGGGTCTCACGTCGATGCCAGCCTGACTTGGATTGATGCAGCGTTCTGACCGTTGTGCACAGTTCCGTTGGTACTTGCTTCGTCTATCCGGCAAAAAGGCCACATTGAGATGCCAAGGCCCAGTGCAGAAAACACTTTTCTCTGTGCCAAACTGCAGCAGATGCAGCGCACCTTCACAATGTAAACTTTCCAGCATGAAGAGCAAAAGCGTAGGAAATGCAAGTTCTTATACAAACTTAACACTAAATGGTGCACCACAGAGTTATGTAACTGGATCATGTGGTTTGAATGTCAATTGTGTCTGCTGCCAGAAAGCATTCGTTGAGCCTCTTCAGCAGCTTGCTGCAGCCAGTCTCGGCCAACACGCAACTTGTGCTGATCTGTAGGTTGTCGATACAGGTACGCTGCTCGTCGCACAAAGCCAGCCAGTGGCCCTTGCAGAGTTAGTCCCTTCCCAGTATCATCTGGTTGCAAACTGCAAACAGTTCAAACTCGCTGTTAATCAGATGATGCAAGACTACGTCAAGTGCATGCAGAAGCAAGCTGCTCGAGTCCCTCAGTTGAGCTTGCTTATAGTGACTGCATGCAGCTGGGATGAAAGTCCACATGCTACATATCCTTTCAAGGCTGCATTGCCGCAAGCAAGGCAAAGCTCTGATGCAAGCAACGCACATCTATGCATCAAGCAAAATGGTGTATAAGCATTCATTGTTCTGAGAAATCATTACTGCCAGGGGCCATAATGGCAGAGTGGACAACTGACCTGATACCAGCTGCCCCAAGCAGGGAGCTGAGCGGCCCTGACTGCAAGCCACTTGCCAGTTGCTGGGACACAGGCAGTGGTAGTGTCACTGCTCCATTTACACGACCTGCTCCCACAGGCACAGCACTCTTTGATATTACAAGTCTCAGACTGTAACTGAGGCCTTGACAGTTGACAACATCAGCATATGGGCACGCAACACCCACACAGTCTCAAACGCCTCCCATTGGCTCAACTAGATGCTGTGCCGCTGCAAACCAGGCAGTCACAGGAACAAAAGCTGCCTTGTTACAGTGTGCAGCACTGGATGAACATGCTCTGAACCAACACCTGACATTATTCAAAGGATGTCACAAGCCCAGGAGTAATGTACATGCTATACAGCAAGATGGAGAAGCTCACCTAGGGACATCATATCCCCCAGGTGCTGGTATTTGAAGGGAAGGAGAGGACGGCTGTTGATGGCAGACCACAGGTTCCACGCCACATAGTCTGCTTGCTGAAAGGCGACCTGCACGAGCCATCATCTGCCTAGTGCATTTACACAAGATCACGCATATAGATTGCCCTGCATGAGCATACCCTGCAACCATTGCCCTGCAAGCTGAAGGACAAATGAGCCATGAGCCAGAGTGAACAGGCATTATCACAAGTCAGGACTGTTCAGTCAAATGCACAAGCCCTGGCAACAGTGTGCCAACAGATCACAAACAACTCACTTGCGCTGTGGGTGGAATGTTTGCAGTTTCAGCTTCAATCTCTGAGCCTGCCACATCGCCCAGAGCAAACACTCGCTGCTGCTTTAGCACCCGCAGGTTCCTGTCTGTTAGCAGTGCTCCTTTCTGATTTGTCTCAAACGGCAGCTTTAGTTTCCTGGCTGCATGACTGGCTGGAGAGTTGCCAGCTGTCCACAGCACCATGTCAGCCGGGATTGTGTTCTTGATGTTGCCGGGCAGTTTGATATGGACCTGCTGTTTGGCTGGCGGTGAAGCTGGCGAGTAGGAGGTGCTGGCTTGGGCTGATGATGGTTGTTGCTGATCTTCACTTATGCTGCTGACCTGCGTAAGCACAACAGGTGGTGCAGCTGTGCTCTGATCATACTGCATGTTGCCACCTACTCAACGCCTGCGTAGTGGAATGATGCTGCATGTGTCTTCAGGCAAATGTTGCCTGCATGACCATGGCAAGCATGTTTTGAGACAGTTTGAGTCGCACAAATAGAACACAATGTCAGAGACTCAGCAAGCATGGAACTCGGCAAAGTGGCAGTGGTTACTGCAGATCCTTATGATGACAGGTTCAAGGCTTGGGACTGCATCAACCTGAGCTGTGACGCACGTGCTGTCTGCACCCAATGTTGTCAGCATGCCAGATGTGAGAAGAACACAAGGGAGCTTTGTGCAATGTCTCACCATAGCGTTGGTGACAATAGTGACGTGCAGGTCCTGCAGCATGGAGCGGGCAGCCTTGACCTGGCCTGGAGGCATGCCCTCCAATATGTCTCCTCCTGCATCATGCACCAATATGCATCACCACCAACCAAGCAGATCTGCTACCTTACTCCAGACATCTTCTGACACACTGGAACAGGAGTTAAAGAAGCAATGCATGCATGGAATGCTATACGACTACTGCCTCAACTTGACAGGTCACATATTTTTTGGGCGTTTGGAAGCGATGAGCACAAGAGAAGACAAGCACCAGACATGCAATACACTGCTGGCCGTCATGACAGCTGCAACAGGCATGCTGCAGGATAGTGACCTGCATATGCAACATGCGATGCATCTGGACTACACACAAATGATGAACTGTAGACTGCATAGCTGGTACAATCTGCATCAACAGGATGCACAATTGCTTGGGAGATGTTCCACATAAATGCAAGAGGGTGTTGACCTGCAGAGACCAGCTGCACAGCAGCTCGCCTGCCAAGGCGCTCTGCAACAGTACTGGCTAGCTCCACACCAGCATAGCCAGCACCCACTACCACCACCCCAGCAGGCTCAACAGCTGATCGTGCTTCAATTTCCTCCACCCGCCTTCGGACCTGCCACCAGCAAGGTATCACGCTACCACTCATAGACAACCCGAGCTGTTCATGCATGGCCTTGCGACCAGACGTTCCACTGCATTTGTGGAAAATTTGGCCAGAAAAGTTCTTGTCTCAGTCCTGCTGAACTATGCAATGCTTTTTGACAGGGCACGCTATGCTGCAGCTGATCAAGGTACCATTCACAGACAACTAGCCAGCTGCTATACATAGCAACTTGTAGACCCAGCACACAAGCCTGTGAGATTTGACACATGAAGCATCGCAGAAAGCTGCCAGGTGGTGATAGATGCTGTTGCAGCTTCTGGCACTGCCAATGCACACATGAAGCATGACCAAGCTGTGCTCTACCTTCATTGCGTCTTTGAAATCATTGAAGGGCAGAGCCAAGTCCTTGACTCCCGGAATGCCAAAGAAACTGGTACTGCTGCCCAAGGCTAGCACCAGCCAATCATACTGCAAACGCTGCCCATCTGCTAGCGTGATTGTGCCTCCTGAACACAAACAGCAGTATTCTCTGGACCTGCCTTGAATTTGTAGCAGATTCAATGCCTTTTGGTACCACAGCTTGCAACACTTACTGCACACATGTAAGCTTGTCTGATGATGTCGCAGATTTGCAGTCTGTAGTTGGCCAGTGAGAAGTTTGCGACAGGAAGCAAATGCAGATGGTAGACCTGATGACGCACCTGAACTGTGGCTGCTATGAGCACCATTTGTGCTGTCGTCTGAATGGACTGAGTGGACACTTCCCTGCACACGTCAGAGGCATACATGTTGTCATGCCAGTGCAAGACGTTGTGGGAAACAAGGTTTATGCAAGTAGTATGAGCACAAGCCATGGCCGTTATATGAGCAGACAAAAGGATGTTGAGCACCATCCTTCAAGTTTGCAGACCTGATGAACAGCAAGCAAGCAACAGCTAAGGCGGGCTAGTTTATCAACACAGTCATGATGCACAAGATTCAAAGTGGTGCTTCTTGCTCAA
>JAABUW010007569.1_pt1 | contig 13025 bp, 10 predicted proteins | sample 5560081 | NCBI WGS metagenome assembly JAABUW01 (sample SAMN10711882, study PRJNA513363) | rock metagenome | isolation source: Antarctica rocks | place: Antarctica: Victoria Land, Knobhead sud
GGCGAGCTTGACGGCCGATTTGCCCGTCAGCGCCATGTACGCGCGGTAGACCTCCGCCTCCCGCACGGGGTTGACGTCCTCCCGGTGCATGTTCTCGGCGAGTTGCACGAGCCAGTCCTTGGCGCGCTGCTCCGCGCGCGCGGCCTCGGTGCTGTCGCTCGATCCGCGGACGACGACGTCCAGTGTTTTCAGCGCCGCCAACGCGGCCGCCGCCCGTCGCCTGCCGCCGACGATGAGGATGTAGCGGGTGCGTCCGTCGGGCAGCGTGCCCGCCTCGCGCACGATCACCGGCTGGATCTGCTTGTGCTCCTTGAGCGAATCGGCCAGTTCCCGGAGCTTGACCGGGTCGAACTCGCGGCGCGGCTGCTCGGGGTCCGGGAAGATCTGGTCGATCGGCACGGATAAGGCGCCCTGCAGGGGGGCCTCGACCGGGAGGTCGGACGCTCCCTCGCCGCCCTGCGGCGCCGCGTGCTGCGCGCGGCCGATGCGGGCGAGCGGGCGCTCCCTACCCAACATCGGACACCTCCTCCAGCACCCGACAGGCCAGCGCGCGGTATGCGTCCGCGACCGGGGCCCGCCGCACGACGCGCACGACCGGCTGTCCCAGCGCGTGCGCGTCCTTGACCGGCGCGCCCATCGGGATCGGCTCCGCGACGATCGCGCCGTAGGCCTCCCGCAGCGCCGGCAGCTGCCGCCGGTCGTGCCCGTCGTGGCGCAGGTTGTTGGGGACGATGAGGAGGCGGGACGCCCCCCCAGCCAGGACCTGCTCCTCCTGGTGCAACAGCACGTCCGCGAGCGCGTCGAGGTCGGGCTGCGCGACCATCGTGGGGACGAGCGCCAGGTCGGCGGAGAGGAGCGCGCTCGTCGTCGAGAAGCCGAGGTCGGGCGGCGTGTCGAGCAGGATCGCGTCGTAGCGCCCCGGCTCGAGCCCGGCGAGGAGGCCGCGTAGGCGTAGCATGGCCGCCGCGTTCCCGCTGAGCGCCCGGCCTGCCTGGTCGATGGTCGTGTCGCCCGGGACAACGTGGACCCCTGGGAAGGCGGGCCGAGCCAGGTCCGCCAGCCCCTTCCCCGGATGCTGCAGCCGTGAGCCGATCGCGTACCCCTCAGGGACCGGCTCCTCGGGCAGCAGCAGGCGCGTCAGCGACGCCTGTCCGTCGAGGTCGACGATCAGGACCGCGAGGCCGCGCTCGGCCAGCGCGCCCGCCAGGTTGATCGTGGTCGTGCTCTTGCCGCTCCCGCCCTTCCGGTTGACGACGGCGATCGTCGGCGCGACGGGCCGTCCCGGGCGCGCGCGCCCCACCGTCGCGGGCTGTGCTACTACGGTCATCGCCTCACTCCCCTCCGCGCGCGCGTCGCGCGCCCTCTCCTCGTCGTTGTCGTCCGCCGCAGGGGCCGTTCCGACCCCTGCCCGCTCTGTCCCGGTGCCGTCCGCGCGCGCTGCGGGCAGGCTCAACGCCACGACGAGCGAGAACCGCCCGCCTTCGTAGCGCAGATCGGCCTGACCAGGCGCGCGGCCCGCGCCGCCTGGCGCGTACCCGGCGACGCGTATCCCCACCCGCGCGCGCCCGTCGAGGGTCAGCAGCGACACCTCCTCCAGCCCCTTGAAGGAGGCGGTGCGCTCGTCGAACGGGAAGGGCTCGTGGGGGGCGTAGCGCGGCGGCGCGCCACGCGCGCGCCTGAAATCTGATGCGACGGTGCTGATCACGCGCACCGCCAGCTGGGCCGGCAAGCCATACTCGTCGCGTAGCGCGCGGTACAGCCGCCGCTGCAGCTCGACCGCGCCCGCCGAGCCGTGCGCGCGCGCCTCCTCCGCGACGACCGTGCGCGCCGCGTTGCACGCCTCGAGGGTACGCAGCAGGGCGCGTCCCTGCTCCGGCCCTGGAGTGAGGTCGATGAGCGCCACCGCCCTGTCACCACCATCCCGCGCAGGCCCTCCCCGCGCCCGACCCGCCATAGTTTGCCCTCCCTATCCTTAAACCCTTGGCCGGTCAGCCGACGCCCCACGGTCACTGCATGTCTCCTATGCCTACGCTCACTATAACATACTATTGAGACTTTTGGTCAATAAGTTATGCGAATACCGGGGACTCATCTATGTGTTCGGGAGCAACTCCGCCCGGATACCGGCGGTTGAGGTGTATCCTGCCGTGCGGGGACCGGTGTGGCGGATCCCGACGATCTTGCCTCGCGCGATGTCATCAAGGGCAATCGCATACCAGTTCCTCCTCCGACCGACGTTCGACAGCTGGCGTGAGCACAGGCACGTCAACGCCTCAGACAACATGCCTCGGCACGACGTCCGGTACACATGCAGAGAGCATGTGTGGCCGACGAACAGGGCGTGCGAGAGCACGAATATTCAACAACCTGCATGGCAATGCAGTGCCCCAAACCATCGACGGTAGGGGACATCAGGCACGCTGACGCTATGATTAGGACAGGTGCGATGCGCGCATAGCACGCGCGTGGTACTCAGCCCTTTCGTGGAAGGGGTGCAGCGCAATCATTGCCAGCCCACCGAACACACGCGTGCTGTGAGCGGATTCGGCGCAACTACTTCATGGGGGGGGTGGGAAAGCGCGCTATGAACGGGGCCCTGCAACGGGGCCATGCCTGGTAGCTGGCGTACTCGCAGCGGGACATGACTACGTGCGTCGACGTTGTGCGGCGACCGGACGAGCGCGGGCATCACTATTATAAAGAAAGCCGTCGTCATCCGGCCGTCCGGATGACGACGGAAGCCACCTCAGGGCTTCATGTGGCGCGTCAAAAAGGCCCGGATAGCGACGGGAGCCACGACAGGGCACTGCAGCTAGCACGGGACGACCCGGTGCCCGGTATAAGCATCCATGCCTGGTCTCATGTCGATCCACGTCATGCACGCAAGTCAGGTGCACAGCATCCTATAGACGCTGTAGATAGATGACGGCAACCACAACGCCGACCACGACGACAATGCGCCGCAACACATCTGGATTGATGTGGCCGGCCAGACGGCCACCCACAGCCCCGCCAATCAGCGCGCCTATGGCCATCACAAGCGCCGCGAGCCACAATACATGACCCGACAGCACGAAGAAGACCGCCGCGGCAACGTTGACGCTTAACGCGATGAATTGCTTAAGCGCATTCGCCCGGGTCAGGGTGTCATGCAGCAATAGTCCCAGAACGGCTAACACCATCACGCTCAACCCCGGGCATGGTTCAGATACGTGTTGACAGTTCAGGCGCGATTGGGGCGACTGCTACGCGCGAATTTCCAATCCGCCTCGCGCGAACTGTCAACATATTTCCAGGCGCAAAATGAACCATGTCCAACCCCGCGCCGAAATACCCGCCATAAATCGCGGCAAGGCCGACGGGGAGGATCACCCACCACTCGGACACTGTCCCCGAGGCGGTGCGCTCACCGCGCCGCGCGAGCCATCTTCGTAGCGGCGTCTGGACTGCCAGCAAGCCCGAGGCCAGCAGAATGAGAAAGGGGACCACGACACGAAAGACGCCCTCCCCCGAGGTGAGGAGCAGGATGGCCCCGATGACTCCCCCCAGGACGCTGACCGGGCACAGCAACGCCATACGCCCGCGTTGTCCGCGCAGATCACTGGCTTGCGCGAGGGTGGCTCCTAGTACCCTTCGCTGGAAATGGTTCCGCACGTTCAGTAGGCGTTCCGAAAAGTCACCGTGCACGCGGCAACGTGCCAAACATGCGGAGAAACTTCCAGCTAGCGGTACTAGATACCCCGGACACAGCGCCACAGTATTGGTGACGTTGGCGGCCACGGGCGGGACCCCCACGGCTACGAGCACGGGGAACGTCAGGAGGCTTCCGCCCCCGGCAAGAGCGTTAACGATACCCGCGGCCACGGCAGCCAGCCGTAGAAACGCCAGGTTGAGTAGTGTCAAACCCTTGTCCTCTTTATACGATCCGTGAAGGCGGCATGATGCGGCCCAGGTAGCGCTCCATTAACGGTCTTTTTTCATTCATGGAGTGCCTCGGGTGAACACGTACCTTCGCCGCCGCCTGCCACATGTAATCTGCGCGCCTTCCTACGGGCACTGAGAATACGGGCGGTCCACGATCGTCGGAGCCATCGTACCGACCCCCATGGTGTTGTCACGCGATTGAAGCTTCAGTGTATCCGGCATCAACGCCCAGTGGAAGGCATAGGTGGTGAAACCGGGGCGCTTTTCCTGAGCAAAAAAGTCGACGACACAGGGTCGCACCAGTCGGTGAATCTACGTCACCGGAGGTGATTCCCGGCGTGCGCGCAGAGCGTGACGGTGCGGCTACCGAAGACGGCGCACCAATACACGCCCATGCCATCGAGCGCACCTATTAAGGTATTGGTGCTACCATGATCGTAATGACCGTGACCAGATAATGACCGTGACCAGATGATGAGGAGTGGAAGGAGCGCATCATGGCCGGACTGGACATCGTCATCCATGGGGGGCGCATCGCGACGGCGGATGCCGTGGTCGCGGCTGACATTGGCATCGCGGGCGAGACGGTGGCCGTGATCGGCCATGACCTGCACGGGGACCGCACCATCGATGCGACGGGGATGCTGGTCCTGCCCGGCGGCGTCGATGCGCACGTCCACCTGTCTCTGCCGCCGGGCGAGGACACCGAGGGGCCGCACTGGGTCGACGACTTCACGAGCGGCTCAGCCGCCGCGCTCGCCGGTGGGATCACCACGCTCGGCAATATGTCTTTCCCCGCCCCTGGGGAAACGCCGCGCGCGACCCTTGCGCGCGAGGGCGCGCTCGTGCGCCGCCAGGCTATCGCGGACATCTTCCTGCACCCCGTCCTCGGGGCGCTCACGCCGGACACGCTGGATGACATTCCCCACCTACGCGCGGCGGGCTGCGCGAGCATCAAGATCTTCCTGGTGGCGCATGACTTTGATCGTCAGGGCGCCGCGGTCCTCGACGCGGTGCGCCGAGCCGGCGCGCACGGCCTCCTGACGCTGCTGCACTGCGAGGACCACGCGATTATTGCCGACGCCACGGCCCGCCTCCTGGCGGCGGGTCGCCGGTCGCCGCGCTACTACGGGGAGGCGTGCCCCGTCGTCTCCGAGGTGGTGGCGACCCAGCGCGCCGTCGCCATCGCCGAGGCGACGGGCGCGCCAGTCTACATCGTGCACCTCTCCTCGGCCCGTGCCCTCGCCGTCTGCGCCGACGCACCGGCGCGGGGGCTTCCAGTCTATGTGGAGACGCGCCCGCTCTACCTGCACCTGACCCAGGAGCGCCTGGCGGAACCGGACGGGCCGAAGTATCTCGGCCAGCCGCCGCTGCGCACGCCGGCCGACGTAGACGCCCTCTGGCATGGCTTGAACGCGGGCTCGATCCACACGGTCTGTTCCGACCACGCGCCGTGGGCGCTAGCCGCCAAGCTGGACCCGGCGCTCACCGTCGCCGACCCCCGCCCCGGCGTCGAGAACTTACAGACGTTGCGGCCGATGCTCTACTCCGAGGGGGTGCGCACGGGACGGCTCTCGCTGGAGCGGTTCGTCGCCCTCACCGCCACGAACGCGGCCAAGCTCATGGGGCTCTACCCCCGCAAGGGGACGATCGCGGTCGGGGGCGACGCTGACCTGGTGATCTTCGACCCCGCGCGCACGCGCACCATCGACGCGGCCATGCTCAAGTCGCGGGTTGACTACTCGGTCTATGACGGATGGGAGGTCATGGGCTGGCCCGTCATGACCTTGAGTCGGGGTGAGGTCGTCTTTGCCGCTGACGTGGTGAGGGGGCAACCGGGGCGCGGTCTCCTGCTCGAGCGCGCGGTCACGCGGCCCCTCTAACGCCCTGCGCGCCATGCCGGGCACCCCGAACCCTGAAGTGTCGCACATGCGGTTCCAGCTTCCTCTCTATATCAGCGCCCGCACGGGAGCGGAGTCGGATCCGAGCTGGCGGTACCACGAAGCGCGCCGCCCGCCGCGTCCTACTCGCGGCGACCACCAAGCGGCTGTTCCAGGGACGCCGCGCGTGAGGCGAGGCGCGCAGGTGTCCATGTGTCCACGATGCGGGGCACAGTCCCTCCTGGTGGCTCTGTTGATGGCTGCCGTGTTAAACGTCGTCCCAGCGATACCCCGCCTCGGTGGAGACGATGCGGCCCCAGCCGGGAAAGATGTGATGGGTGAAGACCAGGGTCGCGCCACGCGGCACGGCCTCGGCCATCAGACGCTGACGCGAGGCGATCATCGCCGGTGTGTCGCGGTGGGTCATGACCCAGTCAAGATGCGCGACCTCACACGTATGGTGGAACAGGTCGCCAAGGTAGTAGAAATGGTCGCTCACCGACGCGACGTGGACGATGGCGTGGCCGGGCGACTCGCCTGGCGCGGGGATCATGGTCACACCGGGCACAATCTCGGCATCCCCGTCGACCACATCGAGCACACCGAGGCGGTCGAGCGCACCCAGGCGGAGCGCCACCGCGGAGTCAGGGTCCTCGCGCGCGGGGTTGCCCGCCCAATCGGCGCGTCCGATCACGTAGCGCGCCTGGGGATAGCGCGGGATGTACCGGCCATCGCGCCGCACGGTCGCGCCCAGGAAGTGATCGTCGTGGGCGTGCGTGATCAGCACATGCGTGATCTGCTCCGGCTGGATACCGGCGGCCACGAGGCCGGCCTGCACGCCCGGAGTGCGGCGCAGCTTCAAGTCGGTCACCAGCCACGACCGCGGATCCAGTTCGCCCACGCCCGGGTCGATGAGGATCGAGGCGTGGCCAATCCGGACATGGGCGACGATCATGCCGCTGTGGCCGATGGCGCCGCTGGCGTCGGCCTCGGGGACCGCGCGGCGCACCGCGGCGGCAGGCGCGTCCATCCAGGGAATCAGCGGGATGGCGTCGAAAACGCCGTCGTTGATGAGCGTCACCGTGGCGTCGCCAATGCGACGCGTGGCGACATAGTCCGCGGTTGTCTGCGTGGTCATTAGCCTACCCCCCCTCCTCACCCGTCACCCACCTGACGCCAGCTTACCCTGCGCGGCGTATTGACGCCAGCTTACCCGATTACGGCTGTGGACGCACAGGCGTTCGCGTGAGGACCGTCAGGACAGCAGCCGGGCCGGACCTAGACGACAGCGACTAATGTCCGTCCTCCCCCACGTTTGTCAAAGTATCACATCCCCGCCATTGGGGCCTAGCGTTTGTCCGGCGTAGTACTCCGCGTCCGCGGATGCCAGGAAGACGGCGGTCGGCGCCACGTCCTCAACCTCGCCAAGTCGACGCAGCGGGAGTGTCTCTTGGAGACGCACCGTTGCGCTCTCCTCCTGGGAGGTCGCCGACGGTGCGGTCGCCGCGCTCACCAACTCCGTCTGAATGGGATCGGGCGCAATGCAGTTGACCCGGATACCGCGCGGTCCGACCTCCCGCGCCAGCGCCTTGGTGAACGTGATGATACCACCTTTGGCCGCACAATAATGCGTCCAGTTCTCACGCCCTATCTGCCCCAGTTGCGAGACCATCGTGATAATCGCACCCTTACCGCGCGCCAACATCGACGGCAGGACGTAGCGCGTGCAGAGGAACGTGCCGCGCAGGTGGACGGCGATCATGCGATCCCAGACCTCGACCGGCATCTCGGCCACTGGACTGATGTCGGCGATGCCGGCATTGGTCACCAAGATGTCGATGCGCCCCGCCTGATCCAGGAGGGAGGCTACCATGGCACGGACGGCCACATCATCGCTCACATCGGCCGCCAACGCCCACGCTTGCCTCCCCATGCGCCGCACCTCGTCGACGGCTTGCTCCAACTCCTCATCGTGGCGTCGGTCGTTCACCCCGATAGCGGCCCCCTCGCGCGCAAAGGCCAGGGCAATGCCGCGACCAATCCCACGCGCGCCGCCCGTCACCAACGCAACCTTGCCATCCAAACGTGCCATGGTTCACCTTTCTCACGTGTGATGCGCTGGGATGTGAACATGCGCGGCAACGCACTGTGCTCCAGGCCAGCGCGATCCAGTTAAACAGCGGTCAGCCCGCCGTCAATGACCAGCGCTATTCCGGTCACGAACGATGACTCGTCGGAGGCCAGGTACAACGCCCCGAAGGCGACATCGTCCGGCGTCCCGATGCGCCCCAACGGGTGTTGGGCGATCGTCTGCTGTAACCGCTCCTCGGCGTCGGGATAGAGACGCAAATTGTGCTCCACCATGGGTGTGCGGATTGATCCGGGGCAGAGACAGTTCACGCGTATCCCGTGGGGTGCATAGTCGATCGCCAGCTTCCGCGTCAGCGCGATGACTCCCCCTTTCGAGGCGACATAGGCCGCGCTCCCACCCCAGCCGATCAGACCCGAGACGGACGCCAGGTTGACGATACTGCCGTGTCCTTGGTCACGCATCGCCGCAGCTCCATGCTTGCAGCCCCAGAAGAGACCGGCCAGGTTCACCTCGAGGACACGGTTCCACAAGTCAGGGTCGATGTCGTCGGGATTCTGCGCCAGAGGGTTGATGCCCGCGTTATTCACCAGGACGTCCAATGCTCCAAAATGATCGATGGCTGTCCGCACCAGCCGCGCGACCTGCTCCTCATCCCGCACATCGCACGGCACGGCTTTCGCCGTCCCCCGCGCCTCCGTGATGAGGGACGCCGTAGCCTCCGCCATCTCCTCCGCCACATCAGCGCACAGGACCCGCGCCCCGCCACGCGCAAACAACAGGGCAATGGCACGCCCGATACCCGACCCCGCGCCTGTCTTGCCGCCTAATCGGGTGTGCCCGCTGTTCTCTGCTTGTGCGCTCATTTGGTCACTTCTCTATCATCTCCATCATCACGTCCAGTATCAGTGGCACCAGAGCGCCACACATTCGTTGGTCCCCTTGAGATGGTATGTTGCTCACCACGCTCAGTCAATAATCCCTGGCTCTCCCGCACAAAGGGGGACTTGGTCACGGACGGCGGTGGTCTGATGCTGGAGCAGGTGGTGACTCGTGCCCGGAACGATCACACGGTGCAGGAGAGCCCCATCATCCACGGCGGATAGCGCGGAGGGACGGGCGCGTGCTGCGGCGTCATCCCTTCACACAGGTGTAGGCGGCGTAGATGCGCGACGGATCATACTCCGCCTGCTGGATCTGGAAGCCCGCATGCTCCAGCATCGCCTCGAGCGCCCAACTGAAGGGGCTATACTCCTCCCGCACATGGGTTTCGAGTTCCTGGCGCGTCCAGCCGTCCTCCGGGCGCGCCGCCCCCGCCGCGAGCCACGGCTCGATCACCCGCTCAATGTCACGCGGCTCGCAGGCGTAGACGAGGTCGCGCAGGCGCAGCACGCCGCCCCGCCGTAAGATGGATGACACTCGCGCCAAGGCCAGGGCCTTCCAGAAGTCCGGCAGGTGGTGCAGCGCATGGCGTGAGTAGACGACATCGGCGGGGTCGCCCTGATGCGCATAGGTGAGGAAGCCGCCCTGCACGCCCTCGACGTTACCGAAGCCATGCGCCACAGCCTGCGCGTGTAGGGTCGCGAGCATGGCGGGCGAGACATCGACCGCGACGACCCGACGGCACAGCGGGGCGGCCGCGAGCGCAAAGCTGCCGCTACCCGCTCCCAGATCGACCAGAATGCTGCGCTCGTTCAGGCCCAGGGTACGCAGGAGCGCCAGATCCTCGCGCGGATTGACCTGAGCCTTGACATTGTAGGTCGCCACGTAGGCGGGGTCGAGGTGCTCATCCCCGGCATGCGCGACCTCGTCAAAAAACCAGGTGGGCGTGTCCATGTGTACTTCGCTCTCTCCCCACGGTGCGTCCTACCCAACAACCTATCACGCGTCCAACGCCTAGCGCGACACCCGGCAAGACAAGGGGATTGTAACACACGCGCTGTGCTCATTGAGACGCGCACTGGGCAGACCTCGCCTGAGGTTCAATGTGACACGTACACGACCTCGTGGGCATTGATGCACTCGTCATATGTTGCCCCCTCTGACCGATTCCCGTAAGGGTAAACGACGCTCACAAGCATTACCCTTTGTACGGGAGAGCCACACAATACTGGCCGAGCGTGTTGCTCACCTCGCCCTATCCACAGGCGACGTTAGGACCGCATTGGACACAGCCGAACGGCTGGTCCCGCGCCGGGAGGAATGCCGTGACGGCGTCATCACTCCTGCGCCAGGTAGCGCTCCACGACGCGCACGAACATCTCGATCCCGATCGGGAGCGCCGCCTCGTCAATATCGAACCGTGGATGGTGATGGCTCCACACCAGGTTGCGCTCCTCGTTGCGGGTACCGACGTTAAAGAAACACCCCGGCGCCTGTTCCAGGAAGGAGGCGAAGTCCTCTCCCCCCATGCTCGGCTCGAACGCCGTCACCCGCTCCGGGCCGACCACCTCACGCGCGACCCCCGCGACGAGGTCAGCCATGACGGGATCGTTGACCACCGCCGGGTAGCCCCACTCGTAGGTGCACGCGCACGTGGCCCGCATCGCGGCGGCGACGCCCTGCGCCACCTCCTCGACCCGGCACGCCATGTACTGCCGCACCTCCTTGTCGAACGTGCGCACCGTGCCGCGGAGCAGCGCCGTCTCGGGGATGATGTTCGGCGCCGTCCCCGCCTGGATCATCCCCACGGTCAGCACCGCCGGTTCGATCGGCTTGACTTCGCGGGCTACCAGGGTATGCAGCGCCACGAGCACCTGCGCGGCGACGAGTGCGGTGTCGACACTCAGATGGGGCGCGGCGGCGTGGCCCCCCTTCCCCGTGATGTCCAGACGAAACATATCGGCCGCGGCCATCATGGGGCCCGGCCGCACCGCGACGATCCCGACGGGGAGCCACTGCGAGAGGTGCAGGCCGAACACGGCGTCGACCGTGGGATGCTCCAGCACCCCCTCCGCGATCATCTGCACGGCGCCACCGGGGGGCCGCTCCTCGCATGGCTGGAACACGAATTTGATCGTCCCGGCGAGGTCGTCCCGCCGCTCCACCAGGACGCGGGCCACATTGAGCAGGATGGCGGTGTGCCCGTCGTGCCCGCAGGCGTGCATGACGCCAGCCCGTTGCGACTGATAGGGGACATCGTTGAGTTCCTCGATGGGGAGCGCGTCCATATCGGCACGCAACAACACGGTCTTGCCCGGTCGGCCGCCACGCAGGAGCCCGACCACGCCCGTCTGGGCGATCCCGGTCTGCACCTCCAGGCCAAGGTCGCGCAGGCGCGCGGCGACGAAGTGAGAGGTTTCATACTCCTCGAAGCCAAGCTCGGGATGGGCGTGCAGATGCCGGCGATCGGCGACCACCTGCGCGGTGACATCATCCAGTAGGGTTGTGTTCGTCTGCATGATACAAGCTCCAATCATAGCGGCCAGTGACTGGCCTCATGGTAACGCGTGCGCTACTAATAGGTGTCCGCTCGAAAGCTTTGCTCGTGGTGCACCACGGTCACACGCTTGTTGCTACAAATGTGGGAGGGCGTCGTGCCCGTGTGGCTTGCTCAAATGCATAGGCCACTTTGATGAGCGTTGGCTCACTGAACGCGCGTCCCGTGAAGAGCACGCCGACCGGCAATCCGAACGTCATCCCGGCCGGCACGGTGATCGAGGGATAGCCGGCCTGGGCTGCTGGCGATGCGCCTCCTCCCATGATGTGATCACCATTGACGAGATCGATTTTCCAGGGGGGACAGGTGGTTGGCATCACGAGCGCATCTAAGTGCCACGCGTCCATCACAGCGTCAATGCCCTGTGCACGGGCGAGGAGGCGCGTCCGGTCGCGCGCAGCACTATAGGCGGGATCCGTGAGGGCGCCCTTTTCCTCAGCCATGTGAAAAAGGTTCTGGTCGAAATAGCGTAGTTCTTCCGCCGCGTGGCGCTCGTTGAAGTGGATGATATCCATCAGCGTATGCACGGGCGCGTCAGGCCCCAAACCGGCCAGATACCGGTTCAGATTCGCCTTGAATTCGTAGAGGAGCACGGGTAACTCCGACCCCAAGAAGGTCAGGTCCCGCGCAGTCGGAATGTTGGCCGGGTCAACGATCACCGCCCCCTGGTCCCTCATCGTGGCGATGGCGGCCTCGACCACGGCATCCGCTTTGTCGCTATAGCCGAAATAGACCTCCCGGGCGACCCCAAGGCGCGCCCCGCGCAACCCCTCGGGATCCAGGAACTGCGTATAGTCCATGTGTATCTTCCCGGTTGAGGCCGCGGTCGCTGCATCACGTGGATCGACACCCACCACTGCGCTGAGGACAGCCGCGGCGTCGGCCACGGTACGCGCGAGAGGACCAACCGTGTCTTGACTGTGGCTGATAGGGATAACGCCCGCCCGACTCGTGAGGCCAACCGTTGGCTTGATCCCGACCACCCCGTTCGCCGCTGCCGGCGACACGATCGACCCATCCGTTTCCGTCCCCACCGTCGCCGCTGCCAGATTCGCGGCGGCAGCGACGCCCGATCCCGCGCTCGAGCCGATCGGACTGCGGTCAAGGGCGTATGGATTGCGGCATTGCCCCCCGCGCGCGCTCCACCCGCTCGATGAATGCGTGGATCTGAAGTTGCTCCACTCGCTCAAATTGGTCTTACCCAGGATCACAACTCCCGCCGCACGCAATCGTTGCACCACGAATGCGTCTCGTAAAGGGCGCGCTCCCATGAGCGCAAGCGATCCGGCCGTCGTCATCATCTTATCGGCGGTGTCCATGTTGTCTTTGATCAGGATGGGGATACCATGCAGCGGTCCGCGCGGACCTACCGTGTCCCGCTCCCTGTCCAGGGCATCGGCTATGTCACGCGCGTCAGGATTGACCTCGATGACCGCGCGCAGCGTCGGACCGGAGCGGTCGAGCGCGTCGATGCGTTGCAGGTACCTGTCGACGAGGGCACGCGCGGTTAGGTGACCTGCCGTCATCTCCGCCTGTAACTCAACGATGGTGGCTTCTTCCAGGGTACGCTCAAAGGGCCTCTGGGGAGCGTCATCCACGGGCATATCTCCTTGTTACACCGAGTCTGGTCACCACGACAGTGTCAAGCGCATGTGAACCATGTTTTAGGTACGGTCGCGCCGCCATCATGCGA
>JAABUW010007570.1_pt1 | contig 13024 bp, 7 predicted proteins | sample 5560081 | NCBI WGS metagenome assembly JAABUW01 (sample SAMN10711882, study PRJNA513363) | rock metagenome | isolation source: Antarctica rocks | place: Antarctica: Victoria Land, Knobhead sud
TTAATATTATATTGATGCTTTAAATATTATTTCTAATCTTATTATTATTAAGTATATTTATTTTACTTTAATAAATGTAACTTTTTAAATAAAAATCTTAAATTAACTAAATATTAGTATTTTGATAATATAATCTACTTTTATTTGATAAAAATGCAAATCTTATTATAGTTTTATGTTCAATTGTATCTTAAAAACTTATATGTTTAATTTTAACTTTATTATTAAGTTTTTTATATGTAAATTAACTATTATGTTAAATCTTTGTAATTTATGCATAAAGTATATAAATTTATATTTTTTTAAAGTAAATGTAATATTACAAGTTCAAGCTTACTTTAAACAAATATTATATACTTAATTTAACATTTTACAAGTTAATTCTATAGTTTTGTTATAAATTAGAATATTGATGTTATTTACAAAGTTAAATACTTCAATTTTAATTTTTAAAATTTTGCATTTTTTGATTAAACTTACATTAAAGAATAATAATAAAAATGATAATATAAAAGATTTTTGCAATATATTAGCATTTACTTATTGTATTATGCTAATTTATTTATTGAACATCAATAATAATTTTCTGTTTTTTAGAAAGTTGCAAGTTTATTTAATTATATAGTTTAATATTTTCTTTATTCTTAAAGTATATAGAAGTTTAATATGTAAAATATAATTAAATATTTCAATAATATTTAAACTAAATATAAAAATTATATATTTGATTTTGCAATCTTATACTATATATACTTGATTTATTAATAAATTTAGCATTAAAATTATAAATTATTTTACTTTTACTTTTATTTAAACATTTAAAAGCATATAATAAATTTTAATAATATTATTTAATTTTCTAATTATAATTAATTTTAATACTTTACTTATAATATTTAATAAAACAATAAATTTATACACTTTTAAATTGATGTAATTGCTTTTTTTTAATTTGTATAATACTATTATCTAAATCTTTTTAAACTGCTTCAAATAATATTTATAGATTATATATATATTAAATAGATTAATTAATGTTGAAATCAATTTTATTAAATCTATTTAAAGTGCTTTATTTGAAATTTCAAATACATTAAATGCTTTATTAATTTTTACTTGTTAAATTATTTGCTTTATTTTATTTTGCAATAACATTAAGTTAAATAATATTATTAACAATATAAATAATTTCAAGATATTGCTAATATCTATTTAAAATAAAAGTAAAAAAAACTTTATTTATAATATTTTTATCTTTTTTTCAAATAAATCTATTACGTAATTGAACTTATTATTTTTTAATAATAAAAACTAGAAAAGTTTTTTAACTAATTAACTTTTAGTTTTAACTTATTTAATAAAGCATTAAATTGCTTTTAATTTGTTGCTTAGTTTATATATTTATAATTTAAAATATAAATATTTTATTTCTTTTATAATCTTGTTTTTATAATTATTGTATTTTAGATAATTATTTTATGTTTTCAAAATATTCTGCATTTTTCATGCAATTTATAATTATTATAATTTTATTACAACTTTCAAGCAGTTCTAATTTCAAAAGTTATATGCTTTATTTGATAATTTTGCTTAAGAAGTAAATTTCTCAATAACATTTTGTAGTATATAAATAATCTCAATTATTCTATTATCTATTGCTGCTTTGTTATTCAAAAAATAATTAATAAAAAGATAAATTTTCAAGTAAGCATTTAATGTTTTAACGTTTATTTTCTTTTATAGTTAACAAGTTGTAAACTACATAAAGAATGTATATTAATTTAACTTTATAATAATTGAAAAATAATTAAATTCTTAATATAAATTAGTTTTTATTTTGCATTTATATATTATAAACTATATTTTCTTGCTATCAAATGTTAAATCTATTATTTTAAGTTGATTATAAGTCTTTCTAATAATTATGTCTAATTTAAGCACAAACTTTAGTCTTGTATTTATAATAATATTTAATAAAGCATTGATTGCTATATAATAAATAAAACATCTTCTATCTTTTTAGTATAAATAATGTAGATTAAAATCTTTTATAATTAGCTGTTTATAATTACTTTTAATTAGTTTATTTAAATAAGAAATAGTAAACAATTTTTTTATAAACATAATAAACAATAAGCATTAATTGTAAACATTTATAAATTATAATATTAGCATGTTATTATTTAAGCTATTAATTAACAAGTTAATTAAATATATATCTAATTTGATAGTTTCTGCTATTTATTAATCAAGTTTTAAATTTCTATTAATGTAAATATATATTCTTGTTTGAGATAATTAATTTTCTATTAGATGAAAAAAGCTATAAATTGAGTTAAATAATTGTAAAATATTATTATTGCAACTTTGTTTCTAAATAATTATTATATTAAATTTACGAATCTTTTTATTTATTAGAAATAAATTCTGAATTTTCAATAATTTTCTGATATTGTACTGTAAAATTCTTAAAAATAATTAATTTATTATAATGTTATTTATAACTGTTGTTAGACTAATCGTCGGATCGAGTTTTGGTTCCAACTTTTGGAATCGACCCGACCCAACAATTCTAACATTAGGAATCGACCTAAAACCTAATTCGATTTCTATTATTTTGAAATTAAATCGACTCGATTCGACTCGATTTTCGATTCTAACATTAAAAATCAAATTGAATCGCCAAAAACGTCAATAATACTAAAAATAGTATAAAATAAGCTTAAATTTAGATTTTTTATTATTTTTTAGGTAATGCACAATAGTAATATATAATATAAAATAATCTACTATATTTATTAATTAAATTAAATAGATTAATTATTTCTATTTAATTATTAATTAATTATTACTAAAAATAAAATAAATTATTACTAAAAATAAAATAAATTATTACTAAAAATAAAATAAATTATTACTAAAAATAAAATAAATTACTAAATATAGTAGTCTTAGCAATTCGAATCGATTTTTTGAATCGATTTTCGATTCCAAGTTTGCAATTCGAACCGAATAGTCGATTTTAACATTAGAAATCGAATTGACTTTTCGATTTCAACTTTTGGAATCGACCCGACCCAATTCGAATTAAGTACTTGACTCGAACTTGATAACTCGACCCGACGCAATTAGTCTAAATGTTGTTAACTTTGTATTAAGATAATCTTTTATATATTTTTAATTATTGAGAATTTTTTGCATTTTCTTATTTGATGTTTTTAAATCTATATAGATATTTTATCTTTAAAATTATTAATTGCACATAAAAGACAATCAACTTATTTCTTCTTAACTTTTATTATTTTTTAAACTAATTTATTAATGTTTCAACTATTTATTCTTATTAAGATGTTTATTGCATCGACAGCTTGTAAAAGATAATAGAAATAGATTTTAGCACTTTTAATAATTAATATTTTAAATATTTATCAAATTTTATGTCTTAGATTTTCTTTGATTTTAACTGAAATATATTTATAAAAGCGCTAGAATCTCTAATATTTCTAAAATCTTTAGAATCTTAAATATTTATAGAATTTATATAAACACAATATATATCTTTGTTATTTAATTCAATAAACATAATTTTGATATTTGTAACATTAATAGTTATAATGTTCAATAATATTATTAAGACATATAATTTACTGCTATTTCTGCATATTCTTTCTTTATTTAATTTATTAATAATAATTATATTGTTAACAATGTAATTATTATCTATTGCAAACATAATTATAAAGTTACGCAAACTAATTGCAATAATTAATGTACTTTCTTTTCTTTAATAATTAATGTTATTATATATGTTTTTATTGTTCTTCTTAACATTGTTACTCTTTTCTTATTGTGTGCTTACTTTACTGTTAATAGTATGTTCTCTTATATTAGTATATATAACATAAGTGTTTTTGCACTCTTAAGCAAAATATTTGATATATTTGATTAATGTATTTATATTACTATCAATACTATATTCTTTTATATAAACATTTGTAACATAAGCGCTTTTATAGTATAAAGCAAAATATTTACTATGTTTGCATTATTTGATTATAATAATTATTATACTTAAGTTTTATTATTATTCTTCTTTTTTTTTTGTAAGTTACATTTACAATGTTTTTCTTTCTTATTCTATGCATAAAAATCATATAGTTTATCTTATTGCTTAAAATCTTATCTATCTTGTTTATTATATATTACAAATATTTATTTTTATTTATGTTTAAAGTATTTTACAAATTATTAAACTTTTATTCTTAGTTAACTTTAATTGTTGTTAATTTATTATCTTTCTATTACATTATTATAAACTTATATTTATTGCTTTGCAATATTATATATAATTAATCTTTAATTTGTAATGTTAAGTAAAATCTTTAACTAAGAATCTATCTTTTGCTAACTTAAATATTATTAGTTAATAATTTATTTTCTATATTTAATTCAATCAATCTCTTTTACATAACATTAATAATTGAAGATTTAATATAAATTGCAATATTTACAACTTTATTTAATAATATTATATTTAAGATAAGCGATAATAGTTTGAAAGATTAAAAGATAAAAATGCTTTCTTAATACAATAATATTTTCTTATAACTTGTAATTAAATTGAGTTACATATTATTTTTTAACTTATATAATAAAAGACTATTAAGATAATCAATATATATATTGAATATAGCTTAAGTATTAATAGTTATTTTGATATTATTATTATTAATCTGTTGCTTAATATAATTTAACAAAATCTTCAATATTGCTTGTTAATAATTATAAGTTTGTTGATTTTATATTGCGTTATTCGTTAATATATATTTATATTGTTGTATATTATATATTTCAACTTTACTTCAATTACTTCAATTATTAATATATGCAAAGATTTACTTACTTTTTATATTTAATCTTTCAAACTTGTTTACTTTATGTTCTTTTAATTTATATTCTTAATAAGTAATTATTGTTATTGTAATAAGAATAACATTAGTAACAAGTAAATCAAAGAATATCTTTATATATTTATAATATGCTATCTTATCTTTAAATTTGCAGTAAAACTTCTAAATCAATATATTGATTATAATTCTTGCATAGAATCTATCTCGAGAAGTCTTTTTATATTAATCAATGTTATAATATTTAATTAATATATACTTAATTATATATTGAAAGATATGGCGAGCAACGTAGTAAATTATCAATTCTATAGAAGATAATTATATACAAATAGCAAAGATTGCAAAATATATTGTAGTTTCTAAGCTAGTCCCAATTGAATCTAGCTTATCTAGACTAAGTTGACTCAAATTTGAGTTAATTTGCTAAGCAAATCAATTAGAAGTAGACGAGCAACTCTTCGAGTTGTTTATTTGCTACTATAACAATTTGCAAACTTTAGATATATTGTTGTTGTATTGCGCAATACTTCTATTTAATAATAATATATCTATTAGCTTTTACTAATTTTTTAATTTATTAATTTAAGTTGTTTAATAAAGATTTTAAACTTATCTTTAAGCAATAACTTTGTTAGCTTATTTGCTATTATATTTGCGCTTCGAACGAAACTGATGCAAATACAATTACTTTTGTAGAAATATTTAACGTAATAAAGTGTTATGTTAATGTACTTTAATCTATTATTAATATAAGCGTCTTTAATAAATACTAGAGTTGCTTAATTGTCGCTTATTAATTGTATAAAAGATACGAATTTGTATATTTTGTTTTCGACAATATTTATGCAATTTAGTAAATCTTTAAAGTATTTTGCATAATTAGTATTCTTTAGAATCTATATAATTTATAGACTCTCTCTAGCATATATAAATAAAGTTATGTACTTAATTTTAGTAATAAATGTTGTTATTAACTTTTGCTTACGTAATATTTATGCGATCGATTTTTCGCTTATTATAAATATATATTTAAGAATTAATTTTTGATTTAATCTATTAAATGCGTAGTTTAAGTCTAAATTAATCGCGTCGAATCAATTAATTAAGTTCGAGTTAATTAATTGAATCGAATTTTAGCAATTCGAGTTAACTTGACTCGAAAGTCTTAACAAGTTAATTTCTAAAGTTAAAATCGAAAATCGAGTTGAATCAAATTAATTTCTAGAATTAAAATCGAAATTCGATTCGAAAAATCGACTCAAATTGTCAAAACTATCTAAATAATTATATTATAATTATTAATAGTTAATATATAGTTAATATATATTTTTAATTTTTAATTATCTAAATTATAATAAAATAATATATTATAATAATATATTTCTACTTTTTAAAAAGAAAATAATTAAATTGCATTTATAGATTCTATATATTCTATAAATGCAAATAATGTATTTTATTAATAAATTGTATTTATAAGATCTATAGAGTCTATAAATGCAAATATTGTATTTTATTAATAAATTGTATTTAAAAGATCTATAGAGTCTATAAATACAAATATTCTATTTTATTAATAAAAAAAAAATCTAAAATTAGTATAGACTAATCGCGTCGAGTCGATTAATCGACCCAAATCTTGGCAATTCGAGTCAACTCGATTCGAAAGTCTTGGCGAATCGATTTCTAAAATTGAAATCAAAAATCGAGTCGAATCGAGTCGATTTCTAAAGTTAAAATCGAAAATCGATTCAAAAAAATTGACTCAAATTGTCAAAAAATAAAGTTATTTAGTGGCGAATTTAATAAACAAAAATTAGATTTTAAATTTTATTATTTTTTAATTTAAATGTTCTATGATAATGCAATAAAGTAATGCATATAAACTATTTGATATTTATGTAATAAATAGATTACAACTATTATAGTCTTTCGATAAACTTCGATTTCATGTCTTATTAAAAAGTGCATAATAATGCATTTAAATAATGCATTTGAGCTTATTAATGCTATTGACTAGTTCGAGATCTTTACAATCTCGTGATCAACTTTATTCTTAGCATTATTATTATCGTCTTTATTCTCGTTATTATTATTATCGTCTTCGTATTTTGTATTTTTATTTATTATTTTCGCATTATTCTTTGTCTTCTTTTATCTTATTTTTACTTTATTATTATTAATTTTAATCAAGTCTTTAACATCGTTATTTATTGATCTTAAAAAATTAAATATTTTGCGATTTATAACGTTTTTATTGTTTGCAAAAGTGTCTTTGAATCTTTCAAATTCGTTAATCGCATTTAAATCGAACGCTTTTTTCAACTTATTAAATTCTTTATGATTTAAAATGCGTTATTAAATTATTTCGATAATTAATATTATGTATTTGATTACATTTTCGCTCAATTTAAACTAATTAAAATTAGGCTAACACGTAGATTAGTCATTTTATTTATATTAGACTTTATACATACTTAAATATTGAAAAATTGTGTTATGTCTACGTCTTTACTCTTTAAGATTGTTCGTATAGCAATCGCATCAACTTTAGTTTATTTTGTAGCATTTTTATCTTTAATTTTCTTTATTAGTTTGATTTTAAAGCATTGCGCTACAATATAATTAACTCTTTAAATATATATGTATTACTTAAATGTATTATCATGCAATTCTTTTTCTACTTTTTTATTAATTATTATATTTTTGACGTTTTCTTTTATGTTAATTTGAATCTATTTAGAGACTTTCTTGAAGACAATTGTTACTCGCAACTTAATTAGACGCTTGTGAAGCGTTACATAATCGACGTTTTGCTTTTTGTAAAGTAGTTTTTTATCTTTAATTTACATCGTAGCACAATTTCTATTAGCAATAATCTACGAAAAAGTTAATAAAATAGACATTTTGCGCTTTGAATTAGTCTTAAAGGTAATGCATATAAATAATGTAAAACGAGCCTTTTACTTAATAATATCGCATTAACTATTTAACGATATTCGAATTTCTAAATAAGAAGAAATTCGATCTTAAAAAATTTATTCTTTTAATTAGTTTTAATAATAATGCATGCAAGTAATACAAAATAAATTCGTATATTAACTATATAAATTAAGACAATAAATAATATTAAATGTGTTAATTAATGTATAATGTTTAAACAAAAAAGTTGTCGCAATCATAAAATAAATTCACGCGCTTAACATTAGAATTAAAGTTTAAATATTATTTTTATTTAATATTATTACGATTAAAAATTGTTATCTTTATTACGTTAATTATCGCATAACATACACTCTTTAACTATTAAAATCGAATACGAACACGCATATCTATTGCGCATTACTCTATTGCATTATTTATTAAAAACTTAATCGCAAAACTTGTTAATTCTCGCATTTTATGTCGTTAATTCTTTTATTTAATGTTAAAAATTTTTAGTTTAACAACACGTTTTATTTTAAAACTTTAATGACTCGAATTAAACAAATTAATAATGTATTCGAGTAATGCATTTAATGTGTTACGTATTGCTAACATACTTAATTTAGTTCGTAAAACAAAAGACGAAAAATTGCGAAAAAATATAGTAGCGCAAGTTAATTATAACGAAGAAAAAAAATCGATTAAAATAGCTTCTAATGTGCAAAAAATAATGCAAAGAGATAATGCATTAAGTTATTATTAACTAAGTGTTTATAATATAGAAGAAGCGTAAATATAAACTTAAAACAATAGCTTTACGTAAAATTCGCAAATATTAAAAGACTAATAATTTATTAATTTCGAAAATGTTTTTCGCAAAATTAATTCGAAAAATCTTGCAAAATGAAGTTGTTAACAAAGAAGACAATAAAAAATATTAAATTTAAACATCGATCTTATTAATTCTTTAGAAAATTATTAAAAGTTTTATGATTAACTTTTTTTCTAATAAGTGCATTATTTATTTGCATTATTATTGTTTTTATATATGTTACAAGCTTATTAAAGCTATACTAGTGGTTTAGGTTCTACGTCTTTGGGGCGAACTTGCTATCATGCTTGACATGCTCGAGAAGCGAGCATTCTAAGCATAATGTTCGACATGTTTGACGAACGAACAAGGCGAACAATCAATATTTTCTTAGTATATAGAAACTAGAACACGACTCTCTTATAAATCGTGTTTAACTTATTTATTAAGTTATTTTTTATCATAGATACAAGTTGCAAAATCTTGTTACCAAGTGATTGCTTACATTGCTTGAAGACGTCTACAAATCTCTTCAATAGTATTAATCTATCTTGATACTCTAGTCGCCTAGATAGCAACGTAACACTTTGAACATTCTAAGAATGTCTATATTAGGTCAACGCGTCTCTACCTCGAACACTAGCTCATTAGCATCACGTCGATCATTAATCATGAAAAACGACAAAATCAAGATCAACAAACTTAATATCTATTATGGAGATCGTATTAACTTGAAGAACTAACTTATGCAAATAAATATTTATTTCATCTTTTATCTTGTTTTAGCGAACTAGAAGACGATTTTTGCATCGACATTTCTTAGAGAAAAAATCTAACATTGACTCAAGCTAAACTTACGCAAGTACTTGAAAAATTATAACGAAAATCCTCGTACGATGTTCACGAACTTCGACAACTTCAAAAGAGAGCTTCGAAGAATCTTTGAAACATTTAACGAGAAACAAATTGCAAAAAGAGTGATTTAGCATCTAATTTAACGAATCTTTGCAACAAACTATGTCGCTAAATTCTAAAAATATGTTAATTTAATCAAATGAGACGATGTCGCATTTATAACAATGTTTCGACGAAATCTAAAAAACAATCTAAAGAACGAAATTATGCGTAATAAAAAACGTATTAGCGACATGTTTAATCTCATTAAAGTAGTTATCGACTTCGACGACAAATTATACAAAAGAGCTATAAAAAAAAATACGATTAATCTTAAGAAAGAATAGAAACCTTCTTTGAACTAGCGATTAAATATTAGTAAAGAGAATTTTGTTCTAACTAGAAGTATAGTAATCTTAATTATTATAAGCTTGCATTTATAAAACTAGATTTTACTTAACAACGTAAAAAGAAAAACTTTAGAGAAAAGCAAAATAATAAATTTCAAAAAACGTGTTATTTATGTGACAAATTGAGTCACTTCGCAAAAGATTACTAATCACGAAACTTAATAAATCGCCAACAAATCAATGCTATGTTAAGAGAGATATTTAATAGCTAGAACGACATTAGAAAGCAAATCAACATAGAGACGAACACTCTTAAAACTAGATCGAACGACAACTATTATTTAATAAAAAATCTAAATTAGTTATAGAAAGTTCTAGATAAAACATTATCAAGCAAAGCATTCGCATTTACGCAAGAAGTCAATCAAATACTTAATGAGACTATAAGAGCGAAACGATTAAGAACGTCATATTTTTATCTAGCAACAAACTTAAACGACAAATATAACTAAAAGAACTTTCACGAATGTCTAAATAACATCACGAAACACTTCGAGACTTTAGCTAATTCATTGAAAAAACAATAAATAAATTAGATCGTAAATAAATGCGAGAAAACGCTAGAAAGCGACGCCACTATAAAAAGAGATATTTTCAAAAAAATCGAACAACAATTGAGCAATGTTAGTTTATCTAAATAAGCGATAGAAGAAGCAAAAAAACATGCGACACTTAGTTGAACAAAATGCTATAACAACTTATGCTAAACTCATCTAAAAAATAAAGAAAAAGTTAATTGATTTTCTAGAAAGCCAAAGTTATTAATCTAGCATAGAAAGAAAGCTTAACGCAAATAGACGTTCGAAGCAAAAGTCGTAGCACAAGAACAAGAAAAAGTTCAAATTTTTTAGTAAAAGATATACTAAAGAAATGCAATATGTTAGCTCAACAATAGCAACTAAACTTAATAGCATATGTACGATGTTTTATCACATCAATTAAAGTCAATGAACGACGATTTATCGCAATGATCGATTCTAATGCGATAAATAATTTTATGGTCAAAGCTCTTGTTAAAAGAGAAGAATATTCTACTTAAAAGAAGTTTAACGCATACAACTTAATAATTATAGATAAAAACTTATTACTTAATAAGAATGAAAAAGTAAATAAAGAAACAAAATTACTATTAATAGCTATTTAGCAACATCACAAGAAACTAATCTTTAATATAGTGAAAATAATTATTCATAATATGGTTTTAGAAATGTTTTGATTAAAGCAACACAATTTAGAAGTTAACTAAAATATACGAATACTTAGATTCGTACAATGTGATCACGTAATTCACATCTAATCTACGCATCAATAACGTTCAATAATAGATAAAAAAACAAGTTAAAAATTGATCGCAAGCAACGAACTTGCATTTTTGCAAAAAAACGAATTAACGAAATTCGATTTAACAAGCATTAATAGAGATAAGTTGAGTTACAAAATCAAAATAAGTGAAAAAAATTACGAATTTTTTGAAAGCTTTGAATTATTTAGTACAACGAAGAAATCGCTAAAGTATGTATCACGAATATACAATAGTTAGAAGCATTTGTTTCAAAAAAAGAAAACGACAAAGACTCTCTTTAAACATTAATTGTAAAATTACGAAATTAGATTTAAACTAAGCAAGCAATTTACGTTTAAACTTATATATACTTTATTCGAAAAAAAGCTCGAAGTACTTCGCGAATACCTAACAAAAAACGAAAAAAAAAAATTTATTAAAAAATTCTAATTATAGATAGAATACTTAATTCTCTTTGTATTAAAGAAAAATGAAATTCTTCATCTATGTGTTAATTATTAGAAGCTAAATAATATTACGATTAAGAATCAATATTTACTATTTAATATTAACGAACTTTAGAATCGACTATCTAGAGCAAAGTACTTTATCAAATTGGACTTACGAAAAGCGTACAATTAAATTAGAATAAAGACAAAGAAAGAGTAAAAAATAACTTTTCGTATACGATATAGATTATATAAATACACAATAATGTCGTTTAAACTCACAAACACTTCGACAACGTATCAAAAAATAATTAATAATATATTACGACAATATTTGAATCAATTTGTCATAACGTACTTGAACGACATCATAATTTACTCAAAAATCTTAAAAGAACATGTTAGTTATATTTTCAAAATATTAAAATGTTTAAACATAAAAAACTTACATCTTAAATTAAAGAAATGCGAATTTTATTAAAAGAAAGTTAATTCTCTTAAATTTGTTATTGAACAACATAAAATACGCATAAATCTTAAGAAGCTATAAGCAATTAAAGAATAAAAATCATCGATAAATATTAAAGAAATACAATTCTTTCTAGAATTTATAAACTACAACAAGAAGTTTATCAAAAACTACTTAATAAACGCGATATTATTAACGAATTTTACGAAGAAAAATACGTTATAAATATAAGAACTTAAAGAAGAGAAATTATTTTAGAATCTTAAGCTAAAATGCTTGAAGAAGCTAGTATTAAAAATGTATAATTTGCGATTGTTAAACAAAATTAAAATTAACGCATTAAATTTAGTTATCGATGTATACTTTAATTAAAGACATGAAGATATATAACACTTAATGACATATCTTTTAAGAAAACTCTTATTAATCGAACAAAACTATAATGTTCACAATAAGAAATTACTCGCTATAGTAGTCTTCTTAAAGTTATAAAAAGTATACATAGAAAAATTATTAAAACTTACGATTCTCACAAATTACAAAAACTTTGTGCATTTCATTACTACGAAACAACTAAACAAAAAACAAATGCGATAATTAGAAAAACTTGAACAATACAAGTTTAAAATATAGTATATTTTAGACAAAGATAATGACAAAGCAAACGCACTTAACAAAAGAAATAATTATATAAAAACGAAGAAATCGTTTAATCATAGCATACTTAAGATAAACTAAAATGAATCACTATTAGCAAACAAGTATAAAGTAAATACTACATTACAAATACTTCGAAATAATATAGAAGAATTTCTAATAAAGAAAGAAAAACTTCAAATATTTATTGACAAGATTAACGAATGTATAAAAGAGC
>JAABUW010007581.1_pt1 | contig 13004 bp, 18 predicted proteins | sample 5560081 | NCBI WGS metagenome assembly JAABUW01 (sample SAMN10711882, study PRJNA513363) | rock metagenome | isolation source: Antarctica rocks | place: Antarctica: Victoria Land, Knobhead sud
GCGGTGCCGTGCAGCTTGCTCAGGCAAAATCTATGATGTCTCAAGACGGTTGCAATGGCATATAAGCATTAGAAGCAATGCGCAAGAGAAGCTCATGCCACTCAACTATACAGCACAGACAGAGCAAGTTCAGACCAAGAATGCATCTGACCAACATTCTTGTGCTCCACAGCAGATTTGGCAGCAAGCTAATTTCAACACCATCTTTGTGAATTCCTTCAACACAAGCGTCCACCAGTCTAATTGCTGGGCTGTACACACCTGAGCGGTCTTCTTCTTCTCTTCCTTGGCAGGCGCTGGCTTCCTGGGGGGTGGGGGAGGGGGCTGTGTGAAGTGCTCCTGATGGTAGCCAGAGTCTCCACCCTCCAGGTCTGAGGCAGACTCCTCCTGGTGCCTGCCTGCAGCAGCAGCCCAGGGGGCCATCTTGGGGGCCACCAATGCCTGGGCCTCCCCCACAAAGCTGTCCCTGCAGGCAAGACATGACAGACGTGATAACTAGAAGCATTTACGTTTGAGGAACCTCCTGGAACACCTTCGAGCATAGGCCAGTGCAGGAGCAAGCCTTCACTGAAAAGGTGTCAAGCAAACATCATGCCTACAAGGAGCAGATGTGCAGGATGCTGATGCACTTGCCAAATGGTAGGGCTGAAATGTAAATGCACATGCACATGCTGTCGAGTAAGTAGCAGCCAGGCTCAGGCACATGAGCACAGATTTGAAAGTGCTCCCACCCAACCAGAGAGATCTGCTTCAGCTCAGTGCAAATAAGAAGTTGCAGGCCACGCAGGTCTGTGGCGTACCTGAGAGAGAAGCCTCCCTGAGCCTGATCAGGCTGCTGCTGCTGAGTTTGCTGCTGTCTGGCCTCGCTCCTGCGTGCGCGCTCTTCCTCTTCCTGGATCTCCTTCAAAGTTTGCACATGACCTGGAAGCAGACAGTCAAATTGTATGAGGCAATCTGTGCATGCCACTCACAAGCACACAACAGCGCTCTCTGCATCTGCAACTGTAGATTTAGTGCGTTTACACAGAACAGTGCAGGCTCACACCTTTGGCACTCATGCAGTGCAAACCTGTATACCTGAGCTTCTGCATAAACACTGAGGCAGACCAAAACATCAACAAGCCCATGTTTCATCTTTTGGGCTCATGTTAAGTGTTCCCTTGCTGTCAAATAGAAAGTTGTGTATAGGGCTGTGCTAAATTCAACTTACAAGAGTTGTCAGTTCTAAATTGACAGTGCTTACACTCATTTATGTGTACCAAGGAAAATCTGTGCAACATAATTTTACATTGATTTGCTAAACTTGGTCATTTTCGATTTTGCAGCATTGTACTTGTCTCACCCAAAGGGTCTGCACACAGCAATTTGAGATTGTTAAGTATAAATGCAGCAGCCACCAGCTAACGTACTGTAGTGGTCAGGTGTACTTGGAGTGCAAAGCGTAAGATTGCCCACCTGAACCCTGGACCTAGCCCTTTCTTCAGACCACACACCCAAATCTATTGCACATCTAGTCCAAAGTGTATGTGGGTGTATGGGAATGTCAGGATTGTTGGCTTGTTATACTACTGACAAAGCCAGGACATGAAATGTCAGTAATTTTGGTGATTACAAGTAATGAAATCAAGTGTGTAATGATATTAGCACAGTCCTAGCTGTGTATTTGACAAACTTATTATGTTCCACTAGATTCCCCAAAAAATCTTTGCATTCTCTGTGTATATTGCAGATGCGCTAAGATACTATGTGATACGAAAGGACACATGACAAAGATTGTAAACTAGGTCAAGAAATGGAAGCAAAGCAAAGTGTGATATATGTACCTCTGGAAGCTGTTGGGGATGCTGCAACACGTGCCCATCCACTAGCACGATTGGCACCAGGAGCAGCAGTCTTGACATCAGTGTTGGCAGGCTGTGCAGCCCGGGCAGCTGCAGCCTTAGCCTCCTCCTCCCTCAAGATGTCATGCAGGTTGCCTCCAGCTGCACACCAGACACTCGCATCACCTCACTATCAGAAAGGTAAGTGGGTTCTTCTTAATCATGATATTCCTTGGACACATGGTACACTGCCAAGTTGCACACTAACACTCACAATAACTCTGTTCTTATTCAGTGCTGGGGTCCAAGGTGTATAATTTCAGACCAGGTCGCCATCGACTGAAAGCACCAGACAAGCAGTCCTAGATGTCTGAGCCTGGCCAAAATGCAGCAGTTGTGACAAGACATGGCCCACCTGGCACAGGCGGCTTTGCTGCACCCCATGGAGCCTTTGTCTCAGCCTTCTTGGGGCTAGCAGGGGCCTCAGATGGCAAACCCCAGTCAGGCAGCTGCTGCTGCTCCTGCTGCCGCTGCCGCTCCTGCTGCTCAAGCTGCACCCCTGCCAAAGACGGAGGAGCCTGCTCAGGCATTGCCCATGCAGGGGTGGGGGCAGCAGCTGGCTGGGGGGTTGGGCCAGGGGCTGCCTTCTTTGGTGCAGCTGCCTTGCGCTTGGGTGGCGCAGCTACTGGCTCAGGTTCCTGGTGGACAGGCTGCAACACAGCAGGAGGCTGGGGTGGTGCAGCAGGTGACTCTGGAGCCTTGCTGGTGGGCTGTGAGACCTGGAGGGGGCTGGGCGGTGGCTGATGTTGCTGGTGTGGCAAAGCCTGCTGGAGCAGCCTCTGAAAATCTGACAGCGCACCTTGCTGAGGCTGCTGAGGCTGCTGCTGCTGCTCAGGCCTCTTTAGTCCACCAAACAGCTGTGCAGGGCTCTGTGCATGCTGCTGCCCACCCTGAAACAGAACACAAAGACATCATTTCACGCAGAGTAATGCAGGAAGTTGGGTCGTTGCCGCATAAAGGTAACACATCAGTGCATCAGACTGCTAGTGGGTGACATGCAAACATCAGCAACACCATCTGCAGAAGTGCTTGCTTATGCACAAAGTGTTTTTAGGGCAGGTGTGTAAACTGCGTGCACTCATAAAACAAAACAACTCACCCAGAGAGAAGTTTGCTGGTGCTTTTGTTGCTGCTGCTGAGGCTGCTTACCCAGCCCAGCTGCGCCAAGGTTGAGGTGGTCCAGACTTGCTTGTGGGTGGGAAGCAAATGGCTGTGAGAACAGGCCTCTATCCTGGAGAACAGAGTGTGACCGGTCTGCAGCATGATTGGAGACAGAAGTAAGGAAAGCAGGCAATGCATGCTGCTGAGGTGGATCTTGCCGCATGGGTTGGTTGAATGGCCTGCTGGCAAATGGGTCATGAGGCGCTAAGCCAGAGCCAACAGGTCCCAGGATTGGGTTGCTGTTGTCAAAGTGCCCTGAGGCTGCATTGCCAGTCTGAGCCTGGTGACCCCAGGGGGCTGCAGCAGACAGCCCCTGCTGCAGGCCTGTGAACTGAGCAAGTGGGTCTTGCCCTGGGGTTGGCAAGGCTGACTGGGAAGTGCTTGCACCAGAACGGCCCCTGGTCAGCATATGAATGAGGTCCATGCCTACAGGCTCTGCAGCAGGGCGAGCAGGCTCAGGTACCGACGTTCTGTTGGAGCCAGTCTCTAGTTCGTCCAGCCTTGCACTGCTGGCACTGTTGGGACCCATGTATGGAGCGGAGTTTGAGCCTGCTGTGGTGAGTGTGTAAGTTCTGTTGATATCCGCCTGAGAATGTGGCTGCTGCTGTTGCTGCTGATGGCCAGACGCAGCGCTCCTGGAGGGTTGCTGCTCAACAGGAGCCTGCTGTGCAGGTGTGGCTGGCTGAGTGGAAGCTGGCACGCTGTGCTGAGGCTCCTGCCTTGCAAAGCCAGGTGGTGCAGCTGCAGCCCATACCTTGATCTGAGCCGCCAAGGGCTTGAAGTCTGCTTGGGGGTTGCTGGCATGCCTGATAGGTAAGTCAGCGGGAAAGAATCCTCCCTCAAACCAGTCCAGGATGTCTGCCTTGCTGAATGGACCCTGAACCTGCCAGTTGGGATCCCTGTACACCCAGGCATCCTGGACATGCTCACTTGATATGGAAGGTTCAGGGGCAACACTTGCACTGCTGCCTGCTGCTGCTGCTGTCGCAAATGGGGATGCTGTTGGTTGCTGCGAGTCTGCTGCTCCCTGTACAACTGAAGTAGAGGGTGTGGGGCCTGCAGCATTGGACTGCTGCTGATGAGCTGACTGGGGACGTGAATGTACTTCAGCAGAGGCAGTGTTTGCCAACTTCTGAGCAGGTGGCAGCTTGGAATCAGCAGAAGGAGTTTGAGCCTGCTGAGCTGGTGTGTCAGGTGCGGAGAGTCTGTCTCCTTCAGGGAGTTTGTTGTGGTTACCATGCAAAACCTCCATCACTGTTGGCTGACCGCTGACGGCAAACAGTGAGGGATCATCCCTGTTGACTCCTGCTGGCAGTGCTAGAGCGTGCTTGGCCTCAAGCTGGCTGAAAACAGCAACCATCTTGCTGCTTGGATACTTAGCCTTGCTGCCCAGTGAATGAGATGGATCATGCTTGGAGGGCTGCCTGCCTACTGCATATGAGTCATCACCGACTGCAGGTGGGTGTGGATGGTGAGCACCCCATCTGTTGTCAGCACCAGGAGCATGAGCAGGCCCTGTAACATAACAACACACCCTATATCCATGGGCTGCACTTCCTGGATAGCAGCCTCAGGAATGCTTGGTACCACTTTTGACAGTGATCCGCATGCATGGCAGCTGACAGGTGCAATTGCATACAGTATATATTGTTGATGTCACAGCATCTATGATAATGCAAAGCCTGGTAGCAGACAAAGGCCCTGAGATGTGCTACCTGGTATGGATCGTCCACGCCCAATGGCAAAGCCTCTGCCACGGCCAGCTGGCACAGGCTCACCCCTGGGTTCCATAAAGGCATGCCCACCAGGAGGGCCAAAGCTAGGGACATCACGTGGCCCGGCGCCAGGACTGTGACCAAAGCCAGCTGCATAAACAGGATTGATAACGAGCGATTCAGCAACCTCAATGCAGAGTTCAGCTGTCACAGCAAACATCAAGGCAGGAATTGCACTGCACAGCATGTCCTGTCACATCAGAGCTAAAGCCAAGGCAGACTAACGGTTCATCAGCCAACTTGACACAGTGCTCGACAGTGTGGGACTCACCATGTGGAGGACGCCATTTGTCATCATGAGGCATGTGCGGCTCCTTTGGACCCCCTGCAAAAGCACGTCAGATGCTTGAAAGACACACCCACATTGGGCCAGAGGACATCGCAGAGACAAAGCACATCCCAAGTGAACATGCCCCTATGCAACTTGAGCCATGTGCATAAAGCCAGCAATTGCTAAACCACAGTGAGTGTTGGCATCAATGAGCTTGCCTTCAAAGCCTCCCCATTTCTCCCACTTTTCCCTTGCCTCACGTGGCCTAGTCTCAGGAGCAATGGGACCACCCCACCTATCAGGGTGTTGATGACGCTCTGGGCCAGGAGCCCCCCAGCGGGGAGGGGTAGGACCAGGGGGACCCCGTCCTCTGCCTCTGCCAGCATCACCACCCCATCTTTCCACAGGACTTCCAGCTGCAATCATGTCATCCTTTGAGGGTTGCACGTGCTGTAATCCCTGCCATTCAGGTGTACAACAACCAATGCAGAAGATTAGCATTGGGGTGTCAAAGTGATCCTACCACTTTGGCGCTTTTGTACACCAAACAAACCACATGGGTGAAACTGCAACATTGCACAGGCTTAAGATGTACAGCACCATATAGTGTCACAGCCCTGAACACTGCTGTGCACTTACTGCGAAGCCTGGCGTGCACGCTGTGAGCATTGATGTCAGCCAAGCAGTTTTCCATACCTAGTGCTGGAATATCTGCTAGAGGGCGTTGAGGACCATTTTCAGCCCGACGTAAACCATCATGCTCAGCTACACCCCACCTGTAACCACAATCATGCAGTCAGCTTTCCAGACACAGGGGCAATAGCACCTCCCAGGAAGAACTCACCTGGCATCAGGTCGACGAGGTCCAGTTTGTCGCTCGTCTTCTCTCCATCGAGGTCGCACAGCAGCATCTATTGGGGCCCTCAATCCTTGCAGACCTCCACCGCCGCCCGTCCAGCTATCCCCACCTTTGTCATCCTGACCACGCCAGGGTCTATCCTCAGCCTGTCGAGACTTTGCTTGCGGAGCACGGCCTCCCTCCTGCGGTTACACACATGGAAGCAAGTCAACGTGCGTCCGGAACCAAAAAAGAAGGACGGCAACAAATAAGGTTGCACACTTACAAGGCTTCCCAGCAAAGCAGCTCCTTTGCCATCATGAATCCACTGCGGAGCAAGGGTGGGACCAAACAGATCTTCAGGTAGGTCTTCAGCGAGACGAGAGCCACCTGCAGCAGCAGCAAGATTAAGCTTCAAAAGCCATGTATGTCTCAGATCACTAGAGTAGAACGGCAGCCTCACCTGGAGGGGTTGTCATGCTGCAGAAACAGTGTTATACAAACGCAGAGGTCGAGTGAGTGCGAAGGCTGACAGGAAGCTTGTGAGCGTCTGAGGTCTTGGCTTTAGGAAATTTTCCAGCTCTGCACTATTGCGGCAGTTTCAGGCGTGTGTTAGATTCCCACATTGTGACTTTACCACTTTGGCTGATTTCCTGCGAGCATCCCGGCCTTTTCATATGCAACAATACCCACACATGGTCTGAAGGTGTGTCATACAAGATGGAGCTTGGCTGTTGACGCGGGCTGTTCTTTCGGGGTGTTTGCACATAAGAGCTACTGGCACCATGATCAGTCAAGCAGACATACAGTCCTTGAAGGACTATGTCAAAGGTCCCAGCAGCCAAAACCAGGCTGACAGTACGGTTCGGCTGCAAGTTACACATAGCAACTTGAAAGCGCATTTTATGGAGATCAGGCTGGATCTTCATGTGAGCACACACCAACCTGCAGCTCTTTGGCTGGCATATCATGGGATGACATTGACAGTCATATGCAGATGAGCGTGGGATCTGTTAAGCAGAAGCTCATGAGTCATACAGGCAGCAGCCCAGGCAGCATGCAGTTGCAGCTCAAAGACGAAACTGGCAGACTGCTGAGTCATATGTCAGAGGACAGTCGCCTGTTGGGTTTCTACTCTCCTTATGATGGGTGAGCTTTCTGCAATTGGAGGTGCTGCTGACCCGATGTGGATGCTAGTCAGGCCATTTTTGTTCTGGCTCAGCAGGTAGCTGAATGACACAGCCACCTGCTGCAGCTGCAATTGCTTCACAGGTGCAATGTACATGTCATAGACACAGATGCTAGCTCCAAATCTGCAGCAGGCTGGCTTGAAGACACCAGCAAGGTCCAGAAGTACGTCATGTCTGATGAAGACTATGCAAAGAGGGAGAACACATACAAGCAGTATAAGCTGATGAAGCAGAAGGTTGGGACTTACTAAAAGCTTGTCAAAGGTGTATGTGGTCTTTTGGATTGCCGTTTACTCATGTAGTGGATGGAATGCAGGAGGACCCAGAATGGACAGCAGAGAAGGAGTTGTGCATGCGCAAGGGCATCCCATACCAAGCACCAAAGCAGAGTGCCAAGGTACTAGGGCTGCGCCAACCGACCGGGCCTGTACATGTTGTTCAGCATATGCTGTGCTGGACACCCTATGTGCATGTGATGTGGGTTTGCACTGCAGATAGAGGACGATGATTACATGTCGTCAGAAGCAGCGTCACTGAAGCCTGGCAGCAGGTGTGAGGTCAACCCTGGCGGCAAAAGAGGGCTCATACGGTGAGCACTCAGCGTGGAGCTGAATGGCCCATGAGTTGGGCTAAGACAACTCACATTGCCGTTGATGTACAGGCATGTTGGCAGATGTCAGAATCTGCCAAAGGGATACTGGGTAGGGGTTCAGTATGATGAGCCCGTGGGCAAGAACAATGGGACAGTCAAGGGTGTTCAGTATTTTGACTGCTTGCATGGATATGGCGCTTTTGTGCGGCCAGACATGGTCACGGCTGGTGACTTTCCACCAGTGGATGATTTGTTTTCTGATGAAGATGAAATCTAAATGATGGGACTTACGCAGCAGATGAGATCACATCTCACCGACCGGGGTCAGACGCTGCTTGTGTTGTGCATGGCAGCATGTGAATGCAAGCCAGTACAAGGGTCTGACTGGACAAATGAATCCAAAATCCTGCAAATGTGTGCCTTGCAATCGCACACTATGTAGCAGGATTGGTCAAGCGTGGTGGTTCAGCTGCAGGGCAGAACCTGCCAAGCACACAATTTGCATCAGCAACCCCATGCAAACAATAAGACCGATTCGGAACAGTCTGTTGACGAGCTCAGAAGTGCGCAGCTTTGATACTTGCATGCTGCAGTTTACTCGTATAAGATCGACCTGTGCAGGAGCCATAAGGCCGCTCTCAACACAAACCTAGGCATGAAACGGCAAAACTGACATGTCGTTTACATGGTATATGTAAATTGGAGATAAGCGTTGCTGGTAGCTGCGTGTAAGAGCTACTGTTACAAGATCAGCATGTTCAGGGACAGTTGCAGCAGCCTACACAATCAAGCGAGTCAAACAATGCCAGGTGGCTTAAGCATTGCAAACCATCAGTCTGTGCTGCGTTCAGTATCATCTAACCATGCAGGGCAGTGCTAAACCACTTAAGCTGCATATCAGTAACCATGCCCTCATCTATCTAGCAATGCAATTAAATGCTTTCGCAATGACTTAAGCATTGAGCTGCCTTCAGTAGCATCAATGCTTGCCATAAGTCAGTGCAGTATGAAATAGAATACTCGATAGAAGAAAGAATGCTCTCGAAGGCTTCTGGCTATCTTTTTGTCCTTGACCTGGATGTGCTGAGGAGTATACTGAGGGATGGTCTTTAGAAGCTCCCAGGATGAGATAGTCGAACTCTTGCACAGGCTTGCAAAGCGGGCTCGCGACTGCTGCAAGCTCTCTCCACCCACAACAGGGGATGTGAAGAAAGTGACCACCAGGCTGCCAAAGCTGACACAGGACGACAAAAACAGCTCCCAACAAATAGCAAACCATAAAGCATAGCCAAGGCCAGATCTGAGAATGCCCCAAGCACCTGTGCCTAGGGAAACATCTATGTGCACTTCCCTGAGTCAGCAGTTGTGCATTGCAGGAAGGATATAGTTGCACTACCAATTTACCAACTAGTTTTCGAATGCTGGCAAGGCCTGTTTGCGCAAGCTTTAAGCTGATGGCACTCTGCACAGCTGTAAACAGCATATGCGCAAAGGACAGCATCTGTATCTGTGACACAGACTACAGGCAATGGCAATTGATTGTGAGCTTACCCACAACTGCTTCCTTCAAGGACTCGTCACACGAAGGTGCTTCACAGGCTGTTTGTGACACAACATGCCGCCACAGAGACTTCTCCTCATCCACAGATGCCTCACTCTCTGCATCTGAGACAGCCTGACCATTGACACCACCATTTGCATGACCATTGACACGACCATTTGCATGACCATGTGCATGACCATTGGTGTGACCACTCATCTGATCAGGTTGCACAAGATCAGCCAGCTGCTCCTCTGTGAGCTTGTCATTATCCTTCAGCCAGCTCAAGGTGTCTGTGAAGCCCAAGGCAAATAGCATGTCCAGCTTGTCTGGCGTTGGAGGGTATGCTGCCCACCTGTCACCACAAGCAAGCCGATCTTAGCTGAAAGTACGTTTTGGCTGAAAGTGTGTTTCAAAAAAGAAGCAAAGGAGTTTTTTATTTTTGGTCTAACAATGCCTCATCTTACAAAATTTTATTGGTTTCAGGTAGTCATACCCATTTCCTCAACATGGGATATGGCAGGTGATGCAGCACATTTAGCTGGCAAAGCTTGGATGCAAGCAAATGGTAGAGTTGCAACACTCTGCAACTTCAGTGACAGTCCTTTGGAAGCATCGACTCAGAGGATGCTGTCAAACATCATGCAGCTCAAAGCCCATATCTGTAGCAGACAAGCTTGCAGCATACCATGGAGGAATCCATTTGCTGGGTTTGATATCAGCTCTAGACATATAGAAGGGGCAAACGCTGATGGCATCCTCATTGTGCATGGTCAAAAAGTTGCCGCCAACAAGCATTGCCTACACACAAGCACACCATGCCTTGATGAGGGATTCAAACATGCATGCTTTCAGAGCTCTTAAGACCTATGCACAGGCTGCTTGAGACGGACCATGTCATCGCCATAGCATTGCTGACCTTTGATATCAGGGGAAAATGTTCTAGACACACAGCTGGCAAGACGGCTGCTGTGAACACAAGAGGCCTCATGAACGCAACATGCATTGCACGCATGATCTCCCTTCCTAATCCCGCTGTGTCACATGTGAACAACTGTGACTGTGCATCACCCAGTTGCTGATCAATTGTGGTACTGAAAGACCTCTCTGCATTTTATACAGGTGGACTGCCCACCTTCAGGATCTGAAAGTCTGAAAATGCACCATCCATTGCATAGCCATGTGCCGGCAAATGCAAAGGTGGTGGGACAATACAAGCTGAAGCAAGAACGGCATCTCTGACTTCTTCATTGCACCCAAAAGACTTGACGCGCACATTGCGGAACCAAGGTAAAGTAGTCACTGAAACTTCAAGGTTTCCTGTCAAGTGTGGGCCTGCAGGACGTGCACCACATTAGTCAGGAAGCTCGTTGCAAGTAATCTGCAATTGTGATAGCTGTGTATGACTAGAATCAGTACGTGCAATTGTAGTGCAGACGGCTGTACCATATCAGTAGAAGGACTGCTGGAGCAGAGGCTTACCTGCATTTGCTGGGGTGAAGTTTGCTATGGCACCTGCCACATACTCCCGGATTTTTGTGGCGTTTACCCATCCAGAGCGTGCTCTCACGGCGCACTCCTTGATGTATTCAATTGTCTCCTCAATGGGGGCATCAAGAAACAGGTATGTGCCTGTCATGGCAACAACTGTGGGCTAAAAGTTTCAAGCCACTGCGCAGACAGGCAGCAACAAGGACACACCTGCGCATGCTCCTCCTGAAGAACCAACAACGTACACATCCCTGCAAGCCATCGAGACAGCAATTGGGTCTGTAAGCTCGCTGGTCGAGGCAGCAGACACTGATGACACTAGAACACTCACTTGTTCAGTCCGTGTTGCTTCAGACATTTGATGACACCAAAGAAGTACACGAACAACCAGCCTGAGGAGCTAAAGGTCCAGGCTTGACGACCTTGGCGGTTGCAAGGAGCTGTGTCAACCCGCGCTTTCCTTTTAGCTCCAGATAAGGAGAGGCTAGGAAGTCCACGCATATGGAGCCTTTACAGAATTCAAGGACGTCAGTCGCTGTGTGACGGTTGGTACATCCATTCAGTGCGATGGAAGATCGCTGGTGTTCTGCGCACAGTGAGACATATCGATGCCGGTAAAACCGAAGTCTAGAGCGAAGTTGCCGGGACTTACGGTGCGTCGGTATTTGATGGTCTATGTTACGCTAATATGCGAGCCAGGTGTAGGTATCGAGCATTCAATTTCCTGCACACACAGCGAAGAAATTGCCACGCATCTCTCCGATTCATCTGTGAGGTGACTAGTGTGAGCATGGCTTCAGTCAGTGATTTGAGAAGCATCTGCAAAGTGTAGGTTTTGTGCATGTCTGGTGTTTGTACTGGCCTGGTTTTCGTTTGGCTGGCAAAGCAATATGACTGGAGCAACATGCAGGTGTCAACAGCAATGGTCGAAGTACACCTGTCCCCGTTGTAATCTACAGTACTGCTCATTGGAGTGTTATAGGAAGCACGGCCAGCAATGTACAGAGACCTTCTATAGGTTTGACTTCGTTTGGGTGTCATCTGCCGACAGCAGGTTAATTCAACAGGATGGACAGCACAAGAAGGTGTGTCTGCGCCTTCAGGGACAATGTTACAGCGCTTTTGGAGAGCGCACAGACATCTGATAGTGAGCGGCAGCGCATCCTGTCAATTTTGCAAAGATCTCAGCAGGATGACGCCTCAGACCATGCTGCACATCAAAGTTCAAATGCAGACTCTGAACAGGATGATGACAATGAATTGGCAATCTCAGAAGCCCTCCTGCAGAAGCTGTCCCTTTCAGTGCGTTTCCATTTAAAGCAGCAATGTTCACTTCAGCTAAAGCACGCTGTTTACGGCCATCCTTTACTGCGTGTCTACCTCTAGACCACCGGTCATGTATCTTTCGTGCTTTCCTCAACAGTGTGCTGCGCACTCATTCATGAGTTGCATGTCAAGATGCAGAGCATGCTGCGACTAATCTGTCATTCCCTTCCTTCAGAATCCTCACTAAGTTTGCTTTGCACGTGCAGGAAGGCCAAGAAGACCTTGACATCAACGAAGAAGATTTGACAGCTGATGAGTTGCAAGCATTCAAGCGTGCTGTTGCCAGTGGCAGACTGAATAACATGGTACAGATCTGGACGCCCTGGTGGAACCTGCCAGAAGCTGGAACAGTGCAGCTTTCAGCATCTGGCACTCACAGGGTGTCTGTTCAGGATCAAGAAAATGGTACAGCTTCAGGCTCAAATCTGCCAGCATGATCCCCTCTTGATGCTGAAAGTTTGTCTACAAATGCGCTTTGCCTGTCAGGCGCCTTGTTTGAGCTGGTGCAAGTTGTCTGTCACATGAGCTTCTGGAGCTTTTGATATGATGCGTGGTACCATGTTGGTACTGTGTTGTTCCTAGCAGTACGTGTTTGTGCCTTGCGGTTCTGCCCACGTTTGTCACGCTTATGCTGAGCTGAATGCAGTTGTGCAAGTGTTGACATGATGTAGTGTGCTGCAGCAAGACAAGAGCAACACTCATATGACTTGCATTGTCAAGTCCTGTGTCTTGTGCGTCACTGTCCAGCATGTGCTGCTTTGTGGCATGCAGGTGCTGCAGCTACAGCAGTATCTGGTCTCCCTGCTGCACCAAGCCAGCCTCTGCCACTGTTGGCATCCCTCACCAAGGTTCCTCCATCACCCCTGCTGCAGTGGCAGCTGCTGGACATTTTATACGCATACTGTTTTGTGATGCGCCTGTATAATGGAGATTACAGCAG
>JAABUW010007582.1_pt1 | contig 13002 bp, 17 predicted proteins | sample 5560081 | NCBI WGS metagenome assembly JAABUW01 (sample SAMN10711882, study PRJNA513363) | rock metagenome | isolation source: Antarctica rocks | place: Antarctica: Victoria Land, Knobhead sud
ACTAATCTGCGGCTGTTTGGTGGCATTACATACTACATTGCAATTGAGGGCCCTTTTGAGGCTATCGGCAACTACATGATGAGTGTGTCAGAGGCAGCAGCGCTGCAAAGCGCTTGAGGGTGCACTGTGACTGATTCACACATGGCAGTCTTGCAGATAGGGCTGTCTTGTATTTGCTGAAACATCTTTATTTTGTTGGTTGCATATGCATACTTGGGTGGATTGCAGGTGTATGTCTCATTTGGGATGGGAATAAAACAACATTTGTGGTGTGTCTTTTGGGTTTTACATGTCTGCCTTCAAGGTTGGCTTTGAGTCCCTGCAGAGCATGATGAATTTTTATGGCCAGGCGCAGGGAGACAAAAGAACAACCGTAAAGTCAAACTTCATCTGCTTGTGACATGCGTGTAATAGTTATATTGCTGGAGTGACATGTGTTTGAAGGTTGCATGTGTGTACATGGTTCAATATATTATATAAACAGTGTCAAGAGTGGGCCACAACAGTCAATCTAGATGGCATGGCTGTCACAGCGGTGCAAGCAAGTTTGCATTCTGGCACTACAATTATGAGAGACTGTACTGGATTACCAATTGAGCTGAGACCAGTACAGACCTTGAATAGCTTGCAACTTCCTATATTCATGTGCTATCCGGGATACATCAGCAGTCTCTAGCTGTCGTTTTGATGCAGCCAGCTGTGTCAGCAAGACTGCTTTTTATTTGCTCCTCGTCAGCGTGTCTTGCCTGGAGACAGACAATGCTGACAAGTGCAGTTTCGGGAATTGGTCATCGGATACATAGCACTCTACATCCAACAGTAGGTGATTCACTCTCAAAACTTTTACATCCTTGTCCTGCTGTCAAACACATGGGCTTAGTCAGATGTCATGGCGCCGGCACAAGCTCCAAGCCTGTTTATCTGCTGCCATCTTGAAATAAGAATTGGCCCAATGTGCTTGCTTGATAACTGCTGTTTGCAGATTGTGAATGCTTTCTTGAAATGCAGCTAAGGATGCATCTGAGGCTGGCTCTATGTCAGCACAAAGCCCAAGGTCTAGCGTAGACAAGTGCAGAAAAGAAGCAAACTGGACAATTTCTTTGGGGAAAGACATGAGCCCTAAACGTAACGCTTGAAGTTGAGTTAGCTGCAGGAGTGATGCAGGAAGTTCTATCAAGCTGCTGGAAAGTAATTTTAGCTTCCTAAGCGGGGTAAGATCTGCAAACCAAGCTGGCAAGCTAGGCTGGTGATATGCACTCAATTCAAGCTCACACAAACTTCCATACTTTGCCCACACAGCAGGAGGAGCACAAGGCATATCATCTATGCTGAGCCTATGCAGTGAAGGCATCAGAGGAGGCCAAGACTCAGCAGAACTGCTGTCAAGAGATGCTGAGCTAGAGTTTTGCACATTAGCCAAATTGCATGGATACGATCCACAAAAAGCAAGAGAGGACAGCTTGAGGGCATTGCCCAGGTTAGACAGAGCATATCCAGCACCTTCTTCTGAAAAGATATCAAGAATCAGCTGCTCCAGGCAGCACGTTTGCCCAGCAGGAAGGTGAAGTTGCTTGAGCCCAGTGTCATCAGCCCCCCCAGTGACATCAACAACAGTTAGGCTTGTGAGCTGTGTGCAGTGTTGCACATCAAGAACTGGCCCAAACCCGTCTGATACCAGTTCTTGCAAGTTCGGCAGTCCATGACTCACGGACTTGATGAAGCTGTGTGGAAAGCTCTCTAGGTGCAGTGCTTTGAGACGAGTGATCTGTGTGATCTGTGCTGTCATTTGGTCCAACGCCTCAGGCTGTGAAGCTTCTACAGAACCAACAGACAACTGTAGCCGTGTCAGACTGGTGAGGCACGACGTGTGCTGCAGATCTTGACAAGGCTTGGTGATACGTGTTGACAAGCTGGTCAGAGTGCTGGCCAATGACTGACAGCGAGGCAAAGTCAGTATGTTGTTTCCTGCACAAGCACACAAGTTGCAGTGCTCATTGAGCAAATATCATACAGAGCATGATACTGCACCTCAAAACCTGACGTACCTAATGTTCCATGAAAATTCGCATGGGCTTGCAGCAATAGACCAGTCGCTAGATGATCAAACAGCTGTACGCAGGGTAGCTGGCAGTGCAGATCGGGCAATGCCACGTTCAACTCGTCTAGCCCAGCCGCTCGGCGAAAGAGCCAGGCCACAAAGCTGTGAGCTGCTGAGGGAACATCGGGAGAAAACTTTGTGACGGGCACGACGAAAAGCAGGTCGTCAGGTGTCTGAATACCTGACCAGGTCTGATCAGCCAACCAGGGTCTTGGGTTCTGATCAGGCGCCATCCCACGGTAGAGTAACACAGAAGGATTTCTGCCGTGGACAAGCCTACCTGTGACTTTCCTAAAAGCCATTTCAGTGTGGATCAGATCCCTCCAGTCTTTACACGCCTGCTCACACCTGAGTCTATCGTGAAAGCCAATTGACCTGAAAATATCCTCTAAAACCGTGTACGGCAATTCACGCGATTCGAAGCGACGGGACATGACGCTGCAATAGTCCAGAGAACGAGAGAGCTCGGTCAACAACTTTATATTGTTGTCCCGCTTCCAGCCAGGCACTCAGGCTGCACGGCTGGCAACCAGCAGCTGGGCAAGACTTTTGCGATTAAATGATATTTCTTACCGAAGTGGGAACATTGCCTAAAAGGGTTTCGCCAGTGTTCAAGAAGAACAAGATGCTCAAGCCAGCAAATCCCTAACTGACTAACTGACTGGCATACCTGACAATCAACGGCTTCAGCCAAATCACTGTAACAGCAGTTACACCCAATCACTGGCACAACAGTTGTGTACATTGCAATCTCTCTCCTTTGTGCCAGGGTTTTCAGCAACTTTTTTGGCGTTGCCGTGCATGCAGAGGGCTTAAGTTTGACATGTCTCAGGTCAGCTGAACCATGAGCAGGAGAGGTTGAACAGTGTAAAGGTTCCTGCGACTGATCTTTAACAGTTGTGTCCAGATGAAACAAGGCGTGTAGCAGCTAGCTAAGTCACTCAGGGTGTGAAGTACGCTACCTCAGGTATCATATGCTTCATGCGGCAGTGTCCAGAGCAAAGGTACACGGTGTCCTCACCAGAGGCAGCAAGGGAACTTGCTCTTGTGAACTGACATTGACAGACATTCTCTCAGGCCGGACCTGCACCACGTGGTACAATGATGCAATGCTTGATCTCAGGTGAGGCTGCTTCGGATGTGTCAACACTCTCACGTGAAGAATGTTCCTGCAGGTGCACAGCAAAATGAGAGGCTCGACAAGCTAGCCACAACCTGCCATTGGATATGTCTGTCGTTATGTTGGTCCATATGTTGTGTTGTATGCATTGTTGCAGCACATAGTGCATTTCACATCCGGCAGTGCGTGGTTTACACTCAAACTTTCTTATGTCCTTGTCATGGTATCAAACACACGAGCTTGGTCAGAGCTAGCGTCGAAGGCTCCAAGCCTGTTTATGTGGTGCCATCTTGAAAGAAGCATGGGGCCAATGCACATGCTTGAGAACTGCTGCTTGCAAAACCTGAATGCTTTCTCGAAATGCAGCTAAGAATGCACAACATGCTAGTTCTTTGTCGACGCAAAGCCTCAGGTCTAATGAAGACAAGTGCGGAAAAGAAACAAACTGGACAGTCTCTCTTGGGAAAGAAATGAGGCCTAAATCTAACGCTTGAAGTTGAGTCAGTTGTAGAAGTGCTGCAGGGAATTCTATCAAGCTGCTGGAAAACAATGTTAGCTTCCTAAGTGGAGCCAGATCTGCAAACCAAGCTCGCAATCTGGGCTGGCGGTATGCTCTCAACTCAAGCTCACTCAAACTCCCATACTTTGCCCAAACATCAGGAGGAGCACAAGGCATCACAAGTATGCTAAGCCTCTGCAATGAAGGCAGCAGAGGAGGCCAAGGCCCAGCAGAACTGCAGTCAGAGGATGCTGAGCTAATGTTTTGCACATTAATCAAATTGCATGGATACGATCCGACAAAAGCAAGAGAGGTCAGCCTGAGGGCACCGCCCAGATGAGACAAGGTATAACCAGCACCTTCTTTTGAAAAGATTTCAATGGACAGCTGCTTCAGGCAACATGTTTGCCGAGCAGGAAGGTGGACCTGCCTGAGCCTACTCACATTGTTGTAATCTGCAACAGTCAGGCTGGTGAGCTGTGTGCAATGTTGTACATCAAGAACTGGCCCACGTCCATTTGATTCCAGATTTTGCAATTGAGGCAATCCGTGGCTCACAGAATTGGCAAAGCTGTGTGGAAAGCCAAGCAGCTGCAGTGCCTTGAGACCAGGGACCTGCGTGATCTGTGTTGCCATTTGGTCCAACACCTCAGGCTGTGGAGTTGGTGAAGAGATGGACAAGTGTAGCTGTGTCATATTGGTGAGACACGAGACGTGCTGCAGATCTTGAAGAGGGCTGGTGACACATGTTGACAAGCTAGTCAGAGAGCTGGCCAACGACTGGCAGCGGGGCAAGTTTTGTAGTTTGCTTCCTGCACAAGCACAGACGTTGCCGTGTCTATTGAGCGGCCACCATAAGAGGCATATACTGAAGCTCTCGGTCAACATTGGCGTACCTGAAATGCCATGAAAAGTGGTACCAGCTTGAAGCAACAGCTCAGCTAATATGTGATCAAACAGCTGTATGCACAGCGGTCGGCACAAACCGCTAGTGGGCAATTGCACAATCAACTCTTTCAGTCCAGACGTTCGGCGAACGAACCATGCCACGAAGCTCTGATTTGCAGTGATAGATTCGACAGGCACAACGAAAAAGAGGGTGTCAGCGGTCTGGTCAGCTACCCAGGGTTTGAGGTAATCAGGGTCCATCCCTTGAAGAAGCATAATTGTGACAGTCTTATAAGCCATTTCAGTGAGAATAAAGTCCCGCCAGTCTTTACATGTCTGCTCGCATCTGAGTCTGTCCAGAAAGCTGAGTGACCTGAACATATCATCTACAACTGTGAGCGGCAACGCACGCAAATCGAAGCCCCGTGGCGTGATGATGCAATGGTTTTTCGAAAGAGAGAAAGGTCACAGTGCCGACTCGGGGCTAACACTCAGGGCGACATTCGATTTGCCTACGCCCTTGGCCACCTGCCATAGGCGAAAGGGGCAAATGCTGTAAACCCTAAGTTACCCTGAGCACGTCGACCCTGACATGCAGCTGCTGTCACTCACTGCACTCTGGCAGCCTTATTGTTCATGAATGGTTGATCAACAAGGCTTGATGCTTAGCAGCTTGATGTCTGCAAATGCCATGACCAAATGTATAATTGCAACGGCTTCAGTCCGGAGTCTTGCGCAGGGCAATGTAAAGTACATATGATCCACACTGGAGGCAACTGCAGCCAGGCAACTTGATCTGGTAACCTCCTTTTCACTCAAACCACAGTTGCGGAAAAAGGTTAAAGCGTCCTGTACGACATGGTATCTCAATCTGCAATAATCAAGCTGGAAGCAGGGTGTCTGGCATGTATACATGCCAGGTGTACACGCTGTCTACGTAGCACATGCACAGGGTCCATTCTACAGTGTTGCCCATCAGGTAGCTAGACAAGCTGACATTTGTCCTGTGACCAGAAAGTTGCAACAATTGTGACATGTTTGCTGAGCTGTTCCGGAAGTCAATCTAAACTGGTCTAAACCTGGTCTAAACCACACGAGACCGGAGGTGACAGGGCTGACAGTGTATGCCAAGACTGTAACAAATTTTAGCATACACTGTAACAAATTCTTGTGAAAACAACACTGGTCATACCTCGTAAGGGCCAGCTAGAAACATCGGCCCAGAAAAACAGTGAACACTTGTTCATCTTGAAGATGACGATGTCAGCTAAGCCGCATGGCAAGGGTCTCCGTGCCAGGAGGCACTACATCCTCAGTCTGCAAACCTTGCACGCTACTCTTGCTGACCATGATATTGACCATGTCGTGGAAGCCATCGAGCCATCGTGTATGCCACACTCACACCCACAGAAGTAACTGCAGTCGGCTGATGCCAAAGGGGTTGTATGGCAGCAGCAGCAGCGATGCTTTTTAGGCCTTGCCACAGTACTGTGATGTAAGACAAGTGCAGCAGCAGATCTGCAAAGTTCACCATGTTGACCATTACATGCCAGATGCCCACAAGCTCCTTTACATTCCAGCCATTCTGCATTGACGGTGATGCCTCAAATGCAGTACTTGCTGTACAGTTCAACAGACTCAGGCGGTTGTGGCATTCACCGGAACCATCATTACCAAGTTGGTTGCACCTGACAATGAGCAAGCCATCACCATGCAGAAAACTCCAGCTGAAAGGCTACATGTATAGTGCAAAAGTGACAATGTCAAGCTGAAGGTGGTCTATCATGCAGGCATAGGTACGACTCAGCACATGCAATGACTGCAATCTTGAATCAGCTCAAATCATAGTCATGTTTTGCATGACAGCTGTTGCATGTGAGTCAATGCACCAGGCATGCAGAAGGGGTCATGCAGCACAGCCTGAGTGGAGCTTCACCTGAATCCTTTGCACCTGCTGCTGCATACACCAGGCTGGTGCAAATCCAGCCAAGCCCACAAACAGGATGTGCACTGCTCCATGCAATGCCACAACAATCGAGGGAATGCTGGCTCTGCAGCAACATGTGAACAGATTGCATGAAATGCTGTAGACTTTGCTCTGTACAACATGCCAGCAGCAGTTCCGAATCACATTGCAGCTGCAATAGCATATGCTACTGTGTAAGTGGCCAGATCATGCAGGCTGACTGACTAAAACACAGAAGCCTGGCAAACAAATGTGCTCAGCTTTGTCGGAAGTGTGGAGCGACATGCAAAGAATCAAATTGACATTGTACGTACATGATTTTCAAGCATTGAAAGGTCAGTAGTCTGTGTGTACCTGATCACAGAATTTGTGAAGAGCCACAACAGCAGCAAACACTCACTGACAAAATACAAGGCCTTTGTGTAGGACTGCATAAAGGCAATATCTGGACTGCCTTTGCTGTGGAAGAGAGGCAGCAGGGGTTGCAAATGTAGACCTGCGGTCAGCAGTAGACAACCTTGATCATTTAACTTTCAGAGAGCGTGCAAGAGCTGAGCTTTAAGCAGAGTACTTTTAGATTTGGTATTGCACAAAGTTGAAGCGATGTACTTTCTCAGACTTACATACCTGCATATACAGCTTCCAGCAGCAAAAGGGCGCTGCATTGTGTGGCCAAACTGCACCTGCTACAGCGACATCACACAGTCTGGCATACTACTCAGCCAAGCAAAATTAAAGGTGCAATCACAGGTGGAATGTCAGCTTTCAGCACCTGACACTCACGACCCAAGCTGCTGCAAGACCAAGCAACAAGCACAAAGGCAAAGACGGGAATGCGCGCAATGGCAGGACGGAAGTGCTGTCTGTGCTGTCCAACAAGAGAGCGGCAGCGGCTGCCGCTGTGACTTTTCTTGCAGTCAAACTGCAAGGTCGTCTGCGAGTTGACCGCACAACTATGCGGCTGTGCTTCAGCTGACACAGGCGTTCAGGCCACAGGCTCAAGCGCGCCCTATATCCAACCTCGGCTGTGACACTCGCTCGCGGGGGAGCAGCACTTGTGTGTGCGAGGAAAGTGGACATGCAATGCTTTCTGGGCTGCTCAAGACGCTTCCGTTGCAAACTTTCTTGGCATTCCCTGCCTTCTGAATTGCTGAATTACGTAATAAACTGTAACGCTCACCATCGATAGCTAGCAACCCTCTCCTTGGGAGCCAGGTGCTATTCCATAAGTCCCGGCAGCAGGGCGTTCGGCAGCATCCCTTTACCACCCTAGGGGGCTCTTATGCGCGGAACGTTGTCATTGCATGTATTGGCGAAGTAGAATGTGCTGAGTCTTCCAGACGGATTAGCAGCTGCATGTGGCAAGAAGGAGGCCTGCGCTTACTGATATGTGTTTGCATTCGTGAAAATTTACAGCTGTAGCTTGCCAAACCTTTTTGTGGTACCGCCGTCGTATTGCACAGCCAGCAACACGCCTGCTAATCTGTACGACTACGTACGCGTCTCAGCTCGGGAGGCGCAGATGCATCTTCTATGGGTCTGCATGATAGCCTGCATCGTTGTGTTGCAACCGAATGGCGCGGTGGCGCTTGCTAGGTACGCAACGCGCCCCAAGACCTAACCTGGCTTTGACACCCAGCATACATGCTGGCGTACTTGCTACACAGCCCACGATGTGTGCTACAGGGACAATGGACAGAAAGCTTTACAAGACCCAGCTCAGCCAGCCGTACGCAGCCTTCACAGAGGTCCTGCTGCCAATGCAGCACCATGCAGCACGGCTTCTGGCTGCAGTGAGACAGCACTTGCGACAGCCAACCAAAACCCCAACTTTGCGCGCAAGCTCATCACCTATGCAAGGAAGCTGATCAGTGACATCAGCCAGAGCGACATCCTCTTTGGGACGAGCAGCCTTGCAGATGATATTCGAGCAAGCAGCAGCGCCCAGTCATACCATCCGGATGAAGGATCCAGCTCAAACAGTGCAGATTCTGGCGTCAATGGCGGCTTGCGGTCACCCCAACTTCCCACTCTTTCAGACGAAGGAAGCGGCATGGTCTGGAACGGCAAGGGGGTGGCTCCAATTGTCAAGTGAGCATTTTGTCTTGAAACAGATGTGTTACAACTTTCTGCTGCGGTTTACATGACGACCACAAGCGAACCCACTCAAAAGGAATTGGAACATCACAAAACAGCAACTGCATGGTGCCTGTGACATGACACAATGTAGGATCTGCACCTGGTCATTGCAGATGCAATGTATCTGCAAGGACCAGATTGCATTCATGATGCAACATGCCATGAGGAGGCAAGCGACAACCCTTCATACTATCCATTGTAGCGTCATGATCCCTTGGCTGAGTCAAGAAGAAAGCCGTGAGTGTTGCAGCAACTGTCTTGCAGGTCTTCATCAAACGCCAGCTCAGCTGCAGAAAACAGCAGCAGCACACTGACTATACGGTCACAGGCAGTGGCGCGCACCAAGTCAACAGCAATCACCTACATGGTGGTGTTCCAAGATGCAGTACCAACAACCAAAATTGAGCAGCTGTGCAGCAGTGCAGATGCCAACTATGGTTTCACCTGCACCCAGATCTTCACCAAGACCTTCAAGGGCTTCTCCACCACTGTGAGTGCTCTCATGCTGCTGCATTGTTTGCACTGACTTCATTATTGTCACTTGTCCCTGGAGGACACCTCAGCAGTAGTACTGCTGTACTACTGCTGCTGCTGCTGCATCTGTTGCAGTAAATGATGTGCTTCAATGATGCAATGCTTGTTGTCCTTGTCAGCAGCACCTGTACCATGCTCTTGTCACCAGCTTAATGAGCATGATATGCCAACAAAGCAAGTGCTTGCAGTATCAATTGGCACGTTGTATGTGCTCTGCACCAGGCATACTGACTTGCGATAACTGCTGCGGTTGCGGCCATGACTCATGTCTTGTGTGCAAGCACACCAGACTGTGTTGGGATGACCCAAGTTGATAAGCTCTCTGTTGCAAAACTTAGGTTGTTCTGTATGATGTGTGTCAAACGAATCAATATCGTGAAGATTGATGAAGAGCAGCATTTAAGCTGCTGTGAGATCCACATTTTGCTTCACAACACAATTTCATTTGCATGACCAGATTGTGCCTCCGCATTGGCATTTGCATGACTGAATTGTGCCAACACATCTGCATTGTCATAATTGGACTGGGTTGACACGCATATGCATCTGCTTGGCTGGATAGTGTTGATGCTGTTGCAGACCACTCAGGATCAGCTGCAAGTCTTCTTGACGGCTGTTGGAGGCATGGTACAATATGCTCGGGAGGACGAAGCAATCCAACTCCAAACGGTAAACGCCAGACATCCTGTAACCAGAATGCCTTCATACACCTCTGAACAGGGCCGCACCACTCCTTTGGGTGGAATGTCTTCTTCTTGTCTATCCTTCATCTTCCTACCGCCCCCCACCCCACCCTAGCAGCTGCAGCCCCGCAGCATGTTTCAGGCTGAGTGCTGCATGACTCAGCATCAGTGCATCAGCATTTACCCACAGGCTGCTAGGGTGTTGTCAGTGCGCAATGCAGTCCCTGTGGCAAAGACAATAAACCCAAACATGGCATCGTGAGGCAATTCATGTAGAGAATCACAGGCAGTCTCTGACGGTGCACTCTGTGCAGCAAGTGTTGGTCTGGTACAGGATCCACTGATGCTTGCAGTGCAAAACATTGCATGGTGGACCACATGTGCATCACTTGCAAAGGCTGCAACTCGTAGGGTTCAGAATACAGTGCATAATTCAGTGCAGTGATGCCGCAGCGAGTGTGCAGTACTGGTGTAGGGTTGAGAGTCCAGGGCTGCAGTGCCTGGTATAGTATACGGTGCATTGACTGTGCCAAGTTTAGGCACTATGTAGCGCACTAACCATTTGCTCATGGTTGCAGAAGCTTTGCCGCAAACAGCTTGCATGAGGCTTGGTGAACACCCTGACCTACGTCGCAGTGTTGTACCTGTGATGCAGGTGTCAGTAGAATCAGTACACAGCCTGGCTTAGGCTGCACTGTTGTGTCTGTGATGCAGGTGTCAGTAGAATCTCTCACTGTGAAGTCTGTTGGTGAGGCTGAGAGTGCCGGTCTGTGGGGTTTGGATCGCATTGATCAGAAGGCTCTTACGCGGGACTACCTGTACCATTACTCGTATGTGGGCACAGGGGTGCATGTCTACACAGTTGACACAGTAAGTATACCATTACTCGTATGTGGACACAGTAAGTATACCATCACTCGTATGTGGGCACAGGGGTACATGTCTACACTGTGTCCACCGTATAGTAAGTATAGTGGACAAGCTCTGCACCCTATCATATAGTTGGCATAGTCAGTCATTCAGGTGTACAGCTTTGTGATGTTTGCATGGCATGTTTGCAGTGTTGGGCTTGCTTGGCTAGGCAGATAGCTGTTACTAACTCATGTGAGTGTACTTCATGCATACAACATTTGCTACATGCTGTGCAGCAGGGTTGCTGCAGGGTTGTTCTTTGAATGGGTACTTGACATCCCATGTTGAGATCGTCAGTTGCTCCTTTGACATTGCCCATCTTCTGCCCTTTGACATCGCCCATTGTGCCTTTGACACTACCCATTATGTTGTTCATTGTTGTTGCTTTGCAGTGGAACCCAGGTGAGACACATGATGCTGTAATCACAATGCCTCTATCAAATCCTTTCAGTCTACTGAGCAAGTGAATGGTACTGCAGGGTATCAACCCATACCATGAGGAGTTTTACGACTCCTCTGGTAACAGCAGAGTTGGCACAGCATACAGCTACGATACGACTGAGTACAATGACTGTAATGGTCACGGTACCCACATCACAGGCACCATGGCTGGTCTGCATTTTGGCATTGCCAAGGACGCCACCATACACTCAGGTGACTGTCACCAGCCTTTCTTGCTCTTGCTCTAATTTACTATCAGTCCTATCATTGTTGTTGTTATCATTTTTATTGTTGTTATTGTTATTGTTATTATTATTGTTGTTTTTACTATTGTTGTTTATTTCCATTGCTTATTTACTTACCATTACCACCATTATTATAATGATTATTCATTTGTTTATGGTCGATATATTCAGTTGGTTCAGATCTCTGTTGTGGCGTTTCTCAGCCACCGAGCTAGGCAAGTCTTGAGATGCAGCTGCATGTGTCCAGCCATGAAATGTGATTGGCACTCCCTGCAATGGGTCAGTTGATAAGTACTGTTTACAATGGGTCAGTAGCCTGCTTTCAGGTCTGTCCCAGTCTATGTCTGTTTGCAAGGACAAGAGATGCAGGTTTTGCATGTGCTGTGCACCTACAACGAGAGTGCTGCAATTGTCATGGCAGGGCATATTCACTCGGTGATTTTGGTGTCTCTTCTCATGTACTTGTATACTGACACAAGTCAAGAAGTGCAAGTGGCACATGTGGCACGCAACTGCAGTGAGAGCGGCGGATGGTGATGGCAAGATAGTATCACATACACACTCTGATGCCTGTCCTCATGCATTTGTGTTCTCATAGCGTCGAGAGATGCAAAAATAGCGTGTGCCATGCAACTGCAGTGAGAGTGATGGACTGTGATGGCGAGACAGAACCATACACATACACTGATGTCTGTCCCCATGTACATGCATAATCACAGCGTCAAGAAATGCACATACAACTTGTGCCATGCATGTGCAGTGAGAATGGTGGACTGTGCCGGTAAGGGCGCAATGGCAGACATTGTGGCAAGACAGGCAGGACAGAAACACAATCTACAATGATTGTATGTGCGTACTCACAGCGTGAAAGAGATGCAGATGTGTCACATGCCATGCATGTGCAGTGAGAGTGATGGACTGTGACGGTGAGGGCGCAATGTCAGACATTGTGACGGGGCTGGAGTGGATTCTGGAGAACCTGGAGCTGCCAGCAGTGGTGCTGATGTCCATTGGGGGTGACGCCACACTCCTGCTGGACCAAGCTTGTGAAGCCCTAGTCACTGCAGGAGCAACTGTGGTGGTCGCTGCTGGCAACGACGATGAAGGTATGGGAGCCAACGCAGTGCTGATTCAGGCGCTTGACCAAGCTCTACAAATCAGTGTGGTCTTAGGAACGTGTATCTGAGATCCAATGTATCAAGGAAACCAGCGGGACCCAGACTGGCGTACAAAAGTCAGTGCATTGTGGCTGCAGGTTTGGCGCTAGTAACCTTGCAAATCAATACTTTGAATTGGCAAAATCAATATTTTGAATTTGACAAGCAGCGAATGAGTGCGTGCAGAATGCAGCAGTGATTGCAGTCATCAGCAGGTCAACAAACAAATTAGGCCTTTGGTGAAGCATGCAAGGCAAATGCATATCTCCTGACTAATAAGTCCAGCCAGGGACGGCAGCAGTAAGGCTCAAGCAACACTT
>JAABUW010007583.1_pt1 | contig 13000 bp, 12 predicted proteins | sample 5560081 | NCBI WGS metagenome assembly JAABUW01 (sample SAMN10711882, study PRJNA513363) | rock metagenome | isolation source: Antarctica rocks | place: Antarctica: Victoria Land, Knobhead sud
CGTCCTCGGACTCCAATCTTAGGCCAAGTCCCACATCCTTGTGCGTATCAAGACCAGCTGCCCTCAACCATTTCTGCCGTGATGGGTGAAGTGAAGGTGAATCTAGGGGCTCGTCCTCGTCGTCCGACGGTTGATTTTCTCGAGCGGTTTCGAAGGACTCCGTCCGACTCTCTGTCAGATTGCGATTGCGGAATGAAGAAAACGAAGCAACAGCCTGAGCTCGGTGTACCTTCCTCGGCGGCGTGGTTTCTGGCGTTGGCGGGCTCTGCTGGACAGAAGACTTGGTGCCGGAGCTACCGCTTGCCCCAATCTTCGCGAACTCCCTCCTTCTCAAAGCTGCATCATCAATCCAACTCTGGAAGTCATCCCGAAAATTGATTGGGGTGGTCAAGGGAATGCCAACGACTGGAACAACATGGATCGGTGATGGATCTGGAATCCATGACTTGATACGTTCAGCTGAGCTGTATATGATTTGGTCGCTTCTACTGCCAACGGGTTCCTTCACTGCGTGTCGCGTGGGCGTTGGTTCGACTACCACATGCTTTCTGCGTGGAAGAGCCTTGTGGCCCTTTAGCGACCCGACGAGGACTATGGGAGCCTTGTCCATGGATGGCTCCAATGATCTGCCCGGCATTCTGCCTCAATATGATATGTTCCAGCACCGGGAAAAGCCACTCTTGAGCTCTCAGCGCATTGCTAAGGAGCGGCGATGGGTTTTGCGGGTTTGAATCATGCTTCGATGTACTGTATAGCCCTAGCTTTGCCTGAAGATAAGATAGCGTCTATAAGTCTTGTGGGTGTTCGAGAGACCAAGGGGCAGAGCGATGGATGATCGCGATTCGTCCGTGACCAAGGGTATGCAATGTGCTCAGGTCTAGGCAAGGCGAAAGGAGATGCTCGGTCGAGCTGCTTGCAGGACTTAGTTGATAGGCCGTCTGGATACGTTCATTGATGCAACCAGCCCCGTCGTCCTGTCGCTGGCCGGGGTGGGTGGCTATTAGATTGAGCGCAGATGCCTTGCGCCAGGAGCTGTGAGCTTCGGTAAGTTGCAGGTTGATGAGCGCCCTGCTGATTACCTGCTGCGAGGGCCGAGGTGCGTGATTATACCGTACTTGCGCGTCCTGTGAGTGATGAGGCGTTGATCGTTGACGTTTTCCGGGGAATGAAGAAGCTCCAATGATTGCGACGCTTTCCCGCCCTGGAACTAGTACCAGTGCTAGCTCTTGAGCCCTCCGTTACCCTGCGGTTGCTGATCTGAAGATTTGGCAGACATCCAAACTCGAGACAGCGAAGGCATATGCTTCACGAGGTGACTAGATGTCTATTCCATTGCAGTATTCCGAAATGCAATGTGGCGGAGTCGCCAGATATGCGTGCCTAATCTTGGCATGTCGAGGTCGTCAACTGGGAACGACTGGATGCCGATGATGTGTTACAGCCGCCCGTGAGGGGTGCGAAGTGTGCCGCCGGATCGAATCGGCGAATTAGAGCATTTAGGCCTGCAGAACATTGTTTTAGCGCCAGAAGCTTGCGTGGCAGGGTAGTCCTGCGGTTGTGCGTGTTGAATAGAAAATCATGTAGTGCACTAATAGGCGATCTACGGAGTTCCTGTGTGATATTTGCATGAAGATTTGATGCAGATACACTACTCTCGATGCAATGTGAAGGTGACGATACGTGCTAATAGTACATGGTGCGCCATCGCTAATGCAGAGGTCTCATCATGATTAGACCTCCCTTCGTGCCTCAACTCTTATATTATCGCTCCTGCCACTGCCACACCGAGAGCACCCAAGACACCGGCCCCAAACATTGGTGATCCTTGCATTGCCGCATTGGTACTCTGTGTCTTTGCACTACTGGATGTCCCAGTCGTTGCTCCGGACGTGGTGGACCCCGTATGTGAGCTACCCGCCGATGCAGATGTCTTCGTGGTGGCACTGCCAGTTGAGCTGATGCTACTGCTGCTGGTTTGCTGTGCGGTTGCAGAGCCTGCGGTGATCACGACTGGCATGAATGAATAATCGGTACCTGACAGCGTTGCGGTAGTCAACGCAGGGATCGAGCTGCTGCCAACGAGTAGGGCAGAGCCTGATGCTGCTTCGGTACAGATAGCTTGGGTACTTCCCATAAGCTGACAGTTGATGGACACGGAGCCACTGTAGTGGTGTCAGGTCTCGCTTTGACTGGTACGCCAATCACTGGAGGCTTACGCATCTTCAATCGAAATGGCATAGTGAACAGTGGAGGGACCTTGGACGACTGTTATGGCATTAGGGAACCCACACCCGTTCCCACCATCAGCGCCCGCAACGTTATCCATGCTCGTTGCACTTGCGCTGGCAGCAGCGGCAGTTGAAGAGGCCGCAGGGCTGGCACAGTTGACGACGTAAGTCGTTGCTGTGGAGTCCTGGTGATCTGTGCTTAGCCCCGTGGCTCGAGTAATATATGAATACAGCGTCAATATCTTACCGAACCAGCAATTGACGCAACAAGGCTTTGGGGATCGGCGAATATGAATAGGGAAACGGTGGAAGACTGGGCTGCGCCAAGTGCGGCGAAGGACAGCATGGACAGAGCAGCCGAGAACATCTTCGCGATGTTATAGTAGAAGGGTTTTTGCCTGGTATATGCTGTAAAGATCAGTTATTCCGCGTGCCTGGCGAAGAACAAGGACTGTGGGTGCTTCGGGGACGACGGTGTTTTGATAAAGAAAGTGACGAAAGAATGTGCATGGCTGAAGCAGATAAAGAGAGTCAAGGAGTGTTGTTGGCCAATGTACGCTTTTTGAGCTGAATCTGTACGGCGCAGGCTTCAACCTGATTGGTTCATGCAAGTGAATTCACCGCATTTGATCCTCAGCCGTTCCAACAGCCAATCTCGCCAAAGCTTAGTACAAAGACAACCCCCCCAGTCCTTTACGACAAATAGCAACAAATATGATGGGAAAACCATGTAGCTAGATTCTTAATAGTACACGGGACCTTCCTAAAGTTGTACGGCGAAGTCTGAGTGAAGACTATTCCACTAACTATATATTTTACATTAGTTTCCGAAAACCCTATATGGCTTAGTGGCCCAATGGCAAGGCGCATGACTACGAATCATGAGATTCCAGGTAATACATGACTCGTAATTCCCCCGCTACATTATTCTTACACTTGACAGGTTCGACCCCGTCAGTAGGCCCAAAATCTCTCGCTACATGTATCATTCTTACTGATTTCTCCAGTGGCTAAGTCAACAATCATTTTTTTGCAATTTTTCTCTTGGTGGGCGAGTGACTTAGTTATGGCTTTTGAATTGTTCTGCATCGACGATAATGCGATGGGAACACTGGTGTGACGTCGCCTTGGAGGAATGCAGTGGCGTCTGTACGGATGATTGACTGATCTATGGATTCAAATCACTCAACGCGAGGCCAGTCAAAGGCATGTGTTGTGGCAAACGTCTTCAGAGAGCTTTCTCCCAAGCTGAAGGCACGGGTGTGGTGGCTTCTACTCTCAGCAACCATGGGATATCGCTTTGCACAGTTGATTCGGAATAACTCAGGGACGAGCTTTACGACAGGTTCTCTCGCTTTGATAATGCTGCGGATGTCCAATGCAGCCTATTTGTAACCAGGTAAATTGGATTGAAAATGCGCTGTTCATCAACACCTGACCGAATGCTCAACGCCCCAACATAGGATATCTCGATCAGTCCATATACGCACCAGCCACCAATAAAAATCGCAGTCTCTACGGACTTGAATCCAAAGCGTCCACTCTCCCCTCTCGTATGTGAATTAATGCTCGCGGCTCGGCGGATGATGATAGCCAGTCATCCAGCATGGCCGCTGTGACGGCCATGTTGTACTTTCCCATGATTGACATGGGATGCTCTCAGTTGGCGATGGCAGATGAAAGCAAGATGAAGGCAATGTCTGGATCAGTCACGAATGTTCCCATTCCCCAGCCAGAGGGAAATTATATCGCGGCTTGTCGTCAACCGTCTTGAAAGCGCGACAAGGACAGACGGTCTCGACCGTGCGCGGCTTCAATACTCATCGATGCGATCGGACGTCATTTCGTGGTGGACATTGCATTCGTGTTTGACTGACCGAGCGAGCATCAACGTCCTTTCCAAGTACCGACGGTCTCGAGCCGTAGATGCAGTTCCATATGCGTAGACCCAGAAACGTTGAAGGGTTTGACACAGAGAGACAATCCATCAAAGATGCGGAGTAGGATCAACTCGCACGGCATATTTCACTAATGAACAGTGGATCAGGTCCACGCTGTGAAGTGCAACGAGGGGATGAATCTAGACCAAAGCGGCAGGCATGGTTACTCCATCATTGACCAGCGACAATGAAGGTTGAGCTCATTCAGATCAATGGTCTTGATCCTTCAACCGATTGCGGGCATCGTACTCTTTGCGCTTCCGGTCTAGAACAGTTGCGTCGAGAAATGGCTGAGGAACTTTACTCGAATTGAAGACGTGTACTTGATAGCATTAGACGTGCATCTTTCAAGGGGTAGGTACGAAGGACCGCTACCTTGAGGAGTCTTCGTTGGGCTTTTTCCCTTCCTCGATAGGGATAAAGAGTGGCTTGCTGGTAGCGAGTATGTGGTCTGAGCATTGTGAGTCTGCTGCGGCTGGATCAGGTACCCCTTGAATAGCTTCCTTTGCGATTCTGGTCGCTCTGATCCCATTGTGAAGTCGCTGAGACTGATCCAAATCGTCCAGCACGAGCGAACGAGGCAAAACAAAAGAGCGCCAAGACCTCAAAGGAGTCACGTTCTACGGCGTGCTACATGTTCATCCCCGCATGTGCCCCTCAAAGTCTGAGACGAGACCCCCCTCACCCCCCGATTTCGGAGCGCTTCACTATGGAGCACTAAGCCTCGATCCCAATGAGTGCGCTCCCCACTGCTTCCTTGGGTCGGAACCACAGCAGTGGTGGAAGCGTTGGCAACACTTCTACGAGTACTGCCTTGACCAGTCCCACCAGTACCAAAGGCAGAAAGCGAAGAGAACGAGACGGCGACTCCTCGCCGGGTAGCGCCGAAGACGCACGCGATGCCAGCAGAGACAGGAGAAGACAACCGGGGGTGAAGCGAGCATGCAATGAATGTCGGCAACAGAAAGTCAGGCCACCCGCAGCGCTTCTCTCCATATAGGTCAAGCTGATGGGAACGTCGGTAGCTTCGTTGTGATGTCGTGACAGAGCCTACCTACATACCATGCGAAAGATGCCAGCGCCTCAGGCTCATCTGCAAGATCGAATCCAACTTTAAGAGAGTGGGCAAACGTAGCAAACATGCCGAGATGGAAAGAGAGATCGTCGACCTTCGAAAGCAACTCGCCAGTCAACAGTCATCTCCAGTCGCACCTACGGCACCTCCGATAAAGCCATCGTCGAGCGCATCGCCGAGCCCAACGCTCTCCAATCTACCTCAACACCTACCTCCGCAGATGGACCAATTCATGGGGTCAGAAGAAGCTATAGCCGGCCTGATGGACATGCGATATGGCTCGGAGGGCGGGCCATACAGGCGAAGCCCACATGGACAGCTTCCATCTAGTCGACAACTTGGAAGTGTTGCTCTGACTCATGACCAAGTCCAAGAGTTATTTCAACAGTATGTGAGCATGCACTCCCACAAAATGGAATTCCCTGACGATGCGTACCAGTTATTTCACCTTCTACCATCCCTTCCTTCCATTGCTCGACTCAGAAAAGTCTTCGGAATACTATTATGACATGTCGCCTCTTCGCTTCTGGATCATGATCAGTGTAGCAGCACGGCGCCTTCAGCCGTCCCTCTTGAAAGACCTCGCAGGCCCACTATCCGAATTACTGTGGAAGACTATGGCAGAGATACCGCAGAACTACATCGTCGTGAAATCTTTATGCATCCTTTGCACGTGGCCTCTTCCTATCGACAGCACTTCATCAGATCCAACTTTCATGCTGTCGGGGTTGATGATGCAGATTGCATTGCAGCTTGGGCTCCACAGGCCGTCGCATACCCAAGACTTTACCAAGTTCAAGGTGGAGCTGATGGAGGAGGAAATGAGAGATCGGGTGAGGACCTGGGCTGCCGCCAACGCTACGGCCCAACGGTATAGGACTCCCTCTAAGAAAGAAATTCCGGCCATATACTAATCATCATTAGAGTCGCCACAGGCTATGGCCAACCTTCGTCCACGTTCTATGACTGGACTCTTTCTCAATCGGCTACCAACGATAGTGGTTTCAGACTTCCTCCCGAGACCGAAAGAAGATTACTGATCGAGAAATTCAGCAACAGAGTGACGAAGACTTTGTTTAGCAACCACTCGGATCCGGTAGGCTTGGTAAAGGGTAACGAGCGGTCCGTCCTGATCAGATTTCTCTCAAGGGAATATGAAGAGCTCGAACAGACAGTCCAGCATTACGAGACATCATGTATGTGCCTATTTCATGTTCACCCCGCCCCTCTAATGTGTTGTAACATTACTCTACAAGTCATGGCTTCCTTTGAATTCTTGAATTTGGGAATGATAGGTAGACTGACTAGCTTTGCAGCCATTTCCACATTGTACCTCCGTGCGGCTGGTCTCCACTTCCGCCTCTCTGCCTTCTTCGACTCCCCCACCTCAAAGGACTACACCGACAATTTACTCCGCTTATGGTTAGCAACGACCTCGTTCCTGGAGACCGCACTCAACCTTGATACTTCCGTTGGCAAAATCCTCATCTATACGACAAATTACATCCTACAAATGGTCATAGCGGCCGGCTTCGCACTTTTGAAATTACTTAACAGCTTCTTTGCGAACGACATTGATTTCGAGTACGGCAGGAGGCTGTTCACTGATTCCATCAGCGCAATCAGACTGATCAGCGTGCAAACGAACGATCTTCCAAGTCGACTCGCCGAGGTGCTGGCCCAATTGTGGAGGAGTAGTGGAGCTGGCTCCAGGAAGTCTCAAGTTGGGAATGAGAACACCGACAGCTCTTTGCAACTAAAGGTGAAGTGTCGGATGAGTATGAGTCTCGTCTTCGACTCTGTATGGAGATGGCGGGAGGAATTTCAGGCTCAAGGGCGAGGGAATCTCGACTGTATGCCACCAATTTATTACTTTGAAGACAATACGCTAACTACCTAATCAACAGCCGCTGTCAAGAATCCGACCAACCCGGACTCGGCTATGGAAAGCTCGGCAACTTCTGTGGCAGACCATAGCATCGCCCCTTCCAATATGCTCGGCGATACCATCACGCCCGACGGTTTTGGAGAGTCGAATTATGAAGTTTTCGACCCGTTGAATTGGATGTTAGACGGGCTTGTGGAGTTTCCGTACAGCATGGGTGATACATAGATATGGTCTCTGTCTTCGTTCAGGCTTGGCCTGATATTTGTTCCTTTATGCTGGACTATATCTAGAAATTTCCAGATCACAGTGATTGGCTAGCCTACTGTAGCGAGGCGCGAATGTCCGGAGTAGAAGATAATTTGACCATTTGTTCCTGAGATTCAACTGTGCCATGTGCCCGAGAGCGAAAGGGATACATGTTGGCCTCAAGGCCGAGACGGCTACCTCCAATAAGATATCACCATCCCGAAGTAAGTTCCTATGCAGATCGATACAGGACGGGAGGACTGTGCTCTCTCTTCCAAGACACATGTATCTAGAGAGGAGATTTCTGAGGCGATGGATAGGGGATAGGGGATTGAGGATGGCTTGATAAGATTAGGACGTAAGAAGCTGCGTGTGAGGTGCGATTTTTAGGTTTGCGGTGAGTGGATAGAGTGTGGAATATTCCTGTATCTTGTATAGTCAGTTTGGGGAGAAGAGAGATTGGGAGATGGAGAGGAAAGATAGAGACAAGATGGAAGATACCTTATGGAGATAAAGAAACACGATAAATGATTAGAATGACGCGGATATAGATCGTAGCATTTCCGGTATATATACCCTATACAAGTACGCCTTCCCCCAAACCCGTTTCTGTAACTTCTTGAATTGTACTCATGCACTGGGATCATAGAGTGTCATCTCTCATCGTCTGCTTTACTACACTCCAAGAAGGTTTATGAGGATAGGGATGGCATTAGCGAAATACTAATAGTCGTTGCAACTTTTGAAACTCCGTGGATTGAAAGAACTTTCTGGAGGATGGTGATGATGATGATGAAGATCTCCTTTCCAATCCATAACAAAGGCGAAATGGTACCATCTAGATACTTTCATCGTCAACAGCATGGCCATTGGAAGTGATTGTCTACTTATGACGAATATACCACATCAGCAATCTCTTACTCTCTAGTATATCGATCTTCTAGATGCGCGGTGAGAAAGCGTCGTAGATGTTTTTTCGGGTCGAAGATCAGCTTTCGTCTCGGGCTTTGCGGCGGACTGCTGGCTGCGATTGGAGATAGATCCTTGCTTATACATGATAATAGCTGAAGAGGCGGGTTGGTGAAGGAATAATGGGGTTTTACTGGCATGGAAGAAAGCCCCTTGATACGTTTTCATCACTTCCACTAGTTGTGGATTCTGGTCCATGTTGTTAGATGGGTGACTTCGTCTGGGAGGGTTGTATTTCGGGTCCGGAAACACGATGTATATTGTAGAGGCTAATGTGAGCGTCTCATACTACGCTGACAGAGCTTTTGACTATGGCTATGGACATGTGGTGATGTTATCGGCTAGTGCAGCTGGATGGTAAGTTCACGACTGGTTAAAGCTAATGGTTTTCTTGAGATGTGTATTGTAGCGTACCACAATTACTATATTTATTAGATCTGGGATGGACATTTTCGTGAGTAGCAGTGGACTGCCTTTGATTGAGAAAAGAGACGCGAGACTCTAGAAAGAGTTGATGAATTTTCTCATTCATCAGGCCAGCCAACTCACCCCCGGAATCCCCACCCACTTGCGTTGCCCATCAATATACCCCTCCATGTAACACATAAACCACACCAGCCCACCCCACACCAACGAGTAAGTAATTGGATACATCGCCTCCAGCACATGCGTAAAGATCTCCAGAATCGCTTCTAATAAGTACATCTTATCGACGTAAGAAATGATCAGGACGAAGGCGCCGTAGGTGAATATCATCGTTCCGTATCCGGCGCCAATCTTGACGCCGAGCGCGAAATCGTTGGCTGCGCTGATGGCGGCGGTGCGGAATTCGGCGGTCATGGTCTTGAGCAGATGGGTGTGAGCGTCGGACCAGATGAGGAAGGAGAAGTCGAGGTAGGCTATGTGGCTTCTTCTACCTTGGATTCCGGTATTGGTGGTATTGGCGCCACGGATCGAGAGGGAATCTGTAGGTGGGTTTGGTGTAGCTGGTGATTGGTTGAAGGGTATGACAGATCCCGCGATCGGGTTACTTTCACTGATCTTATCACGAATGGAGGCAGCATTGTGATTCCCTGATGGAAGTGACCGTGTATTAGGAAGACAAGTGATTGTGCGGAATAGAGTCGAAAAGATTGAAAGGGACGATAATACGAAGGGAAAATGCATCCTTCGTGGAATTTTTAGACGGATCAAGTCGCGCTATGTCCCTGCCTCTTGGATATAGTACTTGGCTAGCATCACTAGACAATGGGATGTTGTTCTTTCGCCCCGCGGGAATCTTCCGACTAGCGACGTTGACATTGGCGCCATGCGCACCTCGAAGCAGCATGAGATCACGGTCCATAAGCCATCGGCAATGACGTCTCAAATGTTGTCACCGAACGTAATGCCGCCTCTTGAGAGCGAAAGCCGATATTAGGTGAAGGTAGTTGAATCGATCAAAAGTCCGAATGCATTTTGCAAGGTCGCATCGCTCAGAAGGGTACCTAATCCGGCAGAGACTCGCTCCCTCAAGCGACGATGGTTGTGATCAAAAGTTCCAGCTCGATGTTTCTTCGTACAAGAGCGTAACGATCGTCCAGTTCGCCATCGGAACGCTTCCGGACTAGATCTGTATTGAATGGGTGAATGGTAACGAAGTCTGTTGGCTATCGTCTACGGTAAAATCGATTCTGATCATGTCGATCCCAGAAAGCCCGTGGTCGCATCATCTCTGGAACCATAGTTGTGACTCCTCCGGTTTGAGTCCCAGTCTCCGCTCTTTCGGTTACAGCCGCAAGGATCTTCTCTTGCTCCCGAATCCACAATGGTCCACGGGGTGACAACTTAGATGTAAGCGCTTCCAATTCTACACACCTGACAACGACAACGCCTCTGCAGGCCTCATCATCGCGCTCAGCTAGGTCAGCGGTGAAGCTGAGCTCCTCGTCTCCCTTCACATCGAGCGAACGCAGACGTGGGAGGGTCATATCATTTGGCTTTCTTGGCCTCGAACTCTGAATAGTCTGCCATATTTGCTTCCATATTACCGCGACACTGTCCAGTGTGACTGGTGTTAAGACCATGAACTCCAAATGAATGATGTACAAAAAAGCGCTTGCAATCATGTTGATCATCTCCTTAGGCTATACGGGATGTTAGCTTCATATCCGAGAACGGGATACACTGAGAATCTTGCCGGAACCCCGTTGCCTTCAATATTGAGTCCCAAGCTACGTAGGTTGGGACATGCACTCGCTATCATTACAATCTCTTCGTTTGTGGTATTCGGCCATTGATGGTCTGCCATGAACCTTTGGTTCTCGTGAAATCGAAGCTTCACGAGTGTCTTTCCAAGGTGTCGCCACAGAGATTCTTCCCCAATCTGTACATGCTTCGCGTAGCCAGTCAGATCTAGGACTTCAAGTCTCTTGCAACTGCGCAGAAAGCTGGTCAAGAAATGTCTGTCATCATTAATTTCGACATTCAAATGAAGTGACTTGAGGTTTGTGAGCTGCGAAGCAACTTCCGGAAGCCAAGAAATACTGTCCATTGATAGCCTTTCCAGCATTGACCACGAAATTTCAGGACGCCAGGGGTGATAAAGGCAGCTATACAACTGTAGAGATCTCAGCTGAAGAGGTGCGACCATTGGCTGCGTGCCGATGGGGAAGTCGAACGAAGACGAAGTGTCCATAGTAAGGTCTCTTAATTGAGAGGAGTCTAGCAGCTTTTCAACTTCTCTGCACGCTGCGAATTGCCCGTCCCGGAGGGTTACATCTAGCGAAAAAAGACAGGGAAAGCCACGAAGGCGTGGCAGTGTAAGTGCGGCATCCTGACTGGGTGGATGAAAAGTGTACAATTTGCATTTTGGCAAATGAGATCTGAGGATATCCAACAGCCATGAAAGTATCGCGTACTGTGCGTCCCAGATAAATGCATTTAGCCCACTCATGCCAGGTAGCGCTTGCCCCAGAAGCTCAAGGTCCGCTTTGCTACCTTCCCCCGGCGGGAGTTTAGCATTGGGAGCCCAAAGGACCTCGATTTCCCGGACGTTGGCACACAAAGCGTTGTCGGTCAATAGCCGTCTGATGAGGTTTCCGTTGATATCACGTCGTTTGCGATTGAATGTGAAGCAAATGGTTCGATAGATAAACCTCAGTGACAAGCTATACAAAGCCTTGGAAGCCAACGCAACATTGAGTAAAGACCTTGGCGATGTGTCTTGTAGCTGGCATGTTGTCAGCTTTTGGGCGGATTGGAGACCTGATGAGCCTCAGTGCTCCTTACTATGTCCAGCACCTCCAACAAGACGTCATTGTTCAACGTCCTGAGAGCCTGTGGCATGATCTTGTTGACTCTCATAAGAATGATTGGCCTCGCGGCCTTTTAGCAGCTCGACTGCTTCGATGTACCTGATCAATATCGATGAGGCATGGTGAGATGTGGTTGGGAACGACAGGGGTTAGATTCAGGGCCTTGGCGGTCTTGGCGTGATGATGGTGAAGGATCGTATTACCCTTTCACGAGCGCGGATTCTCTTAGGGAGATGTTATAGGATCTCTCGGTGCCGATATGCTCTACGCCCGATTTTGACGAGTCTACAAGGTAGTCATAAAGCTGTTGTGTTGGTCAAGGCATGTCCTTTCATTCGCGCGATCGGGCATGAATCTTTGCAAATCCTCGGGCTACACTGAATGCATGGCTCGCATGGGCTCTAGCAAGCGACTGGGACTGGTCGCCATCGACCATCTCCTTGCATCTTGACCCTGAGAAGATTGTTTGATGCCTTCTGAGATCGTTCTCGCCTTGTGGGTCCTTCCATACAAGATCCCATGATGGGTTCTTGACTAACGGTAGCATAGGCTGGGCTACAACTGTGAATTCTATGAGCATCTCTCATTTCATTGCCCATAGGTACTGCAATTGCCCCTCATCGACGTCGACAGCCACCCATTGAGAAGTTTCTCTCTCAACCACGAGGACTTGAATACCTTCGATAGCAATGAAGACTGTTCATATCAAGGCCCGTCGCCAGCCTTGCCTCACCACACAACCTCCAAGGGTAGACGGCGAGATAGAAAATCGGAAAATTGTCTGATAGCCACATCAGTATACAGAAGATCGAATTGTAGCTTACTAAGCAATCCACATATCTCGGGGGCACATCTCGGCCCGCACCTCGGCCGACCCGACAACCCTCTTTCTCACACAAACAAAGTCAGTCTCCAATCTCGAGCCACGATATCGATACATCTACCGCTCTCCCACAACCCACCCACCCCACCCTCACACCTCAAAAAATGGCACAAGGCGCCCTCAAACCCCGCAAACCCTCCGCCCCCTCCTCACGCCGCACAACCAACCCCAAAAAGGGTCAAAGAACAATCGCGCCCAAGAAGAAAGCGCTCGTGAAGCAAAATGGGATCACAAAAGTGCGCCAGTCCAATCTTTCTCCTTCCTATACTCATCCCCTATTATATACTGCTCCAAGTCGATGTGTGATGGAAAGGACGTGGAGGGGCTGTTGTTGACGACCGATGTTTGAGCAGAAATATACATCCGGTTTGACAGGCAAGACGGAGCGGACGTTGGCGGAGAGGGTGGGACATCTGGAGATGCTGGCTGGTGGGAAGAAGAGGGGTGGGGATGAGAAGGGGGAGGGGAAGAAGGA
>JAABUW010007586.1_pt1 | contig 12996 bp, 3 predicted proteins | sample 5560081 | NCBI WGS metagenome assembly JAABUW01 (sample SAMN10711882, study PRJNA513363) | rock metagenome | isolation source: Antarctica rocks | place: Antarctica: Victoria Land, Knobhead sud
ATGGGGCACCAGTAACATCGGACAGTACGTCCCGTGGGCTGGGGGGCCCATAGCCAGCGCAGTTGCCGGAAGGAGCCTTTGGCTGTGGTTGGGGTGTTTGGATGCTTTGCAGGGTGTCGGTACGTTTTCCCCCACTTCCAACTCGACCTGTTCCCCTTTTATCCTAGCCCAGTTGTATGTTTTGGGGCACGATAGCTGACGTTTCATAGGTTTCGGAATGATCCTCCTCCAAACCCTCACCCGCTTCCACGTCCTCTTCACCCTCATCGCCGCCCAAGTCCTCGGCTCCCTCGCCACCATCCTCGCGCGCGCCACCGCCCCAGATAAGATCGGCCCCGGTGACGTGTTCCCGGATTTCTCAGCGGGCGCGATGCCAGGGCTGGGGAAGGGATGGTTCTGGGTCGCGCTGCTGGCGAACCTTATGGTACCAGTGGGGTTCTTCATGTTCTTCAGGAAGGAGCAGTTGAGTAAACCTTAGTGTGTATTTATCTCCGAGAGGTCTCTGTGTCGCATTTGTTAGCGGATTTTTGTTAGCGGGTTAGATGTATATGTACATGACTTATAGATTCGATATATAATGCCATTTATACTAGGCCATGCTCTCGCATAATGCACTTTTCAAAAGGGAAGGAGCTTATTCGTGTTAATTTTCGAGTAAGTCTGACTTGCGAATTTTTGTCGTGGGTCTTTGTGTCTTGTAGATAAGTGAAACTCTAACATGTTTTGCCCCTACAGAAAAGAACTTCTATAACCATCTCGCAACCCTATAAAAACTACAATAACTAACAGCTCGACAGAGTTACGTATTGCTCTTGGAAGCGTAATCCTGCATTTATTATATCTTCGCTCGATTATCTTCTTTAATTATCTATATTTTGATTGTATATTAAACAATGCTATTTATATCTTTTTATTATCTGTTATTCTAGTTATTTGCAATCTTGTAGATATAAAATCTTAACAAGATCTTATCTTCTCTCTTCGAAAATACTTCTTTCGAAATCGATTGTATAAAGTTTGCGTTATATATCTTCTCTAATTCTTACTCGATAGACTAATTGTTAGATTAGATTTTAGTTTCAACTTTTAAAATTAACTTAATCTATCGATTTTAATATTAGAAATCAACTTAAAATCTAATTTAATTTCTATTATTTTAGAATTAAATTAACTTAACTTAACTTAATTCTCGATTCTAATATTTGGAATCGAATTAAATTGTTAAGAAATTGTTAAAAATATTAAGAATACTAAAAATAGTATAAATTAAATATAAATTTAGATTTTTTATTAATTACTAAGTAATACAAAGTAGTAATATATTTACAAAAAGATATTTCTAATAAACTTGTTAATTAATTTAAATAGATAAACTATTTCTATTAAATTATTAATTAATTATTACTAAAAATAATAAAATATACTAAGAATAGTAGTTTTAACAATTTAAGTCGATTTTTTGAATTAATCTTTAATTCTAAGTTTGCAACTTATTTAGACTAATTGTATCGAATTAATTAATCGAGTTTAAATTAATTAATTAATTAATTAAAGATTAATTATTAAATCGAATTTCGATTCTAACTATTAGAATTGATCTAACTTAACAATTTTAATATTAGAAATTAACTTAAAATCTAATTAAATTAATATTATTTTAAAATTAACTTAATTTAACTTAAGTTAATATTCGATTTTAATATTTAAAATTAAATCAAATTGCTAAGAAATCGAAAATAATATTATTATATTAAGAATTACTAAAAATAGTATAAAATAAATTTAAATTTAGATTTATTATTATTATAGATAATATATTATAGTAATATATTATAGTAATACTATTATAGATAGATATTTCTAATATAATTATTAATTAAATGCAAGAAATTAACTATTTCTATTAAATTATTACTAAAAATAATAGAATTTCTTAAAAATAATAATTCGAATCGATTTTTCGAGTTAAGTTTCGATTTTATCTCTAAATCTTAATTCGATTTAAGTCGATTTTCGATTTTAACTTTAGAAATTAACTCGACTTTTCAATTTTAACTTTTGAAATTAATTCGATTTAATTAATTAATTCGAACTCGATTAATTAATTCGACGCAATTAGTCTAATTAATTTAAATCTTAACAATTCGAATTAATTTAATTCGAAAGTCTTAACAAGTTAATTTCTAAAGTTAGAATCGAAAATTAAGTTAAATTAAGTTAATTTCTAGAATTGAAATCGAAATTCGATCCGAAAAATTAATTCAAATTGTTAAGACTATATAATTATTAATAGTTAATATATATTTAATAATATTTAATTATTTAAATTATAATAAGATAATATATTATAATAATATATTATTACTTTTTAAAAAGAAAATAATTAAATTGTATCTATAGATTCTATAGATTCTATAGATACAAATATTGCATTTTATTAATAAATTGTATCTATAAGATCTATAGAGTCTATAGATATAAATATTGTATTTTATTAATAAATTGTATCTATAAGATCTATAGAATCTATAGATACAAATTATTTATAAAATTAATAAAATTAGTAATTCTAAAATTAGTAATTCTTGATATAATAATAATATATTCGATTTCTTAACAATTTAATTCGATTTCTAATATTAAAATCGAAAATCGAGTTAGATTAAATTAGATTAATTCTAAGATAATAGAAATTAACTCGAGTTTCGAATTAATTTCTAGAGTTAAAACTATTAGATTAAGTTAATTTCTAAAGTTAAAATCTAAATTCGATCTAACAATTAGTTTAAACTTGTCACGGTTCTAGACTAGACAGACTTCGCCCTCCGGTTATTCTCCGGATCTCCGCTCTCTAGTCTCGAATATACTACGGATAACGTCTAGCGTCTTAACATTTATAGTACTTATATTTATTTTCTGTATATAGTTAGTTCTGCATAGCTAGTATTCTTGTCAATCAACTATATACTAGTTATCAAAACTCTAATTCTGACATAATACTAGCTATTTCTTTAGACACGACTTTGCAGATTGTATTCTAAAAATATTTATATTTGCTAATTTTGTTTCGTGCTTTAGATACAGAGCTACTGAAACAGTTTTAGATACAGAATTACTAAAACAGTTCTAGATATAGAATTACTAGAATAGATACTTTGCGAAATATAATTGAGTTGCGGCAATAGATATCTCTTAATCGACGTATAATTTAACAATATTCAATTTTGTTAATTCTCTAGTAATTTTGCTAGAAAAAATAGACAACAGATTGTTCTAACTACAATTCAGTAAATCTGCTAGAATAAAATCAGTAAATCTGCTAGAATAAAAAGACAACAAACTGTTTCGATTTCGACTTAGTAAGTTTGCTAAAATAAAATTAATAAATCTGCTAGAATAGAATCAGTAAATCTGCTAGAATAAAATTAGTAAATCTGCTAAAACAACAATTACAATACAATTCTGCTGTTGTTTTCGGACAACATTTTTGTCTTTGTATATTAGAAAATTTGTTACACAATAGAACAACACTTCAAACAATATCTATTTTCGATATCGAAAATTTTGTTTTGCAAATAATATAAATTATTCAATATCTGCATAATCTTAAACATATTTAATTTTGAACTTTTATTTTTGTTTACAAATATTTGTACTATCTGTATCTTATCTATATCTACAATATAATTAACAAGAAATTAGTTTTAAAAAACAAAATCAAGTTTAGCTCTAGCAAGAATCGCAAGTTATTTAAGAAATTCTCGATAGATAAAAATTAATTAGATATTGATATTGTTTTTTGTTACAATTACTATTTTGTAAATTTTCTATTATATTAAAATAATTTCGAAAACAATTTAGAGCTCGACAAACACTCTGATTTACTTAAATATAATATATTTGAATTCTTGTTGTTTGTTCGATTCAATTTTTACAAAACTATAATCGACAAACTAACTAAATTAAATTCGTTTAACAATATAGATTTGTCAAATATATTAATTCGATTTTTAATATATTAGTCACTAGATAGTAGTTTTGTTCAATTTTGTAACAAATATATTAAAAAAAAAAAAAAATAAGTTAAATCGACGTTGCACTCTAGTTGATTAACTCAACAATTTCAACAAAAGTTAACAAGAAATGTCTCAATTTTTCTAAAAAGCAATCAAGAGTAATATAGAAAAATAGTTTCGACTATTTTATAAAAATAGTATTATTATTGTCGAGTTTCGAGTTAATAAAAAACCAATTTCGATTCTATTTGTTAGCTAAAAATTCAAATTGATTTTTTGCAAACTTATTTAAATTAAACAAAGTTAACAATAAATATTTGCAACAAAACAATATATTATTTTCGACAAAAGCGCAACAACACTTTAGTTCAATACAATTTGTTTAAAACTATTGTACGTCAACTAAAATAAAAACTTTTTTTTTTCGAAATAAAAAAACTATATCTATCGAATCTATTTATATAATTTACAATTTCGATAGCAATAGCAAATATAACTACTTTTATAGATCTAGTTTACAAGCAAAAGATCGACTTAACAATATCTATTTTGTTTGTAATTTTAAGTCGGAGCTACAAAATATAGAGAACAATAGATATTTTTTCGATTTTTTTGTTTTTATTGAAAATTCTGAAAAATTTGAACAATAGATTACTGTACTGATTTCTAAGTTTAGCAGTATTTCTTGATATTTTATTTTCGAGAAAATTAAATTTAGTTTTGCTGTTGTCAAAATTATCGACAATATTTTTAGAAAAATCAAATATTGTTTGTTCGATAGATTTGTTAATTCTTATTTAACAATAGATAATCTGCTTGAAGATCTAAGTACTTAATAGAACAATTTAAACAAAAAACAATATAATTTTGTTAAAATTATATTGTTCGAATTTGCTATAAAAAATATCGAAATCTTCAATCAATATATTAATTGTTTTATATCTATAGTAGCTGAAGTTTCTATATTAGAAATCGATAAAATATATTGATTTGACAAAAATTTAAACTATAGATTTCAAAACTGCTATATTATTTTAACAAACTATATTACTCTAAATTAATTTATTAGATTGATTTGTAAAATCGATCTAAAATTTCAACAGATAGAAAAATTTTGTTTAACTATTATTCGAATTTTTATCTATATATAGACTATCGATAGTATTAACAAACACAATAATTGTATCGATATCTTCAAATTTTCTAAATATATTAATACAAATATTTATAATATTAATAGTTTCAATATATATATCTCTACTTGCAACTGAAAACAGAATATAGAAATATAATTTCAAATTTTTAAAAACAAAATTAAGTTTTTTAATCTCTGTCGGAAATATCTTAAGCCAGAATATAGATTATATTATAGAGATATTTTTTGCAAAAACAAGTTAGCTAAAATTAAAAATAAAGCTTTTGTTAAATTTAAAACTTATAATATTAGCAACTTCGAGCTAACAACATTTAGAGAAGATAGTTTCTCTAATATTTTAGATAACAATTTAGATAATTCTAGCAAATCAAAAAACTAAATATTTTTGACAAGAGTTGTAGTCCGAAACAGAAGCTAATATTTATACAAAAAACAATAAAAAAACTCAAAGTTATATTTAATTTATAAGATAAAATTTTGTTTGTCGAAGTCGAGCTCAGTTCTAGCACTATTAATAGCAAATCGCTCAACAATTAACAACTAGATTTTTATATCAAAATTTGTTCAAATTAAGTCTATCTACTTTTCGATAAATACTATATTAAAACAATACTATTTATCGATATCGGAATTTCCGATAGAGTTTTTATAAATAGAAAATTTGTCAAATTTTATAAATTTTCTATTATATTGTTTCGAAATTCTATCAAATTGTATCTAGTCGATAACAAATTTGCTTCTAATATTATCTATATTGCTCAAATTACTATTAATCTTAGCAAATATATTGATATTTTATAATATTTAATAATCGAACTGAAACAATTTGCAATTATTCTCGATATACTTTGAATTAAGAAGTATAATATACAAATCAAAGATAGTATACAATCTCTTAAGTTTAATTTTGATTACTGTATAGAGTACTGTTTGTTAAATTAATAGCTGTTAGAGATTTTCAGCAATTGACGCAAGCAGTTAAAATATTTGTTTTCGAATTTTTTTTATAAAATCGATATCTGTCAAATAAGTATCTCTGTATTTTTAAAACTTGTCGACAAAAAAAACTACAAAACAATTGTTATACTGTCTGAGTATTTTGCTATACTAAATTAATCAAAAAAAACAATAGATATCTAGCTTGCACTATAGACAGCAATATTACAATAAATATTGCAACTATTATTTCCGATAACTACAATAAATTTTATACAAAGCTCAAGCAAGATTCTTCTAGTTTAAAACAACTAGAGAAACAAATATATTCGAAATTTAGATACTGAATTAAACTTTTTAATTTACAGAAAGCTAACAAGCTGTTGCCAAATAAAAATATTGATTATACTATTAATCTTGTTTCAAAAACAACTTTTTCAATCAAAAAAATCTATAACATTTTTTGTTAAAAAAAAGAGATTATTAGAGTCTATCTAAATAATATAAAAAGCAAAAATTAAATTTGCAACAGTATTTTACAATATATTGTCTCTACTTTTATAGTTAAGAAATCTGATAGAGATTTGCGCGTCTGCATAAACTATAGAGATTTTAATATTCTAACAGTTAAAAACTGTAATACTTTATTGTTAATTCGAGAAATTTTGCAACAATTATACAAGATCAAATACTACAGCAAGTTCGATATTATTGCTATCTTTAACAAAATTCGAATATATTTCGATAACAAATACAAAACAGTTTTTATTATCTATTACAATCTGTTTAAATACATTATAATATCTTTTGAACTATATAATATTCCGACTATATTTTAGTTTTTTATTAATAAAACTTTCAATCTCTATCTGAACAATTTCTGTATTATCTATATAGATAATATTTTAGTCTATAGTAATATTAAAATAGAATATAAGAATTATATAAACAAAGTTTTTGCTAAATTTTATAACGCAGATCTTTATCTAAATATTAACAAGTATATTTTTTTTGTTAAATAAGTTAAATATCTGAATCTAATTATTACTATCGAAGAAATTCGAATAAATTTCGAGAAAATTAAATATATTCTCGAGTAAAAAGTTTCTATCTGTGTGCGCAATATATAGATCTTTTTAGATTTTGTCAATTTCTATCGACAATTTATTTATAACTATTTGATTTTAATCAAATTTTTGTTAGCATTTAGTAAACTCGAAAACAAAAATTTCAGTTTTCTATAACAATCTAACGATTTCGAAAATCTTGCATTTAAAACTTTTAAACAAATTTTTATTAATTAATCTATTCTGTACTATTTCGATTCTAATTTAGAGATCTAAATCGAAAACAATATTTTCGATTTTGTAATTGCTATTGTACTATTTCAAATAGATTCGAATAGATTGCTTTATTTAATAATTTATATATTTAAAATTATATTGTTTGCAAAGTGCAACTACAAAATCTATAACAAAAAATTATTAACTATTGTTTGCGTTTTCGAGAAATAATATTTAGAGTATATTGATATATCTGTCGAACAATTTATTAAAATTATTATCGATTATTGCAATCTAAAGTATTTTATAATTATTAAACAACTTAACTATTGTTAAGTTCGCTAAGCCGAGTTTCTGTTCGAGTTTAATTTCAAAATTATTTATCGATCAAATATGCTAGATACAAAATCAAACAATTTAATTAAACAATTGTAAAATCTGTTTTCTGATAACAATAATTTTTACAATCAGTTTCAACAACAAACAATTCTTAAACAATATAACTTAAGATCGAATATAGTCAAAACTATTGTATTAATTTTGCTACTATTAAATATTATTTACAATTTAGTAATAAAATTAATCTATCTATTTCGAGACTCTATCGAGTCTGAACTAATTGCTAACAAAAGAATTGCAAAAGTTTGCAAAAAATTTATTTAAATCTTACTAACAACTAACAAAAATATAGAACTATCTATATTTCTATTGTCTGCAATATCTGCACTACTTTGACAAAACAAATTTTGTTTTGCTAGATTTCTACTTTTAGTCTCTTTGTCTGTTACTGTGGCATTTACAATTTCTCAGTCTACAATTTTATTGTTTTCAGTTATTAATTTTTTTTTTTTTAGATATATTTGTTCTATCTACAATTTAGCTATCTATATTTGCAATTTTTTCTACAACTTAATTTTTGTTTGCTGTTGCAATCAATTCAACAAAAAAGAAAAAATCTGAAATAGAATTTAATTTCGAAATTTTTGCTCGACAGATATCGAAAATATATCTATATAACAAAAAAATAAAATAGATTATTTAGACTAAAAAAACTAATAAATAAAAGATTTCAGCTATTTTTTGCAAGACAATTAAGCTAAAATTCGAAAACTATACAATAGTTAAATATTTAACAATCAATATTAAATATCTGTTTGTTCGAGACAAAATATATATATTTCGAAACACAAATAATATTTTTCGAGTCGAAACAATTAGATTTTAGCATAAACTGTTAAATATCGAATATTTAGATTGAACAGCTACTCTCGAGAAAGTACAATATTACTATTATTAACTTATACTGTATTTAGATATCAAAAAATATATCAAAAGTTGTTCGATTTGTAAATATATTAAATTATATTGCAAGTATAGATATAATCTACTGAAATTTTTGTCTATTTTAGACTGTTATTGACAAAATATATTCTGTAACTTTATTATCTCTCTGTTGCTATACTGCTATAGAGAAAAGATTTTTCAATATATTTTAGTAGTAATCGATAGACTATTCAAAAGTAAGAAATTTATATCTATAAATTTTTTGAAAATCAAAATTGTTGTTTAGATTTTTATCGACTTTGTCTGATATATTGAGAATTTTTCAGCTATTATTGTTTTCGACAAAGATATTTAATTTATTGCTTATTTTTGACAATATTTTTGCAAAAGATTAAAAATCAAATCTAAATTGTTAATTGTATTCTATTTAGAAATCAACAGTTAAATCGAAAATATCAATATCGCTCTCAAGTAGTATCTCCGGACGTACGTACAATACAATCAGAATAATTGAATTAGTTATTTTGCTATTGTCGAATTTGTTGCAAACAGCTATATTAGCAAGTCTACTAATTTATTACTTTTTTTTGTTATTAAAAACTATCTGTTACAATTAGATCTAAAACTATTTATAGTTTTTTCTAACAATATTATATTCGAAGTTTGTTGCAATATAAAGAACGTCGACAAGATTGCCAAAAAGATCGAGATTTTGCAAAACTTTTTTTGTCAAAAATTTATTTGAATTTAAATCAAACAAGTAAAATTCGTTAATTGTAGACGCGCTGCGGCTTCGGAATTCAAAATCGATAATTAAATTATACTCGATATTCGAAATATTAAAACAACTTAACTATACAAGTCTTTGAAATATAAAAATGCAGATCTCTATAAAATTATTCGAACAATTAATAATTATATCTACAAACTAGAACTGTTCGAATCGATAAAAATTTATTCAGTATTCTATCTATAATTTTTGCATTTCGACAAGAGCAAATTTTTGTTAGATTAATAAATCAAGTTTCTGCTATTTATTAATACTGTTAACAATATTGGCAACAATTTCGAATACTACGTTAAAAATATCGAAGCATTACAATATAATATATACAAAAATAACAATAATATAAATTCAAATCTAATTGCTACTAATTATAGACACAAAATACTACAGTATTAAATTCTTTTTACAAACTATACAAACTACAACAATAGATCTAAATAGTTGAACTATTTTATAGTTGACAATTGCTTTGACTTTGTTGTCGACTTTTATTATTAATATTCTGATATAGCAAAATTTTATTGAATATTCAAGACATCTTTTGATTAAAAATCTAATAAATAAAATAGTTTGTATTTATATATTTCTGCGCTCTACTATTACTGTTGTCTAAATATTGTTTAATATATATCTATAGTTTTTGTTGTTGTATCTACAATCGATTTCGGAAACGCATTGCCAATATATTATTATTGTTGAAAATTATTTGCTATATATTTGCAGTCGAAATCAAATTCGATATACTACTTTATTTTCTGTTGCATTTAACAAGAATTCCGAAAACGCATTATCGATATATTACTATTGTCAAAAGTTAGCCGATATATATTTGCAATTCTTGCTGTTGTCTCTATAGTATTTCTACTAAATATTTTATAGCTGTTTCTTCTAAAGATTTTTCGAATCAGAATTGATTTAACATTTCTGAATATATGCACAACTATATATAAATTGCTGTCAAAATACTTTTATATTATTTTCTTTTTTTGTATAGTAGATTTAGACAAACGTGTCCAAATATAGTTAAAATTCGACAAATTTCGACTTTTCGATATTGTTATTTTCTTTGTTGTTGTTAACTTTTTTCTTAGATTATATAATTGATCGATCTTTTGAACTCTCTTAGATATAATCGATTTTCCAATTTTTGCGTTATATAATTTGAACTCTTCTTTTAGAATTAGAGTTAGTAATTTTTTGTACTTTTTCAATTTTTTTATATTTAATATTTTTTTAAAAATTAATTATTTTTTTCTCTTTTTTCGATCTTGTTGTTGCCCGACAAACTGTTCGAAACTCAATTTTTATTGTTCGACAATTGTTCGATATTTAATTTCGAGTATTAGATTGTATTCGACAGACATATCTAATATTAATCGAAAATAGTCGAAAATTAACTAGAATATTATTTGCAGTATATATATTTTTTGTTTTGTATATTACTGTTTTTTGTATATTTTGTTTCAAAATTTTTAATTACTTTTTCTATTCGACAAATTTATTTTTTTGTTCGACGCGCATCGAAAACTTCAGTTTTAATTGTTGAGTAATATTTGATATATATTTGATATTAATCGAAGTTTGTATCTAACAAATATTCGAGATTAATTGAAGTTAATTGAAAACACTAACTGAAAAATTCGATATTGTTTTGTCGGAGCTCGCGAATAGAAAAAAAAAATAGTATTACAATTTCAAACTAAACAGATTTTGCTTTTCAGTTACTTTTCGAGTCTTCGCTCTCTAGTCTCGAATATACTACGAATAACGTCTAGCGTCTTGACATTTATAGTATTTATATCTATTTCCTGTACATAGTTAGTTCTGCATAGCTAGTATTCTTGTCAATTAACTACATACTAGCTATCAAAGCTCTAACCCTGACAAAACTTAACTTAAATAGTTAATTTTAATATTAGAAATTAAATCGACTTTTTAATTTTAACTTTAGAAATTAATTTAACTTAATTCAAGTTAAGTACTTAACTTAAACTTAATAACTTAATCTAATACAATTAATCTAGTAGTTAATAATAAATAGAAAATACTATATATGCAATCGATTTAAATCTTTAATTAATATTCTAAAAGATATTTTTTCAAGCTTGCAATCTTCTTAGAGAGACGAACAAGATAATATAACAAATTTAATAATATTCTAACAACGTTGTATATATCTTTTATAGTCTCTTATTGTTAAGAAATATTATATAATCTTGTCTAAATACAAGATTACTCTACTATTCTAATTGGATCTAGTTCGAATAACAAGATAGCGAAATAGTATATCGATATTAGTAACGTTTACTAGTAAAGTTACGTTGCAAGATTAGGCAAGAATAAGAATAGAAGCAGTTTTATTTGGGCGTATAGTCAAGGATGCTAATTATATTATTAGGATAGAAGCGCTTAAAAACTCCCAGAAACACGCTAGGTCTAATTAGGCTCCACAAACGTATCTCTGTAATAGCGTCGATCCCAAGGGCAATACGTGATTCCGTCGGGCCGTTGGTTATTGTAGTCTTTACAGGGTGCGGGATGGTTATGGAAGTCCTTTTCTGTTGCCCCTATATATGTCGACTCTCACTGGCTGATCAGCCCGATCGTCTCTTTATTTTAGGACAGATCCACCACCTGAAAAACACCACTATTCTACTCGTGTCGCCCAGAAGTTTGTTCCCTTTTTAATAAGGTTAGCCAGCTACTGTACGCTTGTCGGCTAATCAGTCGCTCGACCCTTGTGTGCTTTTCTCTTCAAGCACGAATTGTCGATCGAGAGATTGGTCCACAAGCGAGCCAGAGCTGGCTAACCCAAACAGGAAACGAATTTATTTCTGGGCGACACGAGTAGCTCCCTAGATACAAAAGCCAAACCACAAGCCTAGCGAACATTCCCTCCTAATCTTCCACAGTCCCATCAACTCAAATACCGATAAACCTCACTCATGGACTGTACCCCAAGAACCACATAAAGGCGAGAACCGTGAGATCGCAAAGAGCCTACGACCTTTCGGACGCTCTTCGTCACGGTCACAAGAAGTCCCGACGCCGATGTCGTCGAGATTGGCTAGTATACCTCGGTAGCAAAACCTTCGACACTACCACCAACTTCACAATTCGAGAAGATCGATACACTTCTTTGAGCCATGAATTCAGACTTCAGCAATGTTTGGGAGCTTGCTCAAGGCTAGGAGTTGAGATGTCTGGAACAGGATCCGGATGATTAGTGTCCTTGGATCTAGCAGATTTGACTTGTACTACCCTGTTATGTGGTTGTGCACGGTGCTGGACTGAAGTTATAACATGTTGAGTACTGCGCGATCGGAGGCTGTGCTGCTTGGTTGGCAGTAGCGACCCGAGAGGGGATGGAGGCAGGATATCGCGGCTTAAGAATCACGAAGCTGGGGGAAGAGGAACACGAAGCAAGCATTTTTGAAGTATTCTTGGATGCATCGGCAGAGCGCCAAAGATGGTCTTCTCCGCTTCATATTTGGATTAGATCCTCACTTCCAAGTGGTATTTGTAGCTCGACAG
>JAABUW010007594.1_pt1 | contig 12986 bp, 14 predicted proteins | sample 5560081 | NCBI WGS metagenome assembly JAABUW01 (sample SAMN10711882, study PRJNA513363) | rock metagenome | isolation source: Antarctica rocks | place: Antarctica: Victoria Land, Knobhead sud
CGGAGCGCCTGGTGGCGCAGGTCGAGCGGATGGCTGCGGCCAATCGGGAGCTGCTCGCGGCGAACGACGCGCTGACCGGCGCCGCCATCCGTCATCATGACCTCGACCCTGCGAGAGCCTCTGCCGACGAGCATGCGGGTATACTCCAACAAGAGTATCGCTCACGTCACCGACAGAAGCGACGACGTGACGGACACGGGGAGGGTTCAGGGATGAGCGCGGGACGCACGGATCGCCCGTGGCCGACGCCGTCGCGGCCAGGGGTGATGGCGATGCAGTGGCATGATCTCCTGTTCATGCACTGGCCCCTACCTGTGTCCGTGCTCCGCCCGTTGATCCCACCCGGTCTGGCGCTTGACACGTTTGATGGATGTGCCTGGATAGGTGTCGTCCCGTTTACAATGGCCGGGGTCCATGCCCGGTACCTGCCGCCGCTGCCGGGGACCTCGACGTTCCCCGAACTCAATGTGCGGACGTATGTGACGACGGAGGGGAAGGCTGGCGTCTACTTCTTCAGCCTCGATGCCGCGAACCCTCTGGCGGTACGCGCGGCACGCCTCGGTTTCCGCTTACCCTACTACGACGCGGACATGTCCGCGTCGCGGAGTGACCTAACCGTCGCCTATGCGAGCACACGGACGCACCATGGGGCGCCACCGGCCGCCTTCGCCGCGCGTTACCGGCCGACCGGCCCCGTGAGCCGCAGCACCGACGGGTCAATCGACGCGTGGTTGACCGAGCGCTACTGTCTCTATAGTGCAGCCGGGAAGCAGGCTGTCTGGCGCGCCGACATCGACCACACACGGTGGCCCCTCCAGCCGGCCGAGGCGGAGATCGCATGTAATACAATGGTCGACCCGCTGCGCCTCGTTCTACCCGACACGCCCCCCGTGCTGCATTTCGCCCGCCAGCTGGACGTCATGGCGTGGCGTCCGCGGGTTGTCGATGCCGCGGTATGACGCCATCATCGTTGGGGCAGGGCCAAATGGCCTGGCCGCGGCCATGACGCTCGCCAGGGCTGTCCGTGCGGTCCTGGCGCTCGAAGCCAACGACACCGTCGGCGGCGCACGATCGCTGGAGTTAACCCTTCCCGGCTATATCCACGACCTCGGTTCGGCCGTTCATCTGGCCGCGGCCGGGGTGGGCATCGCCCTCGTCCCCGCCTTGGCGGTCGATCCCGGTCGGCCCGCTGGTCGGGCTGTGCAGCGCGGACCAGACGCGCCGCCGCGCGCTGGGCGTGGTGCGGCTGCACGAGCGCTACGTCACCCCGGCGGCGCGCGCCTTTCGCGACTGCCTCGTCGAACAGGCCCGGCTGCTCCCCACCGCGCCATAAGGCGGCGTTAGCACCCGCCGGGCGCCGCCAGCCGCGCGGCGCATGATCCGGGGGTAGGCTGGAGCGCTACCGTGCCGCATGTGTATCGTTGAGCCTTGTTGATCTTTCTTGACGCGGTGTTGAGGATTGCTGACACCTGTGTTGAGACACGCCGACTAGACTGGAAGATATGATGGATTGGCCGGCATGGTGCGGTCACTATGACCAGATAAGAAGGAGGAAGGAGGAAGGAGGAGGGATGTTTATCCCCGTTGCGGTCATTGCACACGGCGCCGCGGAGCTCGCCCCAGGTGAGATGCGCACCGTCCACCTGGGAGACCGGGCTGTCTTGCTGGTCAACCTGGAGGGGACGTTCCACGCGCTGGACGATACCTGCACCCACGGGGAGTGTTCGCTCGATGAAGGCTATCTTGACGATGGTATCGTCGCATGCCCCTGTCATGGCGCCACGTTCGACGTGTGTACAGGGGCCGCGCTGACCTTGCCGGCCACCGTGCCCGTGTGTGTCTACCCGGTGCGCGTCACGTCGGCCATGGATCTGCAGATTGATCTCCCCTCATGACCTCTCTCGCCGCGGACGGAGGGTGAGTGTACGCACGGCCGGGGTGATCGCTGCGTCCGCCATCACGGTGCAGGGGGCGTCCCGTGTCGCAGTCCGCCCCATCTATGTAGCCATGGATAGAAGACAGGAGTCTATGATGCCACATGCGAACGACGACGAGACCACCAGGCCGGGCTTGCCAGGCTTGACCAAGCCACTGATCAACAACATCGGCGGCATGATTGACCAGGACGCCCCGAGCGCCGATCGGCTCCTCGCGCACAGCCCCGACGGAACGTGGGACGAGGCGGACGTTGTCCAGGGGAGCACGAGTGCGCGCGACCACAGCGGCGCCGACGACGAGAGCATCATGCCCGGATTCGACCGTCAGCAGGAGTAGGACACCCGACGACTAGAGAGGTGTGTCGATCACGGCGCTGGTGGGGAACCATCTGGCCGCACTGATGCCGCGGCACCCTCATCGACGGGCGTGCGTCATGCACGCCCATGAGGGCCAATAGCGGGCGTGCCACGGGTGGGAGTGGGCGTGCGCGATGACGACCGCGCGCCGACCATGCATCGCGCCAGTCGGCCTTCTGGGCCCCGACTGGCCGCGCCGACACAGTGGGCAGCGCACGGGCGCCGCAAAGACCAGGGCGCGCAGGGGGGACGCGCGGCGCCACTATGGCGCGGGTACCGGATGCGTGCGCGCCACCTGTGCGCGCATCATATCCTTATCCGCGATCGAATAGTACAGGTAGATGGCGTTGTGCGCCTCGACCGCCGAGGCCGCGAACGCGATGTCGGTGTCGCCCAGAGCGCCCCGGGGCGGCGTGATGAGCGGGTCATCGCCACGATCTATGACACGGGTGAAGCCCGCGTCGAACGCGATCCAGCCGATACGCCAGGCCGCGTCCCGCGTGGCGCCATTATAGAACATCACGGGACGCATTGGATCGCTACATAGCAGCGGCCCAGGGCTGAGATGCCAGCCGTCCCACCGCCCCGGCCGTGCCTCGAACAAGGATGGTTGGACCGTCCAGGGCCCGTCGACGGCGGGAGCCGAGGCGATGCCCACCTTGGAGGCGCCGCTGTGCGCGTACTCGAAGAACAAGCGCCACGTCCCGTCCGCGACGGGCACGATCGACGCCTCCTTCGGATTCATCACGCGCTCCGTGGACGGGATCGCGATGCCACGCTTGCGCAGATGTTCCCCATCCGCGCCGGCGGCGAGGAGCAGCTGCCCGGTCAGCGTGGTCTGATTCCAGCCGCTGTAGTAGACATAGGTCAGGTCCCCGACGACGGCGACGGTTGGATCTTCACACCCATCTTTGTCGTCGTCACCGGGCCCTGGCGCCAGGACTGGCTGATCGCCCATCGTGAAAGACAGCCCGTCCGCTGACCGACCATAATAGATGCGCGCCACCTTCTCTGCGGCGATCGGGGCATGGTTGACGGCCCGTAACAAGAGCTCAAAGGGGCCGTGCTCCCGCGCACGCCAGACAAAGGGGCTCAGGGTGTACATCTCCGCCAGGGGACTCGTGCGCGTGAGGCGCAAGCGCGCGATCTGCTCGACCGTGAAAGCGGTCATACGCCTGCTCCCGTGGCGCGCGGACACCGACCGTCCCTCACGTCCGTCGAGGCGCCGTTGACCTGTGTCGTGGTCACTGCGGCGCCGGCATGCACACACGCCCTGGCCGTCGCCTGATCAATCGGCCGTCGTGCCGCCCGTGAGGTCCGCTGGTGTGGGGTGCGGGCCACCCTGCTCACAGGGCGACGCCAAGCCTCTGGCTGTAGCCACACGGGGGTCATGACTTTAACGGCTTGCTGCTCGCGCACGACGTCATGGCGCCCGTGACCTCGTCAGCGCTAACGGAGAGAGTGACGGCGCCATCACGCACGCTGCCAATCATCGAGGCAGGCAGTTCCGTGTCTTTGGTAAAGATGAAGCCCTTGCGCACGACGATCCGCGTCAACGCACTGGTCTGCTGATCAAACGTCAGTTGATGGACGTCACCCACCTTGTCGCCCTCGCGGCTGAACACCATACTCCCCTCCTGGATCACCGCGTTCGCGAGATCTTGCTGGCGCCAGGCAGCGCCGACCTCGCGCGACACGGCATTGCCGGCCATCATGCCCCTGTCGGTGACTGATCGTGAGGCGCCCCCACCATAGCCAAAAGGCAAGTACATGCGTTCGGATGGGTAACCCGCCGGCAGAGGATAGTCCGGCGGCGGCGTAGTGTACGCGACAGGATCAAACTCCGGCAAGGTGTTCACCTCTTTGGCAGACGAGGATAGGCGGATGGGGCCGCCGGGCGTGATATCCATCCTGTCGCGCGACACTTCCCTGTCGCGTGACAGGAACACGCCTTTGCGGATCACCGCTGCTTTGACCTGGTTGGTGTCCGGATCCAAGATCAGCCGGTCAATCGCGCCTACATCCTGGCCGTCGCTCGTGTAGACGTGCATGCCGAGTCCAATGTCCATACGATTGCCTCCCTCTGTACTGGTACCGCAAGGTATACGTCTTTGCAGGACAATCCTCGCTCGGTGTCCGCGCACGGCGCGGATCCTATCGATGCGGATCAATAGCCGGTAAACTCCTCCGTACGGATGTCGTCCTCATCGACGCCGGTCGCCGTGAGCACGGTCCGCAAGCTCTTCACCATCCCCGGCGGGCCGGTGAGGTAAAACTTGGGGGACGTGACACCGCTCAGATACGTGGAGAGCATCGTCTGGTCGATGAAGCCTCGTTCGCCGTCCCAGGGGAGGTGCGATTTATCCATCTCGGACATGGTGGGGATGAAGGTGATGTGCGTGTCCTCCCGTGCCAGCGCGCGCATCTCCGCGAGGAACGGCGCATCTTCGGGCCGTCGATTCCCGTCGAAAAAGACGATGCGCTGCGACCGTTTGTCGTGCGCGGCTTGCAGCAGGATGCTCCGAAACGGCGTGATCCCGATGCCGCCCGTTAGCACAACGGCCGGCCGGGCCGCGTTGTGAGGCAGCCGCAGATCCCCGAACGGCCCTTCGATCTTGACCTCCGTGCCCAGCGGCAGCGTTTTCAAGACACGTTTGAAGGCCGTGTCGCGCATCCGCGTCGCGATCATGAGGGTGTCCTCGAAGGGGGCGCTCGCGATGGAAAAGCCGCGCGTATTCCCCTCGGCGTCCGTCTCTGGTGGATGAAGCACGGTGATATCGATGAACTGACCGGCCGTGAACGTCCAGTCGGACGGTTTCTCGAAGTGGAAGGCCACGGTCCCCTCGGCCACCTCCTGGCGGCTCTTCAGCCGCGCCATGAACACGGGCCACGCCGCGGGCGTCGTCTGTTTCTCTGCTGCTTGCGTACTCATCTTGAACTCCTATCTCAGACGGGACACATCAGGCCGCTGACCAGCGAACCGTCTCCCGTCTCTGTCTCATTCTCGCGTTCGGCTACTCCGCGCCGCGCCGCCCCACGCGGAGCCGACCGTCACCCGCGCCTCGCATTTGGGGGCGGGACAGCGTGGGGGGCTGTCTCGGCATCGCCAGGCGTCGGCGTGGCGCATGCGGCGCTGTACGTTCGATACCGTCGGGCGCATCGCTGACGACAGCACGGACCGTCTCGGAACCCGTGACGTGCCGCTCGCCGTGCGGTGCGATCCTGGCCGCAGCGCACGCACCCCGCCGCATCAGTCGCCGTCGCCGCGCCAGTTGCTGGCTCTGGGCCAACCCGCGGCTACACCAATACAACTCGCCGAGGGTCACGGGCCTGGATCTCGCGCTCGATGGCCTGGATGATCGGTTCGTCCGTGGCCCAATCGCTGCTCCTGGTGGTCAGCTAGAGATAGCCCATCCCCCACCCCAGCCCGCCCAGGCCCCAATACGGCGAGAAGCCCCAATACGGCGCGAAACCATAGTAGCCGTAGAGGCCGCCCCAGTACCCCTGATCCATGTCGTCGACGAGTTCGGGGTCGTAGACCGGCGCGTCGCGCAGGCGCTCCCGCCCTCGGTCGATGGACACGGCGTGGGGCGTGACGCGGGTGACCGCCTCGACAGGGATCATAACGCGTTTGCCGCCGAGGCCAAGGAACCCGCCCGACTCAACGCGCAGGGCCCGCACCGTCTTTTCGTCGTCCACCATGAGGCCATCGACGGAGCCGATGTCCTCCCCACTGCTATCCACGACTTTGCGGCCCCGCACATCCTCATCGGGGTTTGCCACCGTCTCGCCGGTGTCGCTCAACTTACGTAGCATCGTCGTCGCCATGGAACGCCTCCTTGTGTCTATATACTGTTCATTGTCGGAGCGCCGCAGCGGGCCGCTCCCATTGCTGTCTCCCCGCGCCCTGGACCACGCGGACGTTCTTTCGTGGCCGCGTCGGCGCGCGCTGCGGACGAACGTCCGGTAGACGGCGCGCTGAGGATATAGAGGGCGCCGCGGCCAATCCCCCAGCGGGCCAGCGTGTCGTGGGCCACCAGGCGCTCCAGATCACCCTGCAGCGCGGTCGCCGCGATAGGGAGATCAAGGGCGGCGACAATTTCAGCGGGGGTGTAGCCGCGCGGATCACCGCCGGTTATGAAGGCGGTGACCGCGGCCGCGACGTCGCGGCCCGGCGCTGTGTCTCTCTCGTGTCGTTGCATGTCTCAGTCCCTTTCTCTCCCTGTGTGAGCGTCAGGCCGGCGCCCGCGTGCTACCTCTCGCTCTCGTCGGCGTCAATGACCCCTCGTTCGTTCTGGTGGCGCATCGGGGGTCGGGTCAGCAGCGGCAGATGGGCGGTGCGGTCGTCCTACAGGTCCTCCAGGTCCTCCAGGCGCACGTCCTGCCGTCCTACAGGTCCTCCAGGCGCACGTCCAGGCGCACGTTCCCCTGAACGTCGGTCCCCCCGAAGGCATGCAGGGGAATGTAGATGTCCCTGGGGAAGAAGACGCCGCGCCGCGCCACCAGATAGCTGCCCCGCGGCTCGTAGCGGTCGAGCGTCCCGACCGTCGCGCCCGCTGTATCGTAGACCGTGGCGCCCACGGTCAGGTGGTGTGCTGGCATCCGTTGTCTCCTCTTCGGTGACTATCTGGTGACTGCTGGGTGCGGAGACCGCGCCGGATCATACGCCGCGTGCGGACGTCGCCACCACAGCCTCGCGGGCGCCGGCCCCCGAATGGCTGTGCAGCCACCCCTACCTCCCAGTCTAGCGGCCATATCTCAACAGGCGCGTCAGCACGCCTCAACACCACGTCAAGAAGGATCAACAAGTCTCAACGCGGCACAGGCCGTCGCGCGGGGCCTCGTGCGTCCCGCGCGTGCGGAGAGTTGGGAGGGTGTACGTCTCGGACGTTTCTGTAACGTAAAGAAGAGCGCGCCAGCCCCACTGGGGATGCGTTAAAATCAGAACACGACCGAACGGCCGCGGCTGTCAATTGAGCCGGGGCCGTACGAGTGGATAGGAGTGCGCGACGATCAAGACGCCGACGAAGGCCCTGGGCCGCCGTTTCCCCCTTCTCGCGGGCATCCGGCCGATCGACCGCGCGCATGTGCCGGTCGACATGGTCGCCGGCCTCACGTTGGCCGCGCTCGCCATTCCCGAGGTGATGGGCTACACGAAGATCGCCGGCATGCCGGTGATCACCGGGCTCTATACCATCCTGCTCCCCATGGCGTTGTTCGCGCTCTTCGGGTCGTCCCGCCATCTGATCGTCGGCGCCGATTCCGCCACCGCGGCGATCCTGGCGGCGGGTCTCGCCGGGCTGGCGACAGCCGGGTCGCCCGCCTACGTCGCCCTCGCGGGGGTGCTCGCGCTCATGGCCGCCGGATTGTTGATCATCGCTCGACTGATCGGATTGGGGTTCCTGGCGGACTTCCTGTCGCGCACGGTGCTCGTGGGGTTCCTCACGGGTGTGGGCATCCAGGTCGCGATCGGCCAGCTCGCGGAGATGCTCGGCATCCCCCAGGGCGGGACTGGTACGGTCCACGCTCTCACCGAGGTCGCGACATACCTGTCCCAGACGCATCGCGCGACGCTGACTGTCTCTATCGCCGTCCTCGTCACGATTGTCGGCGCCCGACGCATCGCGCGGAAGATCCCGGGCGCGTTGATCGCGGTGATCGGCGCGACGATCGCGAGCGGGGCGCTCCACCTCGCGGCACAGGGTGTGGCCGTGCTGGGACCGCTGTCGAGCGGGCTGCCGGCGCTTGGCCTGCCGGCCGTGCGGTGGAGTGATGCGCCGCAGCTCCTCCCCACGGCCGTGTCGCTCTTTGTGGTCATCCTGGCGCAGAGCGCGGCGACCTCTCGGGCCTATGCCGTGCGGTACCACGAGCATTTGAGCGAGGATGTGGACCTCGTCGGCCTGAGCCTGGCGAACATCGGCGCCGGCCTGTCGGGGACGTTCGTCGTCAACGGGAGTCCGACGAAGACGCAGATGGTTGACCGCGCCGGGGGCCGCAGCCAGGTCGCGCCGCTGACCACGAGCGTCATCGTGCTCCTGGTCCTGCTGTTCCTGACGGCCCCGCTGGCGTCCATGCCGCGCGCGGTGCTGGCCGCGATTGTGTTCCTGATCGGCGTCGAGTTGGTCGACATCGCCGGCCTGCGCACGATCTTCGTGCAACGGCGGGACGAGTTTGTGGTGGCGGTGATCACGGCCGCGGTGGTCGTCGTCGTGGGTGTCGAGCAAGGCATCCTCCTCGCCATGGCTCTCTCGCTCCTGGACCATGTGCGCCGCGGCTATAAGCCGACGAACGGCGTGCTCGTCACGGACGCGCGGCACGGCTGGCGGACCGTCCCCGTGACCAGTGCCGCCCAGGTCCTGCCCGGGCTCATCGTGTACCGCTTCGCCGCGAGCCTGTATTATGCCAACGCGCACCGCTTCTCCGCGGACATCATGGGCCTCGTGACGGCCGCGGACCCACCCCTGTCCTGGTTCTGTATCGACGCGGCCGCGATCGCCGACGTGGACTTTTCAGGGGCCGCGACCGTGCGGGAAACGGCTGCGGCGCTGCGGGAGCGGGGCGTCCAGCTGGTGTGGACGGAGGTGTCCCGCGACGTCCGCGCCGAGTTTGACCGGTACGACCTCACGGACACGCTGGGGACGGACGCGTTCTACGACGCGGTGACTGATGTGGTGACGGCTTACCGGCGGAGAGACGCGACCACGGCGGCGCCCGACTAAGGCGAGGCGTCTGTATGGCTAATCATGGACCGAGCGCTCGTGCCTCGTTCCTCCTGGGAGGTGTTGCTTTTGAGCCGGTCCGCCACCTTCGCTGTCCTGTCATCGTGATTCCCGTGGCGACGGCGCAGCCCGTATGAGCCAGCGCTGCTTCTCCTCCTACGCCGAGAGGGCGAACAGTCCTCCTACGCCGAGAGGGCGAACAGCATGACACCGGCCACCGTGAGCGTGATCGCCAGTCGCGTGGACCATGTCAGGGCGGCATGGCCAATGAGCACTGAGAGCAGGACGGTGACCACAACGTAGCCGTTGGCCGCTCCGACGGCGATGGAGATGGGTAGCCGCGTCAACCCCAGGTAGTAGAAGATCGATCCTACCCCGATCATCGCACCGACGCCGACGCTCCCGGCCATGTGCCACCCGGGCTTGGGGGACTCTCGGACAGCACCAAGTGCGGCCACTGCGACCACCAGCATGCCGATTGCCTGCAGCGCGTTCAGCTGCGTTGCATCGAGCTGCCGCAGCGCTGGCTTCTCGAGGAAGGTACTCACCCCGACCAGCGCAAGGTACAGCGCGAGCAGGCTGAAGCCCCGCACCCGATGATGAGGCGAGGCGGCGGCCCCAGCAGACTGGACTCCGTCCGTCGCCGGAGCGGCGGCCTTGGGAGGCTGGACGCCGTGCTTGGCTGGAGGGCGGGACAGGGCCAGCGCACCGGCCACGGTGAGGACCAGGGCCGCGATCTTCAGCGGCGCAACGTTCTCGTGGAGGATCGCGACGCCGAGCGCAATCGTGACCACGATCGATAGATTGGCCACGGAGACGACCAGCGATACGGGCAGATCGTTGAGCGCGAAACAGTAGCAGATGGAGCCGGCCCCGGCTAACAGCCCGATGCCGATACCGGCCGCAAGCGAGCGTGCAGCGGGCAGGCTGAATCCGTGGACCGCGAGAAGCGCGGCGACGGCTAGGGCGGCGCTACCAATGCGGATGAGGGCATTGAGTTGGAGGGCATCAAGCCCCCGGCCAACGGGGACCTCGACGAACGACGCAACGCCAACGAGGAGCACGTACGCGCCAATGGCAGCGAGCGCGATTACCACTGGCGGCTCTTATCGTTCACGTGCTGTGCCTGTGTTCGGCGCACGCTCCACCTCCGCACGCATCGCGTCTTTAATCCGCGATTGAATAGGGTGCGTTTCATGCGCGTTGAGATGACCACCTCTTGCGTGCCCAACTTTAGTGCTCAAGCACTGCGATAGGATCGCTCTCTGACAGAGGTTCATCCATGCCCATGACTGCCGTGCCTCGCCCTTGTCGGTGTTCGTCCCGTTGACCTGATAACGCGCCATAACTCCCTCACTTATACCACGCGGGGAGGCGGGCATGACAGCAGTATGGATTGCACGGGGGCGCTATGGCGGTACTGCCGGTGAGGCGCCTGTCGCGCCTGTGCGTGTCGTGCTCATGTCCCGTGTTCCATAAAATAGCGCGCCTGCCGTGTGCTCACGAGAGGGACACGAGGCGCAGGCGACGCTCACCGGCCGGCAGGGGTACCCGCACGTCATCGCCCGCGCTGTGGCCCAGCAGGGCCTTGCCGACGGGGGAGGCGACGGAGATGCGCCCCTCAGACGCGTTGGCCTCATGCGGATCGACGAGTTGGAACACGTCGCGCTCCCCGTCGCCCTCGATCTCCACGCGGCTGCCCAGTGCGACCACCCCAGTGGTAGACGACGCGATCTCGCGGGCCATGGACAGGAGTCGATCCAGTTCCACCGCGCGGCTCCCCGCGCGATGCTGCTCTTCTTGCAGTTCGAGCAGGCCGGCATCTTCCTCGCGCGTCGCGCTATCCTCGCGCGCCTCGGCCAAGCGTCGGGCGAGGGCCGGTAACTGCTCATTGCGTAGGTGGTGGAGTTCCTGTTCCAGCGCGGCGCGCCCGGCCGGGGTGAGGGCTATCGTCTCGGGTGGCGTCTGTCGCTGCATGATGATCGTCTCCTTTAGGGGGGATGCTACCACACCCAGCCGGCTCTGTCAGTGATGCGTCGTCCGGCCGCAACGTAGACAGGCGCCAGCGTGGCTCATTCGCTCGCCGCGCTCCCATCGCCACCACGGCGCTCGGCAGGGCAGAGGTGCAGGATCAGCTCGCTCCATTCGCGCGTCGCTCCGCGCGGAGTACCCCTACATGAACACATGCAAGGGCGCGAGGATGCGTTCGCCGACCTTGTCCGGCCAGGGGCGTGCGGACCAGTCCTCCCGCGTCAGTTCCGTGGCGTTGGCCTTGTCGTGTGCGAAGAGGTCGTCCATGTGCCGAGCCAGGTCACGATTGTAGATCTCGGCATTGAGCTCAAAATTGCCCACCGCGCTCAAGCGATCGAGGTTGGCGGTGCCGATGGTGCTCCATTCACCGTCGATCGTGCAGGTCTTGGCGTGGATCATCGCCTTGTAGCGGAAGATACGGATACCCGCCTCCAGGCACGGGGTAAAGAGGGCGCGGGCCATCCAGTCCGCCAACGTGTGGTTCGACCTCCAGGGCAGCAGCACTTGCACGTCCACGCCCCGGCGCGCCGCGGCCATAAGCGTCGCGCGCAGCACGCGGTCAGGAATGAAGTAGGCATTGGTGAGGGACACATGGTGCTCGGCGCGGTCGATGGCCGAGATATACATGTCGCGAATGGGGAAGGCCAGGCGCGCCGCATCATTGTCGTGCGGCACGAACGAGGAGTCAAACTGCCGCGTATAGTGGCGCGTGATGCGGTCGTCGGGTGGCGCGTGGCTGTTCCAGAAGTCCACGAACACCTGCGCGAGTTGGGCCGTGGCTGGCCCATCGACGCGCAGGTGCGTATCGCGCCACTCCGTGGCATAGAGGCTGCCCAGATTATAGCCGCCGAGGAAGCCGACCTGGCCATCGACCACGAGCAGCTTGCGGTGCTCCAGGGCGTAGCGGCGCGGATCGAGCAGATGCCAGGGCCGGCGGATGCCCTGATAGGCGAGGGTATGGATCGCGGGCGGAAACGCCTTGAAGGCGGCGGGCACGACGAGATTGCCGAACCAATCGAAGACGACGTACACGTCGACGCCCTGGGCCGCCTTGCGCGCCAGCCGCTCTTTGAAGTCCTGGCCGACGGTGTCGCTCTTCCACAGGAATGACTCCAGATAGACGCTCTCCTGGGCGGTGTCGATCGCGTCGAGCATGGCGGCGTACAGATCGCGGCCGTAGCTATAGAGCTGGATGGTGTTGGCGCCGCCGTGGACCGGGGGGTACGCGGGGTGAGGGAAGCCTTGAAACTGACGGCGGCGCCGGCGCCACGCGGCGCCCAGCACCACAGCCGCGGCCGTGCCCGCTGGTATCGCGGCCAGCAGGCCGCCACCGCGCAGGACGAGCCCCAGCGTCGAGCGTCTTGACCGATCGCTCACACCGGTGCGCTGTGTCGCCACTGTTCGTCCCTCCGCATTGTTCTTCCCTTCGCATGTGCGATAAGACCGCCGCGGCGAGACGCTGACGGGTGGCGGACGTGGTCACGCGCTGGGCCATCAGCGCCTGCGCCACAGTGCGGCGCATCATGGGTCGCTTGCCCCGGCGCCGGTGCAGTCACGCGGGACCCGACAGACGTCGCACGCGGACGCGGTTGCCAGCGGATGCGGGTGGTCGCCATCACACGACGATACCAGCCCATTATACAGGCCCCTGCACGTCGCCGACTCCTCTCGACTCCTCGCCGATGAAGCCGACGCGTATCACACGCTGATCCGTGCCAGGCCGGTCTCCGGATCGGTCCGGCGCTGTAGATGCAGCGGCGACTCGACTATGATTACTTCCAGGGTCGGCCACACATGGGCCTCCATGATTTGGCCCCCCACTTGCATCAAGCTAATCCTGCCAAGGAGGGCTCAAGGAGGAGTTGATAGGTGTTAGGGTGCTTTTTGCGGCGATTGAGGCGGCAACCGGCGGCGACGCAGCGCTGGACGACCGCGAGAATGT
>JAABUW010007598.1_pt1 | contig 12984 bp, 22 predicted proteins | sample 5560081 | NCBI WGS metagenome assembly JAABUW01 (sample SAMN10711882, study PRJNA513363) | rock metagenome | isolation source: Antarctica rocks | place: Antarctica: Victoria Land, Knobhead sud
GAGGGGCAGGGGAGTCAAGGGGGAGAGGGGGGGAGGGTGAATACACGCAGTTCATATCAAGAGGTATGATTCAGAACAAGGGGGAACCATAGGCGAAACAGTTGAGGGAGAAAAACATGAAGCGAAGTTCGAACAAGAAACCGGGTCGATAGCATGAGAGAACGAGACGAGAAATGAGCGAGACATCGAGACGGAATGGAGAGATCACCAGCAAGACGTAGCCGTTAGCACAGTGTCAACCGCTCAAGATTCCGGCTCACAGCGTATCCCGCAACAGCCCCTACAATCGGTTTACGCACCGCCGACATCCTCGCCCAAGAGCTCAAAAAGTTGCCTTTATACACATCCGCGACTATCCCTGTATCAGCCCAAACCCCACTCCCAAATCCTCAGCATTCGGAAGCGGACCACATACATTCCTTATCCCTCATCTCCTTGATATCCGCTCCTGCCGCGAACACCTTATCCCCACCGGTAATCACCACCGCCCGTACCCCATCATCATTATCAGCCTTTTCGAGTTCCGCGTTGAGCTGCGCGAAGAGAGGGGATGAGAGCGCGTTGAGCGCTTTGGGGCGATTGAGGGTTAGGATGACGACTTTGTTGGAGACGGAGCGGGAGGTCAGGATGAGTTGCTCAGACGGGTTTGACATGGCGCGGGAGAAGTGGAGTATCTGGCTTAGATTGTGAGGGGCGATCGAGCGGAGGATGGGGAGGGGATGAGTGAGGAGCATTGCTTGGTGGTGGGAAACAAGACGGGGAGATTCGGTGGCCGCTTATATTATAGAGCCGGTGAGAAGGCGCCACGAGGAAGCGGAAGGGGTAGAGGAAGGGAAAATCGCCGGAATCCCGGGGGACACGCGAGATTTTGATTTCCACCGGCCGTAGATATAGAATTCTTTGTTACTCCAATCACTTCGAAGCCCGACCAGAACAGCTGCTCTCGGTCAACACCATTTCACGTGAAGGTTTTGATCAATACGAGTTTCCGTTCGACTTTCAGCTCTCAGCTCCTTTACCTTGCTCAGTTGACTCAAACCGCAAATTTCCCTCGACCTAATTCCGGCACACTCGAAGGAAATCAACCGAGTCAACGGCTTCACTACGCCTCTTCTGGCCTGGTCCACCATTCTCTTCACTTGACCGGTGCACGACTCGCTCAACATGCCGCGATTCTACGAGAACAAGTATCCGGAAGTGAGCATTCCCCAATCTCACCCTGATCCTTCGCGCATACCCGTCAACCTTTGCTGACTAGCCGTTTCTCAAAGGTGGACCAACTGGTCATGGTCCAGGTTGTATCGATAGAAGACATGGGCGCATACGTCAAATTGGTACGCCCACCAAGTGATCGTATACTTCAATCTGACCCCTCATTTAGCTAGAATATGACAGCGTCGAAGGGATGATCCTCCTCTCTGAGCTCTCGCGGAGACGTATCCGGTCGGTGCAGAAATTGATCCGAGTTGGGCGGAACGAGGTGGTCGTGGTGATGCGGGTGGATCCTGATAAGGGTGAGTAAGGCGAGGCAATGGGTGACCTGCTCCAGCAGCCGTAGCGTGCTGTCTCGAAATGATGGTACTTGTTGCTGTTGCTAAGCGTGATGATCTCAGGATATATCGATCTGTCGAAACGCCGAGTATCAGCCGAGGAGGTCGTCCGGTGCGAGGAGATGTACGAGAGAGGAAGAGCGGTGGACTCCATCCTTACCCAGGTGGCCAAGAAGCGGAACATGTCGACGGAATCGCTGTACGAGAAGATTGCATGGCCATTGCATAAGAAGTACGGACATTCTTACGAGGCGTTCAAGCTCTCCATATCGTCAGTCCCACTCCGCTTAGACTTTGACAACCGCTAAAGGTAGTCTAGCGAACCCGAAGCCGTGTTCTCCACCCTTACCCTTGAACCCGACACCCTCGCCGAGCTGCGCGGTACCATCGCCCGCCGACTTACCCCTAAACCCGTCAAAGTCCGCGCCGACATCGAAGTGAAATGTTTCGCCTACTCGGGTATCGAAGCAATCCGCAAAGCCCTCCAAGCGGGAGAGGGACTCTCAACCGAGGACGTACCCATCAAAGTGCGATTGGTTGCGCCGCCGCTTTACGTGATGAGTACGACGAGCACGGATAAGGTCGCGGCGATTGAGGTGATGGAGAAGGCGGTGAATGCTATCGGGGAAAGTATCGGGGAGGAGAAGGGGGAATTGGTCATCAAGATGAAGGTGGGTTTCAGAAACCCCAGGGTTTAAGTGTTGGAGTGTACTGATGATTGGTGCTTCTCAGCCGAAAGTGGTTTCGGAGACGGATGATGCGGAGCTGAAGAAGCTGATGGAACAGTTCGAGGCGGCGAATATGGATGTCGCTGGGGACGACGATTCGGATGTGGATGAGGATGAAAAAGTAGGATAGGCATTGAATCATGCATCCCTTCGTCACCACAGCGATTCCGCTTACGCACCTAAGGACCGTAAGTCCGGTGGACCTGTACACAGCACTGCTGAGACGAGTAGATCGCGTGGAACTTGAGACACCGCAAGGAGATCAGGACGGGAGGCCTTCTGCAAGGTATGGAAGTCTCCGGTTCCCGGTGACTTGCCTCACTGAGTATTCAAGCAGTTGAAGCAGGCATCTCGGGAGAGAAGAGGCCAGAGCTGGAGTCCACCAATCTCAGGCAACGGCTAATTTTAATATAGGCCAATCAAGGAGAACATGCCTGGGTGTGCCGCGCATATGTCCAACAGGTAGGTGCATGACTGCGCCGGCAGCTCCTGTCTGGCGAGGTATATAATTCTTTTCTTTCCTCGGGATTGGAAAGCAAAGCTGGGTTTCTAGCTCACCTGGTAGAGCACTCGCTTCGCATGACTCCGATGAAGAATGCGAGAGGCACGGCGTTCGAGTCGCCGGAGATCCACATCTCCACCTTCTTTGAAGGTCGCGAATGACCCATTCTTTTTCGGCTCCTTTCCCTTTTCTTTCTCAGTTCAACTGAATTTCTGTCCACTTGCTTTTGAAGCTAGGACGGTTGTGAAGAGCGTGGATATTCCAGTCAATTGCTGTGCAGTCAGAGTGACTGCACAAGACTGCTTAACTTGGTATCATTTTGTGTGGGGAATTGTCACGGTGCTACGTCGACCAGCAAATAGGCCCGACGCTCAGCTCCTAGAATCGGCGACGGTCGTTTGAGCTTCGGCAAAGTTGGGCTACCGTGGTCGAACTTAGCTGGAACAACTCGAGGACACGCGTGGGTGTAGCCGAGTTAAGTGCCGGTCGAGTAGCGTGGGCTAGAGATGCAGAGGCTATGAGTAGGCTAGGTAACTATAGTGACTCTAAATGACTTTCAGTGACTTTCAGTGACTTTCAGTGACTTTCAATCTCGAATCGCTGGTTCTCCCCGACTCTCAAGTCCATCCCTTTTATACGTCTTCCAGGCCTATCTTCGGTCCTTCTCGTTTCGAATTCAATGGTGTTTCGTCGTCGGCGAGGGGAAACGTAGCGAGGACAATTGAGGCGAGCAGAGATAATAGGCGTTCGAATACTGACAGTGATAGCCTCGTTTCGTAGTACGATGAACAAGGTTGCACCCCGTGTCAGAGTACAATGCCGGAGACAAGCACTGTTTGCTTATTGTCGGCGATGTTCGGCGATATTATCCGAGCTTCAATTCACGATCGTGACACCTTTTGGCCGCCAGATATCATGGCTGTCATTACTCTTCCTGGCCATGATCCCCGTCAGCCTTGCAGCATCTCTCCTCTGGAGGAAGGCCAGAACCCACTACTTGCAAAGCGGTCATTATGGGAGGCTACCGGTGATAAGCACAGCAGAGGATACTGATAGAAGCTGCTTAACTTCCAATGTTTGGCGGAAGTTGGCGACTTTGGGCGAGTGATTGCCTTTAGACGAACAGCATACTGGAAAACTATCGGGGACATCTGCAAACGTAGCCAAAGTAGCCACTTGCCGGGTATCGAGGTCGATGCAGAGGCAGATCTAGGATACTACAAGGTGACTTAAATCTCGAAAAGCTGAGGCTATCCCTCAGCGAGCTACTTGGTAGGGCTGAAATGGGCGAGCTTCGGTGACTTCTTGACTCTTGAAACGCCATAAGGGAAGAAGAGGCGCGTCACAGATTTTGACCATGAAGTATTTGGATGAAGATCGACAAGGATAAACCAATTAGGCATCTATTGGGCTCATATCGTTATAGCATCGTGACAGCTTCGTCTGAGAAGCACTGCTGAGGGGCGTAGGTCTTCAGTATAGTCCACTTGAAGACCTATCAGGCAGATGGATTTCTCATGTCTCCCTCTGATCCTTTCTTCTTATTCTTTGCCCAATTGTTGCCTCAGCTTGATTGGGGAATCTCATACAGGCGAAGCATAGAGTGGCGAGCAAGACATCTTCAACGGCATCATAGAGCCCAGTTTGTATTGCTGGGCAAGGTTCAAACTCGCTGTGATACCCCCAAAAAAATCACATTTGGAAATTAGGAGATTGTATTTTGTCTCCGTTGAGGTTTTGACTGGCTCTACTCGCCCATATATTCCGCATATACACATTTATGGGAGCGTACGCCTTTTCTGTTCGATCCAAGCAAGCCCTACTCCCAGTACTCGCCAGCGGTCTAACGGACGCGATCGAGGCGTTCCGTTTTGCCGATGTACCGGTGTTCCCGCCCGCGTTCTTACCAGTCGATGTCTCCGCGTGCTCATTCGCCGAATTGTCGACGGAGATGTTCCAGAAGCGTGTGGATCGAAGAACGGCAAAATCAGCAAACGGAGAGTCATAGAAGTGACGGTGTGAAGATATCGGTATCGGCGCAGGGTAAATCGGATTGGCTACTTGTAAAGTCCCCGCTTATGGACGGCGCGGATGAACATTGCGGTGGAAAGCCTGAGTCTGCTGCGTCGACTACGTCACAATAACGAGTCAATTGATTTTTGACCGGGAAAGAGTGAGAAAGATGAGTAATCGAATCGCCGGTCCAAACAAGGACTTGCTGGAAATCGTCCGATGCTTGATTGAGGGATTGGACCACGAATGAGGTCTTCGCCGCATGTAGCTCGGTGAGGTGGTCGATACGTCCATTGAGCGGCTTGTCTTCCGCCCTTGAATGGCGCAGGTCCTCGTCAGCGTCCACATTATCCTTCGTCGCTCTGAGGTCCCTACTATTATTCGTATTGGCTGTCGCCCTTGCCGAGAGGCCGTGCGAAGACCTGAGTTGTTGAGGTCGTACACCATTTGCGCCGGAGGAAACAAGGTGATATCCTGCTAACAGAGCCAGCTCGCGAAGGAAAAGGAGCTCACGGTGATCGTAATCCAGGCTTGAGAACGAAGCGGAAAATGCGCGTCAAGATGAAGGCAGTCTGCCGAGTCATATCCGGCGAATGTGTCGAGAAGGGGAAAGAGGATCGCGAGTACCTCATCCTTCGAGCATTCGGCAACCTTGGCAATCGCGATGATCCAGGCGTTGGTTGCAAATAGTACTTCTCGGCTCGCCTGAAACCGGACGCCGTAGCCTTCCTCCACCCATACACCGTCTGCCGGAGAGAAGTGTTGCACCGACGATGGCCACGAGAGTCTCATTCACTTGGTGGACAGCGCTCAACCTTGTTCCGGAGCGTACTTGGGGTCCGATCCGTACTCGTCCGACGCCGGTTGGCCCATTTCTTCGCAGAGCTCCCGGAGGTAGCAACCGGCTTTCATCCCGTCGAAGGTGTCGTCGGCTTCGAGGTCCTTCTTCGTAAAGACGAATGTGCGTTTCGACCTTCGAAAAGTGTGACACCCTCCCGAAGGCGTCGTGCCTTCGTATCTGCCACGACTAGCCTGTTGCAGACGACTGGCTCACCGTATACAATGACTCCGGCCCTACATAACACAATCGTATGTCAGTTGACCGGGGCGATGCCGTCATGCATGCGAGCCAGAGGGCTCAGATCCGTCCTTCGTCCTGGAACGATGCGAGGCTTTCGGACGCGGAGTAGGGACCTGTCGAAGACGGGTGATCCTTTGTCCTACGAAGAGCGTCTGGAGGTATGGTTGAGACCCTGTACCCTGTACCCGCCTACTCCGTCCTCTAGCCATCGCCAGTGCATAGAGGTCGCTCTTTGGTCGTCACCAGGGTGAATGAAGTTCATGATGAATGGCTGTTTGATCCGCTCGACTGCCCAGGAGCTCGAGATGAGGTGAAAGACGGGCGATACCCAGACAGGCAGTCGGTACGATTTGGTCGGCATTCCCGCATGATAGACTTGACTGAGAGGTGGGAGGGCGTGAAAGATGGTTGGGTAGAGATCGTCATTGAACTTCGCCAGGGAACCGAAGTCGAGATCGGAGAGCGCACCGAGGCTTTTGAATCATCCGAACCGTGTATGGTGCCCCGGAACGTTGGGGGCATCTGCCCCGATCGATGGCCTTGGTTCGATGTCAGGTCTGCAAGATGGCTGAGTAGGCGGAGTCGGTTCCGGATTGCGCGGGGAATCAATGGCATATCGTAGTGCTGGTAGGCTGTGTCGGACGAACTGGATAAGAGGGCAGGACGCCGGAAAGAGAGGTCGGTAGTTCGGTGGGAACGGATAAGTAGGCGTGACTAAATGGCCAGGCGAGCGTCGAAAGCTGGCTAGCGAAAAGATCTTCCAGTCCAACTTGCTCTAAATCCCACGCTTGCGACAAGTCAATGACGATGGAGTCACCAGCATCTTGACTATCGTGTGCTTCGCAACGAGCGGGAGCATCGACCGAGTGGATGTAAGGGTCGAGAAGTCGTCATTCTTGCGAGTCGGTTTGACAAATCGTGGTCAGCAACCAAGCAGAGAACACGGAACCAAGAAGTTTAAGCATCATCCTCGCTATCCGAGTCCTATATGTTAAATAAATCGGCGGTTTCGTCCCCGGATGGAGTGGAGAGTGAAGTGAGTAGGTCGTGAAGGGATTCGACTCGCCGCAGGCGGAACTCCCCGCTGGATGAATCCGTCGGAATAATCTCGCTTGTAGCTTCAGTACTCGACCTGTGTATCATATAGTCAAGCTTTCTTGGGACGAGTACGATGGGTGAGCGAGCGATGGAAGGCATCCTTCGGTCAAGGCCATCATTCGAGCAGCTCGGACTTCTTGACCCTCCTTTGGGTCGGCGACCCTCCTTTGGGATTGGGACCTGATCCCCATGAGCTCGTCAGACGAGTGGGTCAAAACGTTTCTCATAAAACATTCAATCTCGCAGCTGAGAACAATGACGCCCAGATCCTTCCTACCCCAGATCGTCGGGGTGAGTGATACCCCCTTCATCCCAAAGCTAATGTCCAGCTCTTCTATGCGACCTTCGACCCTAAACTCGGTCCCACCGTCCTATACCAAGTCCCGGAGAACCTCATCACTTCCCTCTCCCTCTCCGAGACATCCCGTTCCCGTTCCCGATCCCGTGACTCCACCAACTCTCACAGCCCGACCAACGCACTGCTCGACTTCGCCCCCATATCCGAATACATCATCCCCAAGAAGAGTCTCCATGGGAAACTAGTCACTCTCCTCACCACGGGTCTGGATGATGGTGAGAGGGTGGAGTATCGCGTGATGGGATTCCCGAATGTCTTGGCGGGTGAAGGGGGTAGGTATCAGAGGAATGAGTATATGTGGAATCTGTGTTTTGTTTTCGAGGCGGGAAGTAGTTTGGAGGCGTTTGAGCCGATCGTCAGGAAGTGTGCGAGGATACTATGTAGTGCCGAGGTAGGTGACCCGGCAGAGTCGTGGAGCTGATGACAGCTTGATTCGGCGTATTTGTCGGCGGCGAACCCGGAACATACACCTTTGCCTGCCGTGCTGGAACAGCTTTTTGAGGATCTCAACTCGTACTCGGAGACGTCTATACCGCTGGACGGGTTCAATTCCTTGGAGCTCAAGCTGTTCCCTTTCTTCCGTAGGTCGAAATGTAGGAAGCACCGCTGACAGAAGCCAACCCGCCTGACTGCGAGGATTGGCACGTCCCAATTGCCCTGGTGGATCTCAACGCGCTCAAGGACGATAACTGGGATATCACCGCAGCGAGGGTTGCACAGCACATCAACGGGGTGAACCATGTTCGTCGGATCGCAGAACTGGCAGACGCAGATCCAGCTCTCACCCGGGAGACGCTGAGACATTTGCTGTAGGTGGTCAAGCGTGAATCGCGCTGATAATAGGTACTACCAAGTGGTCATGATGGTGGACATCTTCCAGTATTCCAATATGTATACACTCAAACCCTCCATCACCCGTCTCGCTGCGGACGATACCATCACACATGAGTGCGGGAGCTACGTCACTCGCCCAGGTATTACCGTGCCGTCATGGCCGGCGCTTCTTGGCCTGTATAGCAACCTGATACCGGGTGTGGCGGTACATGACTGGATCGAAGCGAATGATGTACTCGATCTCGGGATCGATCCTCGCCGCTTCGTCTCTTTCGGGATTATAAAGGGTTTCCTGCGAAGGGTACATCGATGGCCATTCATGCTTGAACGAGGATCGCCACTCATCGAACAGCCAGAGCCCCGACGACGAGTAGAATTCGATAGATCCACCCGAGTTGGTTCCGGCGCGGCTTTATCCACCAGAACAGCAGGCGACTCCAGTCTTGCCCGACAAGGCGAATCGACACTGACGCTCCGATCCATGGGCTCCAACGCCTCTCTCGGACTGGGTATCTCCCCATCGCGTACTCCCCCAAGCGTGAAATCCCCTGCTCGCCGACCAATCGCCTTCACCTCGATGCGCAACTCCTTCCCGCGTTCCCTCGGGTCAGCCGGGGAGTCCAGTCGGCGGACGCACGGGATGATGCGGTCTGGTGCGTTACGTGTGAAGGAGGAGCAGAATCGGGCGCTGGAGGAGGAGCTGGTGAGGTATTTGGATGGGAGTCATCACACGGATGAGATTCAGGTTAGGTTTGGGATGGGGTGGGGTCAACTTGAACGGGTGCTGGGGCTTGAGGAGCTTAGGGAGGGGAAGGGACGGAAGGGTGTGGCGTTGGTTTATCGGTGATGCATCTCTTGGACACACACATAGCTGCATGGAGGGCTGCAAAGTGTACGAGTACTCGGACAATCGTTGGCGCCACGAGCCGACGTCATCGCGCCTAACTTTGCCACGCTACATCACACTCGAACGTTTTCTTCCAGTCCCGCATTTTTTGTCCCCCTTCAACTGCCAAGTATGGCGCCCAAACTCCGCGTCCTAGTGTCGAGCTCCTCCGCTTACCCTCCAACCACAGAATGTACTGTTAATTCCCCCACTCCGACACCGATAAAGACAGACTCCTTCGAAGGCGACATCTCAGTCTGGATCAAGGATTTCACGGGGGACAACAGTGGCGGGGACGGGCACGAGTACTTCGATAAGCGTCCGGGGATGACGTATGGGATCGTGGTAAGAGGTGGGTCATTCTCCATCATGATAACTGAGGCAGGTTGGAGGATGGATGGAGGAAGGAAAGGCTGATGGGTGATGGGCATAGGGAAATTGTTGGAAGAGGTCGACGCCGATGAGATGGTTTTTGGGAATCGGTTCGAGAGGTCTATCAGGGATAATCTACCCTGGGGAACGGCGGTCGCTGTGAGGTTCATCAAGTGGGTCGACGCGACTCTCAGCCTTCACTTCATACCTCGAACCCGCTTTTCACTCTCTCTGTCACTTTCACTCCCTCATTCTCACGCCTCATCTTGCTCGATTCTGAAACTCGAGCACAAACTCTTAATCCCACTCTCACTCTCACTCTCTCACTCTCACTCTCACTCTCACTCTCACTCTCACTCTCACTCTCACTCTCACTCTCACTCTCACTCTCACTCTCACTCTCACTCTCACTCTCACCAACATAGCCACTCAAATCTCACGCTCCCCTCACACTCAGTCGCAACTCGTATCGAATATAGGTGCAGACGCGCTGACGCGATGGTCCGCTCAGCTACGTTGAACCTACAGTCGAGCTCGATCTCTACTCTGAAAAACCCTACGCCTTCTCCCCAACTCTCGCAAGCATGAACCACATCTCCCTCTCCTCCACACCCATCACCACTCCCTCTCCGGGTCTAGTGACCGAGAACTCGTTGGATGAGCTGAGGAAACTTTATTCTGGAGGTGAGTCCATCCGGATTGTCAAGCTGGACGAGTAAGACGTTCTTGTGATGAAAGTTGTGGCGGCCACAGAATCACCTCCCCCGGAGATTGAAGGCGATGCGAGAGCCGAAAAGGCTGCGAGACGAAAATGGATGAGTGCGAAGGAACACCGGACGGGTGTGAAGTTGCCCAAGGGGATGAATATGGGCATGGAATTCTGTAATGGTTATCTTGGTACGTCAACCCCTCTCTTACATTCACACACTGATTCCTCCCTCCCCCTTTCCCCCCTCCATCGTTTCTCCCCTCCCCCCTTTTCCCCTCCCTCCCTTTCCCGCACGTCCTAGATTTCAACACGCTCTCTTTGACCTTCCCCCCGCCATTCTACCTCCAAATCCCCCTCCTCAAATACTGGGACGGTCAACCCGTCACATACGTCTGTACGAGACGGAGCAAGGATCCGGTGAGCGAGGACGGGGTCTTCTGGAGTGTCGCATTTGAGATTGTGGATGAGGAGTTGAGGAAGGGGTTGAAGGGGAGGGGCGGGGAGGTTTTAGAGCTGGATAAGGTGCGTGGGAAGGAGAAGGGGGGTAAGGTGGAGGGGGGCGATACTGGTGAGGGCAACACCGCAGGCGAGGGGGACGAGTCGGATGGTGTGGATTGATGTGTTTGGATATGCTTGTTGTTCTCCTCCACTCGCACTCGGGGTCTCGCTTTCTTTCGCATGACTAGGTTTGAAGAAGGGTGCGAGGTATGAATGCCGGACAATGGGTCACAATGGGAAGAGGGCGATCAGACTGAATGCAAGGCGAGTATAGCCAATAGTGTAGATTTTCGCGTAAGTTATGTGGTGCGACCGCATCATCCTGACCTCCCCTTCCCGAGTGATTCGCTTCGATTCAGCCTCCTGTTCCTGAGTTCCATCTCGGTAAACGGCAGCCTAGCTTGTCCGTTGATGATGCCGAAGAACGCGTATCAGGTTGGCTTCCTCACCCGCCTTGTCGACTTTTCGGACAACTCGAGGGACTCGATGGATGCGGAGTGGTTGCTCAAACAGGTGCTCCACCCGCCGCTCACTCCGGCGTATCAACCTATGGCGATATCGGCCCAGGTGCAATACAGGGGACTCTTGCCGGCTTATATGTATCGGTAAGTCCTTGAAGCTTTGGTCTGTCCTGGTTCTCGAGTATACATCTTGGTTGGGTCCCTCAGTTGGCTATGGATCACGCAGAGATCATGCTCAAACCCCCCGTCCGACCGCACAGGTATCTCCTGGATCGATCTGCTGGCTTGGGCAAGCAGGGTGGAGGGCGAGCCGGTGTAAGGTATTTATCTTACGATAAGTTCAAAATGGAGAAGAGCGAGACGAGGGAGGACCACACCGAAGACTAACACGTATCAGATGATGCAGATGGTGCATGATGCTCGGTAGATGTCACTCCACCTTCCCCTTCCCCTTCCCCGACTCCCTCGCTTTCTTCCTCAACGCCCTCTTCCTGATATCCCGGTGCATATAAGCAATCACCTTGATCGCGGCAACCTCGCTGAAGTAGCCAAACAGCCCGGTAGCGTAGTCCAGGAGTGCATGTGTCCAATACGGCGTCATCTCGTGCGGTCGACCTTGTGCGCCTCGCGGGAGACCGATGGAGGCGAGTGTGGAATTGACCCACGAGGCGGCGGAGGGGACGAGGAGGGAGGTTCGGCGGATCTTGGACATGTTCGAGACCTGCATGAGCACCGCATCAATTGCCCCCCCTCAGTGAAAATGGGACTACGAACCACAAACGCCGGAAGAACCAGGTACACCAAGACGCCTTGCTGCTTCACCTCCTCTGCGAGCGCTCTCGACCAGATCTGCAGGCCGCCTTTGGTGCACCCATACGCGGCAGTCAGAGGAGGTGGGATCCGGCCGTTGAGCGAGCCGATATTGAGGATGAGCGATTTGGGCTTGCGCATGATCATGGTTGGGAGTATGACCCGGGCGAGGTGGAGGGTCCAAAGCAGGTTCTGGCTGGGATCAATCACGGCCTGCGCAGGAAAATTTGAGCATACAGTCTGGAGGATATTCTCGATCTCCTCTGCGTCCGTCTCCGCAAACGCCACGGGCATCTCGTGCGACGCGGCGACATTGTTGACTGTTATTAGGTCTCGGCGAGGCTTGAGACATACCTAGAACCCCTATGTCGAGCTCCTTTGCCATCGCTTGGATCTGTGAGAAAGCCTTGGTCCGGGCATCGGGCTTCGACACGTCGACCGTAACGATCTTGACCTCGACGTGGTACTTCGAGCCTGAATGATCAGTTAAGGATCCTTAAGCTCGGAACATACGGAGGCCAGTCGCAATCTCCTCAAGGACCGCAGCACGTCGCCCGAGAATGATCACGTTGTACTTCTTCGCAGCCAGCTGGCGGGCAAATTCGAGGCCGATACCTTCTGTCGCTCCGGTCACGAGCGCCCATGTTGAGCCGGTGCGAGATTTGTACTTTTGTATCTGGATTGGCTTCAGCCAACTGCGGGTTGTGGTCGGTCTGCTCACATTGGTCCCGGGGATGATGGTCAATTCGAGGAAAAGTCGAAGGAAGGAATAGGTATATCGGAGGAGGAAGAGAGCGCCAATTGTCGAAAGGAGAAAGGTGAAGGTTAGTGCGATCGTGGCTATCGACCCCAAGGGGAACGGGACGGCTTGACGGATGCATCAGTCTGCCCCGAAACCTTTTCAAGTACAGAATGAAGGGATAAAGGTATGAGGTCAGGCGCACCGAAAGTCCAGCGGAAAAGGGACCCATACGCTCGCTGCGTCTCATGGTGTTGCATGTGTAAGCTGTCGGCGACCATGCTGGGGTCGATGTTATCGGCCGTTTGTATGCAATTGTAACAGCATGAGTTCGGAAAATGGCCC
>JAABUW010007599.1_pt1 | contig 12984 bp, 19 predicted proteins | sample 5560081 | NCBI WGS metagenome assembly JAABUW01 (sample SAMN10711882, study PRJNA513363) | rock metagenome | isolation source: Antarctica rocks | place: Antarctica: Victoria Land, Knobhead sud
CAACACAAACACGTGCATGACCAGGCATTACTCATGACAGCAACCGTCAAAACAGCTGTGAGCGTTTTGCACACATGGTTGTGATCAGCTCGTCATGCTGCAGTAGCGTTCAAGTCAGATGGCATACAACAGAAACAGAGTCTACTAGCAACATCCCCACTGGTGCTGGGCTAATAACATAAGTGTTCAATACCATGGGTGGACATGTCATATGGCATAGCATAGCTCTGAGTATCTCCACACCCACAATTTTCATACAAGAGCAACCTTCACAATGCGTATGTCATGCAATTACTGCTATTGCTATGAGTACTGGCGATCCATTGGCTGATTGCTTGGCAAACCTTTGCCTCAAGATCAGCGCAGACAGCAGTGCTCAGCTCTTCAAAGGAGCGCATCACTTGACCACGCCACAGGTAGACCGTTTCTGTGACCTGTGATGTGAGGAGGAACACTTTCCTCCTCAGGAACGGTTCACTCCATTCCTGCTTGGGTTCAAACTGAACTGTGTTGCAAAGCATCAGCACTACAGCAAAGTTGCTACCTGACAGGAATATGGGTTGGCTATGCTTGGCGCACAGTCACACAAGTCTCAGTCAGCTCCCCCCTTCCGCTCAATGGTGCATTATATGGCCCATATAGCTGATCCAACTGTGCCTCCTGTTCTGCCTCAGTCAGCAGGACCTGCTCATGTACTGCCTCTGCTTGAGGTTGATCTTCTGGTGCCTCCTCTGCAAAGATTGTTGCCTGTTGATCAGCCACAGACTTGTCTGCTTCTTCTGGTGCCAGTGCAATCTGCTGCTGACCCATCCCATTGAGGTCATGGTGTGGCAAACCTCCAGGGCCCTGCATAAGCAACAGCTGTGTCACAGAGCAAATATGTTGTGCAGCGTCAGGCCACCTTGGGCAGCCTGCAGTGCTCCTGTTATGTGCACAGGGAAGGCCTTATACAAGACCTCAAGTAAGTGCTCAACGCACAGTCTGATGTCCAGGCAGCGTCTTAGACACCTCATTGTTGCTGCCAGGACTGGTATTCATGCACAACACATCAGGCCTTCAGCAGGCAAACTTGTCTCGCAGGCTGGTGTGGTTGCATCGCTGTGCAATGACTGATTCAGCAGGCTATCAATGTGCTAGCTGCAACCTGAATCGTTCTGGAATCTTAATCGGAGCTTGCTTGCTTGCTTGCAGTGCATACACAAAAGGTTGCACTATGTTGACTGCAGCAAGCTCTGGGTCTAGAGCCTTGCCTGGACAGCAAGGGCATGGGTCTGGATTTTGATCTGCAGACCTTGAAGCTGAGCCACCAGATCGTCTATCGGCTGATCATACGGTCCCGGTGCGTCCTCCTCCAGAAAGTCAGCTTCCAGGGAGTCATCCTCATACCCCTCGCACTTGACTTGATCCTCACCTGCACGCAAAGACGGCCGTGGCCGCTTGGTGCGGCATCGACGATGCGCAATGACGTCATCGGCGAGCTGATGGCGTGCTGAACTTATCTTTACCTATGTGTCGTCGTGGTTTTTTCCTCCTACCCATTTCAAGGGCTTGAAGCCTGAGCTTCTAACAAGCTAGGTGTGCAGAAGAGAAAGTGTGTATGGGACGTGCGCAAGCTATCGCCATTATATCTAGGCAGTTTCCCTGGCTTCACGACATACACGGGCACGAACAAAACAGGTAGTCGTCTGATAGATCAAAGTGCAGAAGAATTCAGCTCCGACGTTTTATGAAACTGCATCCATAAGATTGCCTGTGTCGTCTGTTACAACCATCCAGATCGCTCCAATTAGAGGGCTTTGCACGCGCCAGCTCGGTCTTCGTTATGGTCGAGCATCGTCGTTTGCCCCACTAGGGTATTGTCCCATACCTGCCCTGGGCTGCCTGTGGCGGGAGCCTGATACTCATAGCAGCTGCTGTAGCAGTCGAGGCCAATGCAGCGGGTGCGAGTTGACTTCTCGTAGGTCCTCATGCCAAGGCGCTGGGTAGCTAGTACCGAACAAATCAGGAGGAACGCCTGTCTGCTTACAGGCAGGTGAGTTCTCCGCCAAATCAAACACATTCCACATCTTACCACAGTGGTAACTCAGTGAGAGCGACTCAGAAAATTCAACATCTTCTACAATCCAATCATGTACACCAAAACTTGCACACCCATACAACTGTAACACAAATGTGCTTCAAACCGCCACTGCCGAAACAAGCACTTCTAGAGAGCATTTCTCACTGTGCCTGCTGTTGTGCTTGCAGGATCCTTCCAAAAGATGCACAGCTTGAGATGTCTGCAACTAAAGCAGCTGGGCAGCTTCTGGTTGAAGAAGAGCCGCGGCAGGCTGAGGCAGCAGCCAAAAAGGCAAGAAAGCAGAAACAGAAGGCCAGGAAGGCTGCTGGTGTTCCAGCAGCTGAAGCTGACAAGTCACCACGCTCCCTGCGCTCCAGAGGATCCTCTGCGCCAGCAGCTACATCTGGAACTAGTACTAATGTTTCAGCTGGTAGGTCATTCGTACCATTCGCTGCACCTGAACCAGATGAGTCACTTGAGATGATATGTGTCTCAGCATCTGCTCCTGAACCTGCTCAGTCAGCTGATGTTGTCTCTGACAGCAGCCCAAGGCATGCCGCTCACATCAGCCAGCTTGCAGCTTCAACAAGACGATCGAAGGACGCTCCTTCTTGGGACCGTTTCGCAGAGAAGGGGCTTCTGGATTTCTCATCTCGAGAAGGGGGCGTCTCGGGGACGCTCTCAAAGCGTCTAAGAAGGCCACCTCAAAATAAGGATGTTCCTGTTCCCCAGTCTCTGGTGTTGGGGAAGAGCTATGCAAGAGAGGCATTGCTGTCCTCAGCACACTGGCCCATTGGGCCCCTCTGATCATTCTAGTTGGGCTGGCATATAGATGTAAAATTGTCTCTCTCTCTATAGGCTGCAACCACAGCCAAGAACTTGTTGCACACTTCGTGACTCTTTTTCCCGGGTGCCCGCATGCTGCCTCGAGTATACGCATGGGCTGAACTACGCCAAGTCAACCCGTGAACGACTAAAACGTCAGCCTATGAATTACCTGAGAGACACTGGAGAGACTATAATGCGTTACAACTTTATTTTGGCTTCGGAGCGGCGAGTTATGTCATAAGCTTATGCTGCTTACTATAAGCTGCTTACATTGGCAGACTAAGACCAATTTTGCAAGGTTGATTTGCTGCACGTAAGACAGAATATACACGCCTATGTGCTCTTTCATGTCCGTCCCGAGCCCTGCACCGGATCCTCGTCGCCGTCGGTCTGTACGCTTCACGGGTTGGGGCTCGTGCGATCTTCAGTTTCAAAGACTTGCTCAAGAAAGGCACCCACATCTGCGAGCTTCTCTATCCGGAACACCCGGTACTGTACAAGCACGAGATGCTGTTCAAACGGATCATCGTGTGTCTGGTCGTATGTCTGGTGTTGGGTTCGAGATGCGGTTGGGCTGCCTCCATCCTCTCGGTAGGAGCAGTAGGCGCAAGCTCTCACCACATGAACTTCATCAGGTGATATGCTGTTCTCATACCATGTTTGCAAGACAATCGAAGCGTTGCTGAATATGGTTCCTTGCTACCATCAAGGGTCGGGAAAGAGCTATGCAAAAGAGGCCACAACTTCACTGTGCTTGTCAGCGATAAGGACACAATCAGCAGAAGGGTGCTGCAAAAGCGCGCATTTCCTGGCATGAATGTGATCACATTTCGTGGGCCACCTGGAGTTGGAAGTGATGACTGGGCGGCTAGCATGTCACGAGATCCACAAGTGGTATGGCCCAAAAGCCACACTCTGCCGCTCTTGTCAAGCAGCTATCATGCGGTCAAGCAGTTTATAGCAAGCTCGTTGCCTTTGCAGAGCATGGCTCAGTTGTTTGCAGACCACAAAGCCATGGCAGAAGTCCTGCACAAAGACAACGCCACCATTCAGCAGCTCAAGGATGCAGGTACTCACCTCTGTGCACACATCTGCCTCACATGTGGTTAGTGCCTGCTTTGCCTGCAATGGTCTGCTCTTGTGCCAAGTACACTTATGTTTCATTGTCTTATCAGTGTGCGTTTATGCTCACGCTGCTATTGCAGAGTTTGACCTCATACTTCGGGATGCATGCTATTGGCCAGCAGCTTTTCTTCAAGACATCCTGGAAATCAGTAGTGTAGAGCTGTGGCCAGTTGTCATCCTGATGCCATGGCTGTGGGAATCGGAGTTCTCCTTGCCAAATCCTGTGGCTTACCTTCCACAAGTTGGCATGGACTTGACTCCCAACATGGTTAGTTGCTTTCCGCGCACAATGTTTGTTGCCCACCGTATTCCACCGCATTAACTTATGCAATTCCCATGTGTCAACATAAGCTGTAGCAGAACTTGCCGTATTGGCAGAAACTATTGCATTGTATCAGTAACACCAGTTGGTACACGTTTCATGTTCACACTGTGCTTGCTATGGTGTATGGTGTTGTGCAGACTTTCTGGCAGAGGGTGCGCAACTACCTACAACACTTGTTGGTCAAGGCTGCCCTCCTTCCAAACATCAGAGCAGATCAGAAGCATGTTGTGCAAAGCACCGGGCAGAGCTTCAAAACATACGAAACTGGTGTATCATCCTCAGCAGCTGCCATAGCAGTTGGTGACTGGTCCCTTGAGATTCCCGTACCATTGCCACCCAAAGTACATGTATGTATCCTGTCTGTATCAGTGTGAGTGTGAGTAGCATACAGGCACCCACTTTGTGTGAGTAGACACCGCCTGTGGTGTGGTGTGGTGTGGTGTGATGTGATGTGATGTGATGTGATGTGATGTGATGTGATGTGATGTGATGTGATGTGATGTGATGTGATGTGATGTGATGTGATGTGATGTGATGTGATGTGATGTGATGTGAGTATGTATACTAGTGTACACAGGTTGAAGGAACGACTGAATGCCTCCAGCAGATCTGCAGCGGTGCTACTAAACTTGGGCAGCAATGCCTGACTTGGCCCTGTAGCTACGTCAGTCATAAAGGTGCTTTGCGTAGAAATTGAAGATGTAGATCAGTTTATACGCAGCTGGATATACTGTGTACGAATGCAGATGGTTGGTCCAATCCTGCAAGAGGAGGCTGAGCCCTTGCCAGCAGACCTCAACACCTTTCTGGACAAGGCAATGTCCAGCGGGCTTGGTGCTGTCTACGTCAGCATGGGAACCCTAGCCGTGCTGAGTGGCGACGAAGTGCGGAGCATGGCAGCAGCATTGTCAGCCCTAAAGAATCCTGTGCTTTGGAAGTTGGACCGTGCACTCCTGCCAGGTCTGCTTTTTGATTCTGTAATGTGCCATTACAGAACTTGGTGCTGTTCATACTGTTGTGTACTTCAGAATGTTTTTTGGATACAAGGGATGTCCTGATGCACGCAACTATGTAGCGCCGCAAAGCACTGCTACATTTACATGATATTTGAGTCAAAAGCTCCAGATAACATGGATAGAAAGTACAGAAAGCAGATTTTTCTTCTGCATTTATCATCACAAGTCTGTTTATCGCTTTGACAAGAGATCCTTACACTTTTGTGAAGCTCATACATGTGTACATGTGTTGCAGGCAACATGACCTGGGAGTCCCTGCAAGTTGGCTCCAACATCAAGTTTGTTGACTGGGCTCCCCAGAATGATGTACTTGCCCATCCTGGGGTCAAGCTGTTCCTGACACAATCTGGTATCAACAGCCTGTACGAGGCAGCCTACAATGCGGTCCCGATGGTTTCTGTGCCCATCATTGGTGACCAGATCAACAATGCTGCTAAGGTGAGCATCACTCCTCTGCTCAGCATTGCTTGAGGTTGCAACAGCGGGTGGTAGGGACAAGGGTGTGAGAGCAAGGTCTGGGGAAGAACTGCATCGGCAGAGATGTGCCTTGAATAAATGTGTGACCTCAAAAATATTGGAGATGCGCGTGTCTTACTTCAAGCTGCACACACACAGCATTGGCATGATGGTGCTGAGATACACTATGTCAGCTCATGTGAGCGCAATGGGTAGCAACTGTGACGTAAAAATCTGGCTGCAGGGCTGTTTGAGATGTGGAAACATGCATGCATGCAGCAAGACACGCCTGGATGCCCGCATGTGATAACAAGCTGCATGTTTTGACAATTTTGAGCATATCATTTACAGATCTCATTCAAGCCAATGCCTAGACTTGCAGATGCGGACCGCATCTGTTAGTCCTGGCTGATCAGCTTGGTACTGGGTTGTCACACAAAGCATCAGTGTCAGCGGCAAAGCACCATGCATTATATACTGCTGCATGTATGCAGCATGCAGTCCAGACCTGTCAGAACATCAACACTCGTGCAACTGCAATGTTGCAGGCAAAATATCACGGAATTGCTCTCACTGTTGATTCAGACAAGCTGACTCCGGTCAATGGCAAGCCGCTGCAGCAAGCCATCGAAAGGGTCCTTCACGATCCAATCTTCAAGGTATGGCACTTAATGTAGATTCCTTAGGTGTCTTCAGGCCTGCATGCAGCATTGTCGTGACTAACAGATGACTGATACATGGTGCTGAAATGGTGTTGCTGGCAGTGTCTGCATATGCACAACAGCCACATTCTGTAACACAGCATGATAGGAGCTGCTCTGCTCATGCCTGTGTGCAATCAGCTGCTGAACAGTCTGTCTGTGCCTATCTGGGGTGCTCATAATTGTTTGCATTGTTTTGTGGCAGGAGAATGCAATCAAGGTCTCCAAACGACTTGGCAACAGGCCCCGCCATCCTGCTGAGCTGGCAGCTGACGTGGTCGAGAGGGTTCTGGCAACCGGTGGAGATGACTACCTATCAACATCAGAGCACACTTTGTCTTGGTGGCAGCTGTCCCTAGTGGACGTGAAGTTGTTCTTGCTGACAATTTCTTGCTTGCTCCTGGCTCTGGTTGTGATGTTGGTTTGGGCCCTGGTAGTGGGACTCCTGTCAGCAGGCAGGCATATGTTGAACAAGAGATGTGGCGGGCTGTACACTAACAAAAGCAAGGCAGCTTAGGCAGAACCATCAAAAATGCTCAGAAGGCTCAAACATGTGCTCGTAAGCTTGTCATCAATTTTTTTTGGATATTATGTTACAAAGTGCATGTTGTTGCACGATGCATAGAGCATACATGTGTAAATATTGACATCAGGCAATCAATTGCACACAATATGCAAGGATTGGAGAGGGTCGACTGAATGAGGCAGCTGTCTGGACATGTTTAGTAAGGGCTCATAGATTCAAATGCTATGCACCTCAAAATGGCCTTGGAAGTTCAATATGTGTGATTGGGTGTAGGTTATTATGCAAAGCTGTAGGTTGTGGCTGTTTGCTTGCAACACTGTAAGCTGTCGCACCAGATGTGCAGCGCGCAAATGCCCCATATGTGTGGAAGCAAGCGGCATTGTCAAGTCACCAGTCATGCTTGGAAGCTGTCAAAAATGACATTCAGATCGCCTTTGCTAATCAATGGCCTGACAGCATCTGCAAAAACAGCAACGGCTATGGCGGTGTGATCCATCCAAGGAACGACCACATCTATTCTGTCGCATGACAGACATACAGGCTCATCATCGGGTACACCTTCATCACGTGAGGATTTCCAACGTGTGTCGTGGCTGTGAGAGGTTGGTCACTTGCACGGTGGTAGCAAGCACCACATGCGTAGCTGCGCAAAAGCATCCACCTAGCCTACCATCAGCATGAAATCTGACACTTCCTTGTAAAAGGTGCAGTGACATCAACGCACCGACGTCGACGTCGACGCACCGGCCGCGGCTAGATACCCCAACCACCGCACAGCTGCTCAAGTATCAAGCGGCTGTGTGCAACTTCGCTCCAAGCTTCCCTTTCGCGTGTGCAGCGCTTGTCTGTGGTGGGCTCTTTGGGCTGATCATGCCACAGGCAATGGCAGCAAGAACTTTGTTTGTGCTGCTGGCAGCAGCCTGTGCCGGAGCACAGCTGCAATGTCCGACAGGTGAGTGCAGCATTGTGTGATACTGAGGTGGCACATCGGCAGACTTGACTGCCGTTTGCGTCGCACAACCGAACGCATGCCCCTGCAGGCTTGCCAGGGGGATCTAAGTATTTGCTTTGCTTGGCCGGAAGTAACACGCCTTCGCCGCAACCTGATCCCTATCCTATCCAGCTGGGATACCCAGGAATCAACTTTCTACAAGAATATGCAGGCATCTATGGTCCTGACGCCGTGAGACTGTTCAGGTCAGTGCCAGATTATGTGATGCATTACAACAGACATCTACACAAGCAACGTATGCAGGCAGTGGTGACAAGATTGCAATGGCACCACAATGTGTTGCACTGTCTGTGCAGTCACAGCACTACTTGACCTCCAGTGCAGGCGGCAGGCTTTGGACTTCTTCTTTACCTACTTCCATCTGAACTATGAGCAATCTCTCATCCCTGCTGGCACCACACTAGATCAATTGGCAGCACCAGCCCCAGGACCCAACAACGACCAGAATCAAACGATCTGGACCTTGCAGTCTTATGCACTAGACCCTGCTGGTGACACACCCAGTCTGCAGAGGCTGTGCAACTCCTTTGGATGTGCAGACCTTTCCCCTGGTCAGATTCCAGTCCACATGGGGGGCTATCAGCTGCAGGTTCAACACCCCTTTACAGCGGTACGGCTATTCTTGCTGGTGCTGTTGATATGCTTTGACATAGCAATGCCTGCACAAGCTCGGATGCTTCATGTTTTTGCTGCAGAGAGACGGTACACAATACTACATTGGCGACTTGTTAACATACAGTCTGGTATCCATCAACACCACCCTGCTGACTAGCATCAATGCTCAGAGGACAAACGGTGGGAACTCTGCAAAGGCAGGGATGCTGATCACAGATGTTGACACTTCAAATAGTGGTGGCAACACTGTTATATACACGCAGTCAAAGCCAGGCAGCCAGATAGCAGTGTCTAGACAGTATCAAAACGGGGACTTGCTCATTGATGAGACTGCTCAAATGCAAGCACAGAGTACACTGTTTGGCAGCTCTGGTCAGACACAGTTTTATTATTATGTACAGAACCCATTGTCAGCTAGTGGTGGCGGTGCAATCAACGCACCAAAGTTTGAGTCTGTTACCTTACAGGAAGTGTTGCAGTTTTATTGAGCCCAAGTTGGCAAGTCACAAGTCTGCCCCTGTGTTCAAGACTAAGGTAGCTTGCAGAACTCTGCTCAATCAATCACAACTAGCAATCTTGCAAACAATGGAGCACCAGCACAGCTAACGCTGCATCAGATAGTGGGAGTAATGATCACTGTAGTCTGTTGCTCAAGCTTTCTTTGAATGTTGAGCAGAGTGTCAACAACAGCACCTGAGCATTTGCCTACCTCAGGATGCTTTTGGTCAGTAAATAGGAGTGGTACAAGATGACATGGTGAGAAGCCAGAGAGCTAGATTCTGAAGGTGATGTCAGTCGTCCTTTCCTGGGTTGTTTGGAGCATCACACACTCAAAACAACTGCTTTTCATTTTGCTGCAAGCAACCCAGAAAAGGTCATGTTTTAGTAGTAGCAGCACGCTGTACCCAAGATATTATTCATCATGAGTGCTCAGCCTTTCTCCCCACTCAGCTGTAATGTCTGATTGTGCAAGTGTTACCCGGCTTGTCTCCCAGCCTGCTGCCTGGATTTGCTGCAACAGCCTTTGCCAGTGCTTCTGCATCCACTGCTTTGCTCTCGACTCAGAGGGGAATTCCTGCATGATAGCTCAGAGTGGTGGCTTGCATGATTTTGTCCATGGCTTGGCGTGATTTTGCTGATGTGTTGCTGCAACAGTCATAGCCTGTGAGCTGGTACATGATCTGTTCGCCGGTAAGCAGGTAAACATTTTGCCAGCTATGTGGTGTTGCTCACACAAGTGAAAGTGTTCTTGGCAAGGCAAGGCAAGCAGGCATAACAGCAACTGACAGGCAAACAGCACATTAGAGTGGTGGCCAATAACCTTGCTAGGTCTTACCCGTCCATCATTGACGGTGGTCTCGCCATCAAGGCGTCACACACAATCACATTGTGACACATCCCACTTTGGCCACCATGCTGGCAACAGCTTACCTGAGGTGAGCTTGGGCTAGGCATTGTGTGGCCCATCAGGCTGGTCACCCTTGCATGAACAAATGCCTTGAGTACATCGGATGGCTGACTACTCTTTGACAAGACAACCTGCACTGATCCTTGTGTCGGCGCCAACAGATAGGGCTGATCAGCGTTGTCTTTGCACAGCTGTGACACACTGCACTGGTGAGATGACACCTGCAGCAGGAATGAAAAAGCATGAGCAGGACAAAGGCACCCTGCAGAACAGCTGGTGCAGGGTGTTGAGCTGGACTGTAATTTTGCCTCGCGGAAGCATGAACTTAATGCATCTTCACCTTGCAAATGTCTACCAATAGTGAGCAATACATCTTATGCTTGTGTTGCTGCGGCTTCACTGCAACAAGTCATCTGCAGCATGGCTGCTGCAGTTGTTTGATCCAGCACCATGTTTTGTGCGATACAGGCTTGGAGGGTCGCAGGGTATCGCTGCAAAGACGCACTAGCAGCATTGCCAGGAAGCCAAGCACCCTGACTGATATGTTCCCAAGCTTTGATGAGACCAGAGGCAGGAAGCAGAAGCACGTGCTGCCCGCAATCAAGCAGCCGAATGAGCTGTCTGTGCCTTTGAAGGAAGCCACTGCAACAGCCAAGAGCTCTCAGCAAATGCAGCAGATTCTCATGTAAGCTGCTCAAGACAATCTGGTCCTGCGTCAAGGTTTGCTGGCACAGCGTGATGCCATGCAATGTGTACATGACCCAACCATGCTGCTGGCGTGTTGTCATCAGTAGCTTTGTTTTTGGTGTGAAATGCTGCTTGTGATTGCTTGAAGTAACTGTGCCTGCCATAGGCAGCGTCATCAAGCTGTTGTGAGGGAGCAAAAAGCACGGCAGCATAGGCGGGAAGCCACAGAGCGGTTGCAGCATGCACAGGTACTAAAGTACACCAGCGGCAATACGAAAATTGAACTGCATGCTTGGCAGTTGGCAGTGTCACCACAAGCCAAGCATCTAGAGGCTTGTGGTGACACTGCCAACATTAAGTGGCAGTGTGGTGGTGGCAGTGTGGTGCTAAAGTCTCCAGGAGCACATGTCTGTTTCACAACTGTATAGTCAATGTGCCCTCCAGCTCATCACCACAAAGCACATGTTGTGTATGTTGTTTCTCAGCCCACACGAGTCAGATGTTACACAGCCTGCGACTGCTGCCGTCTAAGGCAGGGTGTGTGACTGTGTAGATCTGATATGTGTTCCAAACAGCAGGTGATGATCTGTGTCCATAGGGCCTTGCTGTCATGCTTACTAGCATCAACAGTCATTGGAATGCCGTCACAGATGTGCATGCAACGCCAGCCAAACATGGCTTTATGTCCTCCACAATATAGTGAGCAAGAGCAGTGAAAGGCAGGCAGGTTTGGAGCAACAGGATGCTGCCAGGGCAGACCAACTACTTCCACTCAGTCAGTGAGTTGCAGCAGGAGCAGCAGCAGCAGCAGGCAACAGTCTTATGCCATACAACAAATGGCAGCAGCAGCAGCAACAGCACGCTGACTGCCTTTTCAAGCAGACTTTTGGCTGACCTGTGCTTGTGCCTGTTCAGATACTGGAGGCGTTGTTGAACGAGAGCAGTGAGAGGCGAGCAGCCTTGGAGGCGAGGCAGACTGCCAGGGCAGCCCAGCTGCTTGCTCGCCAGGAGCAGATGGCAGCCGCAGCACAGGCCAGGCGTGAGGAGCGCCTGCAGTGGATGGGCCAAGGCCATCTGTCACCTGTACCCAAGCCTGTCACCCGCAAGGAAGAGTTGGATCAGTTGCGCAGGTCAGTCTCAACAGCATCACGCAAGCTACAGCTAGGCGGTTCTCGTCAGGTGTGCCAGCTATTATGTGTTTGCGATAGATGTGAAGGAGGCCTGACTCTGCTTGAGGCTGAGACTCAGAGAATAGCTCATGCAACCATTCTTTGCGCAGGATTGAAGATGCAGAGAGTGAGCTGAGGCGTCTGCTGGCAGAGCACAAGCAGATGTATTCTGCCCAGGATCAGCAGAGAGAGCTGGACCAGCAGCAGCAGCAAGCGGCTGTACAGCGTGTGGATGAAGCACGCCACCAGCACAGAAGGTGCACTGTGTACCGTGCTTGCCCTTGAGCATCGCAACTGCCGCACTGCAGGGGTAGTGCAAGCAAGAACAGCAGTTCTGTGTCTTGAATCATGCCATCTATGTCAATAGGACGCTCCTCAATCAGGATGCACAGGATACAGCAGACAAGTTCAGCTGCGCACACCTGCGTCATGTTGCACATCTATGTGTGCATGCACACCAGCGCACTTGACACTGTTTTGCCAGTTCAGATGGATAGAGTGAAGTACCACAGCAAAAGTCAGGAAGTTGTGATCTACGATCTGACTGCCTTAGCTGCTGTTGCTTCAGGCGTGAGCTTGACAAAGGGGCGGCAAGCAGCTGGGGCTTCCAGACACCTTCTGCAAGCAGACAGCCAGCCCAAAAGGCAAGCATACTGCCCACTGGAGTCACAAGCCGACAGGCAGGTCCTGCAGAGGCACAGTTGGGCTCTCCTAGCAGGCTGTATGACGAAAGTGCTGCGGCTCAGCAGGCTTTTAAGAGAGAAGCCTTGTCCCGGCGACTGCACAACAAGGAGTTCCACGCCAAGCAGAGCATCAGGAAAAGGCAGCAGGAGTATGACCAGGCGGTCAAAGCCAGACTAGCTCAAGATTGCGCTGTCAGTAGCAGCAAGGGGAGCAGTAGCATCACCAGGAGTCATGTGGGTGCAAAGCACGCACAGCAGCTGCCTGAGCTGGCAGCAACATCAGGTGCAATACTGCTGTCAGGGCCTAGGGCCAAGAAACTGCAAGCCTTTGTCAGGCATCCCCGACCCCCTCAGCTGCCCACGCCACCCAGGCA
>JAABUW010007600.1_pt1 | contig 12983 bp, 14 predicted proteins | sample 5560081 | NCBI WGS metagenome assembly JAABUW01 (sample SAMN10711882, study PRJNA513363) | rock metagenome | isolation source: Antarctica rocks | place: Antarctica: Victoria Land, Knobhead sud
CGTAGTAACAACCGTCACATCTGGGACGTTCCGCCCGACAGCTACGAAATGGTCGCATTCTTCGCCTGGCTTTCACAACTAGCATTCCTCAGAAGCACTTGCGCAACGAAAGCCTCGGTCTTGCTATTCTACCGTCGACTGGTCAAGGGCACGTACAGCAAAAAGTGGAAGTACGCAACGATAGCGGCGATCGCGTTGACCGTGTGCTATTGCGTGGCATTCATATTCGCTTTAATCTTCAACTGCAATCCGACTGAGGCATACTGGAAAGGCTTGTCGTACACCTACACAAGGGACTGGAGGTGCTCAGACACGACGATCGCCAATCCCCTCAGCGGCGCTCTGAGCGTGTGCAGTGACCTCTATGCCGTCATATTGCCAATGGGTATGCTCTACAAATTTGATATCGAACGAAAGAAACGCATCGCTTTATACGCGGTCTTCTCACTTGGACTGCTGGTCGTGGCGGCTGGATCTGTGCGCACATACTATTTGGCGAGACTGAGTTATGACTATGACCTTACATGGGTGCGTAAGAATGCAATGCCGTCCGCAAATCGGATCAATACGGGTGCTGTACCTAGCCTGACTTGGATGTATAGATTGGATTCGATACTTATGTCTGGGCGGACCTGGAGGTACAACTGGCAATCATATGCGCGAGCGCGCCAGTACTCCGGGTCCTCTTCCGGCAGCTGCGAGCTCCTCTAACACGAGCGATGAATACGGCCAGCGCTGGTCGAAGCAGCAAAAGGGACTCTGGTCCACCGGTCATATCGCCCATCAGCACTGTCACCACATATGTGGGCGACCCAAAGAGTCAGTTCCACAACGCCACTCCCTCACTGGAAGTTTTGAAGGAATGCGATGTGGAAGTTTCGCCGGTGCATCAGCCGGCTGGATCATACAATGTCAAAGATCCTGCAGAGTACGACGCATACGCGCTGAGGAATGTTGATCGACACCGCTCGTCGCGCAATTGGCAAGGCCCCGTCAGGCAACCCAGCCATACCGGTAGCAGGCCGCCGGAACCTCCCACCTGGCGGAGTCACGTGAGCAGGCAATCCAGTGTTGAGAGTTCGATGCCGTCAGAAGCTGCTGCTGGGCTGAAAGCTGTTCCAAGGTCGTTACTTGATAGTAGTCCATGAACCACTGGCTGGAGCGAATCCTGGACCGGAGACCTGCTGAGCTCATCTGGCGACGATAAAGATTTGACGGCCGTATGACGCCTGGAGACAGAAGCAAACCTAACAGCGGTAGACGTAAAATGTAAGGTAGCTGTTGAAATTAGAGTTGGCTATATTATGCAGCATCGCAGAATGTCGATGATTCTGCATGATGACACACTGACGAGAGACTGAACATGACTTTTCAGCACAAACAGAAGACCACCCCCCACCCACCCGCGAAACGCCGTGCTTGTATGCAAACATTTGACACTACGCACCCACGTGCGTGTCTTCGATCCACGTGCTTTCGATCGTCCACCCTACTGCTGCAGATCTCGCGCTACTGCATCCTCCCAAGATCTGACCGGATCCCTCTCGCCCGTCCGCCTCATCGCACCTCTGACCATTACAGTCTGCCTTTCGGTGCCTAGACCATTCATGCCATACTCTGCAGGATCGAAACGTAGTTCCGTTATTGTCTCGAAGCCGTGTCGCTCGTAGAACGCTTTCGCGGTATCTGTGGCTTCCAGGTAACATTCGACGCCAGCGTCGTCGGCTTCTGCGAGGATACCTTCGAGGAGCATGGTTCCAGCGCCGTTGTGCTGATGTTGTGGTTTGGTTGCTAGCATGCCGATATCTGTCTACATATCAGTATTGCTTGGACAAGGTATACAATAAACACGGAGAATCTGCTTACAGCAATGCTCCTGCGTGCCAATATACTCGCGCCGGAGTCTCTCGTTTAAGGCGAACCAGTCTCTGTTCATCTTCGGCTCCCCTTCATGCCCAACATCCGCCGGACTGTCAAGTTCTTCGGTGGTGTACGTCTTCATCTCGTACTTTGTGAATGAGATAGGCTCCTGCGTCTTCGTGTCCACGACTTTTCTGAAGTTGACATCGTCGTTGATCGGACGAGCGTTGATCATGCTTCCTGACAGGCGTCTCTTGTTCGCCTGGACAGGGCGAGCCAGATTTGCGCCGCTCAGTGCATTTTGGTATATCTTCACAGTGCGTTCGAAGTGTGCAGGTTTCTTGTAGTCTCGGTAGGACAGAACCTGGTTGACTCTCTCATTCTCGAAAGCGTGGAACTCAATGTCCACGAGTCGTCGGACATCGTTTGGCTTGGCTGGCGTGACTTTGAACACCCTCCGCTTGTTGGAAGTTGTGTCGTTGCTGGTAAAGTCGAGCATCATGGGAGACATGATGGTAGTGATTTGTTGTTATAAATGAGATTAAGAAGATTAGGCAGCCGAACCAGCTTTTGTAGACTTTTAAACTCCCTGCAAAGAATATGAACAAGCAGTAGACACCAAAGAGACGGCTGTTATTGAACTTGTAAGGAATAGCTCGACGAGGAAAGATGGACGTCAAAAGTGAAGGATGCACGCAAAACGTAGGCGAGGCGCATGCTGGAGTACAAGTAGGTGAGAGAAGACCAACAAACCTATCCTCGCATGGGCACGGGACATTCATTATAGCAAGGGAGGAGGTGCCAGTCACATGCTGTATCGTCGAGCGTCGGCCTTCGTAGCGTACGGCCAGTGGAGAATAAGCTCTCGTGTCAAGCGCGCATCCCACGCCTTTATGCCTTCGAAACCCGTGTGAAGAGTGATCGTGTGGAGGCTGGTGGCCAGGAAGGGTCCAGCAATGCAGCAATGACACACATTAGAGCGGAGGATGCGACTCTGGGAAGGCGCCAAACCATTAGCAAAAGAAAGGCACACGACCGCTTCGAGGCACGCCACACACGTGCGGTGGTGCCGCTTGCGGTCTGCGTGAGGTCGTTCACCGGATCACGGCCTGCACGAGAAGCAGGGACGGCGTGCATCGAGCCAGGAATCGGGTGGCCACGCGATCAGCTGCAGATGCTACGCAACCTCAGCTGCAAGGGAACGCGTCCCACCACGCCCTACCGCCTGTCATCACCACTGGAAGGAGAGCCTTGGCTCCAAGATTCCCCCACGCACCACCGCGCTAACCCACACGTTCGTCTGCTAATGCCACTTCGGGCTGATATGAAGGAAGCTGCCGAACATCGCCGGGCAATTCCTCGGGTTGACAGGCGGCGAGCTGGCGAGGTATAGCTAAGGGTCAGCGCGGTCATGTGAGAGCGTGATGGAATCCAGACTACGGGCAGCCGGAGGCCTGAAGTCAATACGCCATTAGTCGAAGCTCCCCTCGTCCTCCAAACGAAGCCATTGAAGCTCTTACGGAGGTATCCCCGCTTGCCCCTCACATATGGTTCAAAGGGACGTCATTTACTAGCGAGTTTAAGAGGAGTTGTTGACCAGGAGGGGGAAACGTACCCTCGTCCATCCAGGTCGGAATAGCCAGAAATTATCGATATATTGTATACAACAAAAAGGATGTCGTCAGCAATCCAGAGACAGATTGATGAGGGAGCAGTGCCAAATCATGTTTCCAATGTGTGCCCAAAAGGCACCAAGATGTGGGTGAGTCGGGGACGAATGTAATATCAATCAATGAACAGAACTAAATCACTGACCAAACAGGTCTTGGAAGTCGGCTGGCTCGAGGCAGACGAAGGCTTCGTGATACGTGGTGGCAACACTTCCCTCAACAGCACTAAGGACAAGGCGTTCGTCAACAAGCGTCGCCAACTACCGATGTACTGCATCCTCATCGAGCATCCCGTTGAAGGTCTTATCCTTTGGGAAACGGGCTGTGGCAAGGACTATCCAACAGTTTGGGGACCACAGGTCTCCGACATCTTCTCCCGTGTGCGATATGAGCCGAAGCACGAGCTGGACGCTCAGATCGAAGCGACTGGTCACAAAGTCGAAGACGTCAAGAAGATCATCATTGGGCACTTGCATCTGGATCATGCAGGTGGTCTGGATTTGTTCTTGGATCGGAAGGATGTTGAGATCTGGGTCCACGATCTGGAGTTGCGCTCTGCCTTCTGGTCTGTGGCGACAGGTGCGGATGTTGGTGTCTACTTGAAGCATTATCTGAAGCTTGATCTGTGGGTTTGCCGTGTTCTTGAAGTTTTCCTGGTACTGACACGTTCTCAGCAACTGGAAAACCTTCGACGAGCGAACCTTCGACTTCTGCCAAGGCATAACCCTTCACCACTTGCCAGGCCATACCGATGGGCTGATCGGGATGCAAATCAACTTGCAAGACAGCGGTACTTATCTGTTCATTAGCGACCACTGCCACGTCATTGAGAACGTAAGTTTACCGAGCATCTTGTGTGACTGTCAAGCTGACCTAGTGAAATAGTGGCGAGACGGCATCCCACAAGGGTGGTTGGCGAGAGATCATCCAGCGTGGTTCCGCTCGACGCAGAGGCTGAAGCAGCTCGTGAGGACAACGAGAGGCCAGGTCATTCCAGGCCACGATGAGGAGACGTTCTTGCGAATCCAGAGGGAGAAGGATGTGTATACCTAAATTATTCCGTGCATGATTATCGACAGATATCAAAGACATCAGACAGCGGGCAGAGCTCGTAACATTCTTGGATATATTTGTGTTGGCTTGTCGGCTTTCGAAGCTGTTCTATACTCTGCCACTATCAGTGAGTGATGACTTGCTTGACGCTCCTGCGGTGCATCCGCGCCAGCCATGTGTGCGCATAGAAGGTCCTGATCTGCTTGCCGTACCGCATAAACGGTAGAACAAGGAGGTTGTTGGCGAACAGTACAGCTGTGAAAACTCCGGCAATGACCACCGCATAGCCACTTTCGAGGACCCAGTCAAGCAAGTAGATGCCGAAGGCGAAGCTGATCAGTTGTTTGCCAACGCACATGGCAATCAGCATCTCGGAGGTGTTGGCGGTGTCTGTACAACACGATCAGCTCTAATTACCGCACCCATTGTGATGAAGATACTCACAGCTATCGATCGCATACGCCAAGGTGAAAGTGAAGAAGAAGTAGCTTCCCCAATCACACATCGCAACGCCAGCGAAGTACCCTATCTAGTGGAGATCGCGTTGTGCCGTGAGACCGTACACGATCAATCCGCAGGGCGCGATGACCGCCGCCGGTATGAGTACACCAAGCCGCATCTCAGCCTCACGTACGTAGCCGTTGCGTTTGGTAAGATATGCGGCAAGCCTATCTGAAGTCCAAGTGAGCGGTACTGCAAGGCCGTAGCCAACGATGTTTGCAAGAGCGATCAGGCCGGAGTTTTGGGGCTGCCAGCTGTACCTGTTACAACATCAGCACCTATCACGAAGCCTTTGTGGCTTACTACTTACGGTGGAGCGGTGATCTTGATAGGGAAGGTGAAATTAAACACCAAAGCTCCCAGACCGATGTATATGCCGAAAGAGGTCACCACCCAGAGCACCGACGGGACCAGATAGTATGTGAACGATCGAGCGAACGTTATGAAAAACTCCTCGTCGTGGTTGATCGCAGACCAGGGCTTCAGCGTCTGGAGGAAGGTCTTCCTGGGCGGTACCAATGTCTGTACCTCCACATGTTGTTGTACTCCACCATCTTTTTCGACTTCATCCTGGCTGAAGACTTTCTTCTCTCCCTCGCCATTCGAAACTGTTGGGCCACTTGGTGTATCCCGTTTGTAGGTTGTCTCCTCGACGAAAAAGAAAGCCAATATTAACAGGAGGCCAGCGAAAGCTACTTCGACGTAGAAATAGAGGCGCCAACTGTACCCACCAGCGAGCATGTAGCCCGCATACAATGGGCCAGTCGAGCCCCAGCAGAGGCATACCGTGTAGTAGCCGAGCTTGTTGCCTCGCTCGTGAACTATAGGACGTCAGCATAGAAACGGCGATGAGGTCTATGGCACTTACGGAAGAAGATATCGTTGACCAGCTGCACGGGCAGAGCCTCGCACACACAGCTGGCGAAGGCGTGAATGATGCGTGCTGCCATCCAGCCGCCATAGCTATTGGCTCTGCTTGCCCCAATCAAACCGACGGTATACACCAGCAATGTCAACAGCATGACAGGCCTCCGTCCGAACTTCAGGTAAGCCGGAATGGTGAGGAGTGTACCACACCCATACATGATGTTCGCATAGGAGATCAGTCCACTTGCCACCGTTGGCGATATCCCAAAGCTCTCGGCGAAAACCTCGATGTATACGGCGGGACTCAAGAGAGCGGAATTGCCGAGAAAAGAGTAGAGCGAGCATATCGCGAGAATAGTGTTCTTCTTCCAGGACGGCCATTGCAACGGGTCGTTTGGGGCCTCCGCTGGGACTGGGAACAGTGCCTAGCCGGCAGGTCAGTCCATGGTGAGCTTGGTCGTGGTATAGTAGCTGTACATACCTGTCCGAACGCCGTGTCGTCGCCCTCTGCAGCTCGGAGGTTCACAGTACCTGGTATGTCACCTTCTTGAGCATGACTATAAACTCCAGGTCAGCAACTTCACTAGATCGGTCTGAGGGCACCATATTTGTGCACCAAGTGCTTCTCGAGAGGCGCCATTGCTCTTCACCTTCACAATAGCTCTTCCAAGGACGTATGCAGAGGAAAAAGATTGAACAGACAGCGAAACAAGATGGCATGTAGTTTACCTGACCGATCTACCACGAACAGGGAAGCACTGACTGCCGGCCCATCGCCACGTGCAGACGCAGCCTCCTGCTGGCCTGGAATCATACCCACCGCATCCTGTTAGCCACACATTGCGGGGCTGGATGATCTCGCAAGGGCACATGGCGCCCACGCGTAGCGGCACCCATGGGGAAGGAGAGAAAGTGGTTGGTCTGGAGCGAAGAGTCCTGCGAGGTTGTAGATCATCAGTCGTGCGCGGCGATGTCGGCAGTTGTTGGACGACGATGCCGAGCCCCGTGGATGGAAGAAAGCGGCTCTCACAACCTCTTCAGACCTCATGCTCCGCATTGGCTCCGGTGAGGGTGGTTGATTGATCAGTGAATATACGGTATCATACCGCTATAACAACTGCTACTCATGCACTGCTCTCTGTACACTATACAGTGGCCGTGTGGCCGGTCTTGCCTTTGTCTTCTGCCACCTTCTCTCAGAAGCTTGCAAGCTCCAGCCATGAGACCACCAGCCCTCTCAGCTCTTTGGAAGCGTCCGCTTCAACAATTTCTTCAATTTCCTCATAGCTTAGCCTGCCAGGCCCTCCCCGAGCTTTGATCGCTTCATCGAGGCCCACATGATGCGCCAACAAACGAAGACGAGCAGTTGGAGGAGGCTCTTCTGTTTCGCTCGCTGCTGGGGTACTCGCTCCAGTCGAGGCTGGCGAGCTTACGGCCTCTGACTTAGCCTCGCCGAGAACAGTTGTAGGTACGATGCCGTTCGGGCGGTTTTGAGGCATCGTCGGATCGTCCGAGATCTTGTTTGATGATGTAGTTGGCGCAGAGGGGCATGGCCCATCCCACCGCGAGCGTCTGCTCGAAGTAGAAGGCCCAGCAGCGACGGGACCTTCATCGTTACCGAGACTGCCATCGGATGGTCTGCTGGCACTTCTCGGATCCCTCTCATCAAGCAGCCCATAACCACTCGTTTCCAGAAGATCTTCGAGAGGTTTCTGCACTATCTCCTCTTCTAACCTGGACAAGTTCTCGGGATCTGTCGGCACCATCCGAGGCACCTTCTGACTTTGAATATTGGCCACTTCCTCACGCGTGCGCTTCAGCTCTTGACTCGCATCGTCGTGCGCACTCATAGCCGTAGCCATCAAAGGATCCACCTCCGCTCCAGCCTTCAACTCTTGATGCGCTTGCTCCATCTGCATAGCTGCTCTCTTGACTTGCTTTCTCCACTTCACTCTATCTTGACGTGTCGCAATCACCATATCGTTTGCCTTTTCTCTTATCTCGAAGAGAGGGTCAAGCATCTCGTGGAAGCCTTCTTCGGCAAGCTGCCATAGAACGTCGTGATCGAGAGGCTCGTCGACCTCTCCAATTCGAGCCTGGGCAGGTGTGTCAGCTCCATTGGTATTGGGTGGAGGTAGTTGAATATTAGCGTTGGGTCCGTGCTGAATGGCGACGACTCCGTTCCTGTGATCTTGGGCTCCATCGGTCGAGCTGAGGATCTCTTCAGAGCGAGATAAATGAGCCTGCAACCTCTGATGCGGAGCTTGCCGTGCCAGCTGGCGCCGTGTACGTCCCTCGTTCACATCTGGCCATCCTTCGTCGTCCTCAAGAATGGTCTTGGTTCCCGGTGTAGGCTGCAAGTCGCCAAACTGATCGACCGCCTTGCCACTCGTCAACCGTACTCCACCGCGCGGGATGTCTTCGTCTCGAAACATAGCGCTAATAGGTTGACTGGACCGCAGAACATCCAGTGCGCCCATCGTACGTTCTTCCTCCTGAGCCTGGATCATATCGTTGACCTGTAGCTTCTGAATCTCATGCTTGGCGCGGAACATGCGGATGAAGTCGTAGCGGTCGACAGAGCCATCTCCATCGGCATCGAAACCTTGCAGAGCTCGCCTGAGAGATTGAAAGCGCTTTGGCCCACGAAGGTATGCCATGCCGCTGACAAATTCCTCGAAGCCGATCAGGTCGTTCCGATCCGTGTCATAGAATGCGAACATGCGATCGTAATGAATGTTTGGCTTGTAACGGTGCTCCCAACGCTCGCTCGTCAAAGCCTTGGTGAAGCCATAGTAGTCGATAGCCCGTCCGATTTGGGTTGGATCGTTGGCCAACGACACGTTGCAAAGAGTGGTGAACTGATCGTACAATGCATCCAGCTGAGCTTCTTCGTGGTCATAATCAGCCTGCAGACGCTCCTTTACGGGAGAATCGAGGTGTTGGCCGAGAGTCTTTGGGTCGATGTGGCCAGGGTACCAGCTTGCTTGTGGGTGCATCCAAGATGTTGTCGGTAGTGGAATCTTCACTTTCGCAAATACGTGGGTCGAGTAGTGCAGAACAGAACTCTCGCAGGTAGAGCAGAGGTCGAAACCGGCGCAGTTCAGACAGCGCCATCGTACGCCTCGGATTGGGTACTCGCTACAGCCGTCGCAAGTAATACCGCGATGCTCGTAGGCTTTGCGATGTGCATCGGCCTCGGCGATGTGATAGAGTAAGCCTTTGAGACCCTGAGACGGTTCACTGTCGCTAGCAGTGATCGAGTCGACGAGTTCCATGCGTTCATATCTTTCCAGTCCAAGAAGGTCGGTCTCTCCAGAGCCAGCTAGTATTACAAAGAAGATATTCAAACCTCTCATAGCATCCTCTTCACTGATCTGCAAGAAGGATTGAGCGATTCCCGGAGCCTCGTCCCGGAGTTCGTGCGCATCGCTTTCGCGACATAGCCGCAGAAGACGAGTGAGCTCAGGAAAAGACTCGTGGACAGGACCTTCCTCTTCATTCCGGGCGGCCGTATTACAAGCGTCATAGAAGCATGCTGCAATGGCGCTACCCAGTGCTGTGCGGAACGAGGCATTTATCGGGACGCCATATCGCTGCATGAACTGCTCGTCCGTAGGTACCCGTTCAGAAGCGATGTTGATGAGATGTTCGGTACCGTTCACAATGATTCTCACCATTCCAAGAGGAGCATCCGGCCGATCGATCCAGCTTCCCTCGACCCGCAGATCATGGTGCTGTCTCCTGGAGGGGTGGCCACCTCTGCTGACGGCGTTGCTGCGGCGCAGGGGTGTGGCTTTCACTGGTGCCGGTGGTTCCGAGTTGTAAGTGCTGTAGAGGGCATAGGCACATGCCAATGCTGCAGCGCCCGTGAGCACGATCACCGCTGGCTTGTACCGGGACAGATTTGATGATTGAGACATGCTGATAACAGGAGGACGTGGCGATGAGCGGATGGCTGATGGCGGGTTATCGAGTCCTCAATGGTCCTGTGGATCGATCCGAAGTTCGGGAAGAGATTTTTGTCGTTCTGTGTAATTTTGTGGTTGGTAACTCCTTCTGTGTCTGTGGGCGACAATAGCAGGAGCAGTCTTCCGCACTCTGAGGCTGCACTTGCTGCTCGAGATCGGTCACTGCGGGCATCTTGTTCGCGAAAGCAGCATCAAGCACAGTTTGGCGAAGCCCTTTAGGTCCGCTAGACTATTACGTTGCACATTATTCCTCGTCCATGGTCGCACGAAGTCACGATGTCACCAAGTTGTTTGGGTTTCAAAGGTGTTTGCCTGGTAGAGAGTGGAACATGCAGCCAAGCGAGCCAAGCCGCTGGAAAATCAGTCACGTGAGCAATGGCCATTCATTTGAGCTAGATATAAGCAACAACAGCTAGATGATGTGGCATGTTGAGCAATCAGTAGCTCCCGTCGCAGATCTTGCAACCATCCCAAGAACAATTTCGTCCTGATAGCCCCAATCGAGCATCCTTCGTGCATCCTCCCACGGGAGAGATTCGCACAATCCGCCTCGCTCAGCTATCAGCAATACCGTGCCATCATCAAGCACCATACCAACAATTCTTCATCACATCAGCACCATGTGCGCGATTCTTCTCTTCAACGGTCCGCGCTCCAGAACTCAGCTGTGCACGGCACCTCACACTCACAGTCCGGCATCAACGGCATGATCGTAACTTTCCCAGCCTCCCACACCTTGGCCTGATGCCCGTCCTTATGCTCATGATCGCTCGCATCCTCATGCCCAGCCGCATGTCCATCCTCTTGCACATATCCTTGCTCAGACTCACACCCATCAGCACACCCATACCCGCACTCATGCTCACCACCAGCCCCAACCTCGTAGACCATAGCCACCCCACCATCCTCCTCCTTCATCTCCTTGACCCACATATCATACCCCCTCAAACACCCCTCACCCAGCCGAATCGCAATCATCTGCTTCTGCCACATCTTAAAGTCCTTCTTCGCAGCCTTGCACGCAGCCTCAAACTGCTTCTTCTGCTCTGTCTTCACATATCCCTGCACCACCACCGGATGCCCACGTACAGACGGCCACGCCATCTCCAAGATCCAGTCGACCACGATCTTCTGGCACATGCCCTCGAAACGATGAGTCGAGGTCAAGAGGGTCGCTGGGTTGATGTCGAGTACCAGCTTGCTGAGATCCATGGTCCTGAGTGCACGAGCAGCGAACGAAAGGCGAGTGAGGGCAATGGAGCCCTTGAGTAACATGACCTTACCTCCGAAGAGTTCGAAGAAGCTGTCGTGCGGCAATGCAAGCTCGAGTTGACGGATGCGGAGGCGCGGTGGCGGGTTTGGTCGACCGATGTTGCGAAGGAGTTTGGCCGCGATGCCGTAGTACTCGATATGGAAGGGCGTGAATGTGAAGAGGACATCGCTGGCCTCTCTGTAGATGAGCTTGCTCACGCGAAGAAGGGCTGCATTCGATTCGGAGCGATGCGTGGTCTTGCTGGGCCGAGATTCGTGCTTTGGGAACGGCTTGATCTTGTCGCCGAGAGCGTAGACGTATATCTTGTTGCGAAGCTCACCCGGAAGCTTGACGAGTGGGAAGTGCTTGCCGTTTGAGAGCCACCACCTGCTCTGCTGCTGCCAGAGAAAGCGCTTGTTTTCGCCACGCGAGAAACCGCCTTCGCCATCAATCGAGGCGATAGCAGGCTGGACGAGGTCGAGGAAGCGAGACATCGGCGACCAGCTACCACCGAACCAGACTCTCATTTGGCCGGTTGCGGAGGCCATGGCCACAGACATGGTCTTGTCCGGCTGGTGCAATGTGCGGAAGGTGTACGAAGTCCAGCCAATGGATTGGTTGCTGGTGTCGTAGAACTCGCGGGCATCTTCGGCGGGCTTGACCCAGACGACGATGCCGAAGTTTTCGAACGATGAGATACGATACTCGTGGATGGTTGCAACCAGAAGGCTGCGGAGCAGGTCGAAGGGGCCCGGGTTGACTGGCATGACGGGATTGACGACCTGCGACTCCGTGACAGCTCTAGCTCGCTTGGAACGCTTGGAACGCTGCATGTTTGGGATGATGAACGTGCCGCTAGGGAACTGAAAGCTGAGCGACATGGTTGTGTTGTTGTAGTGCAAGGCCAGATGAAGAGCCGTGGTGTAAGTGTCGTCCTGTTCACCCGAGTCGCAGGCGTTGAGGGATTTCGTGTCCGGGAAAGAAGCTGATATAGCTATTGTTGAGACAACAATGAGATTCGTACCACGTGACGCCTCCCAGTGAGTGCAAAGTGAAGCACGTTATATGAAAGCAAGAAGCCGTCGCTGCCCTGCCGCCTTGCCGCCTGCTGCTTGACTGTTTCGCACTGCAGAAGGGGGTGGTACTTACTGTGATGGAGCTGTTACTCCGACGGGAGTAGATGTCGAGTCTCGACCTTAGCAGTCGAGGTAGCTTGCAATGAAGTGTGGATGAGTGGTGGTGGAAGTGTTGGTGTGACAGAGAGTCAAGGAAAGCTCCCTGCGGAAGTTTGAAAGGGTAAGAGGTGGAAGAGGAAAAGGAAGAAGTGAGATGCGGAAGAAGGAAGGTCTCTCTATATACAGCAGGTGAGGTGAGGTATACAGGTGAGGTATACCTCACCTCGTAGCAAACAATGTGTGCAGCATGAGGTTCGATATGGTACATATGACTGGCCAGGTGAACTTCAATGAGGTTTACAGGTGAGGTATACTGCCGTAAGATATACCGGTAGTAGCCATTTGGAAGCACAAGGTGAGGTTCGGACAGGAACATGTGACCAGCCAGGTGAACTTGAAGGTGGCATATAGTCAGGACAATGGAGAGGTTACTGCCCCGCGCCATTGAGATGCAAGGATGTTGGTGGTGCGGTGATGTCTTGCCGCTTTCCATGGGTGATTGTAGTCGCGAGGGTCAGGCATGATTCTGGTCATGATGAGGTGTGGTTGGATGGAGGAGAAGAAGTAGAGGTGGGAAGGAAGTCGAGTCTGCGCATGTCTTGGCTAATATGTGCAAAACTTGTGGCACATAGCA
>JAABUW010007601.1_pt1 | contig 12982 bp, 13 predicted proteins | sample 5560081 | NCBI WGS metagenome assembly JAABUW01 (sample SAMN10711882, study PRJNA513363) | rock metagenome | isolation source: Antarctica rocks | place: Antarctica: Victoria Land, Knobhead sud
GGATGGCCGGAGATGTCTGTATAGACGCTCAAAATCACGCAAAATCCCCTTGACTTGAAGATGGTGTAGGAGGGAAGGTTGAAATCTGGAGATTTCCTGCCAGGTCATAGCGCGGGTGGGCGCAGGCTAGTGTCCGAAGGCTCCTCCAAATGTCCCTTCGACCTTATCCAGCGCGTGCAACTCGTCCTTCTGACCACAAGCTTCTTGGGCCAAAGTTAGCCGGGCTTCAGATCACGTGTGCTGCACTTCGCCTCCTTCCTGCTTCACTCCGGCTCTGGCTCCTGGTTTACCCGGTACTTACTCCATTGGGAAGAAGGCCAGCAACAACTACGACAATGATCCTTACTCTCGACAGGCGTTGACGAGCTGAACATCCGCAGTTCGAGTGTTGCAACGATCATCCGTTGACACAAACTATGGAAACCCTACGAGAGCTGTGCCAAGCTTACGCGTCCCGCGGATGGACGGCAGAAACAGGCTTCATCAACGCTCTGCCGGATCAGCATATGCATTGGGCCTTGCCAGCGTACACAGTTCGCGCTATCGCGAAGTTTCCGCTTGACAGACGTTGCACGAACAGCCTCTGGTACGAGTCCCTGCTTGGTGCGACCACTGAACACTCTTTGCACCGCCGACCGTGATATAACCATGGAACTGCCGAAGGCAATATACATCCACTTGTTCTCAGGAGGACCGGCACTTCGTTCTGACTTCGACGGTTTGTGTTTTATCGGGATACGTTCCACGGTACACTGCTGGCCAAGCTTCATACTCTGGCGTGCTGGAGTGCTTGATTGCTCTTGGGATGCAGATCGCATTACTCGTTGTAAGTCCACTGAGCAAGTTTAACTACTAGTTTTCTAGTTTTACGACCTGGCTGCAATGTGAGCTCATTGTTGGACTGTTGTGATGAGTCGTCTCATCTTTCTCACACCACACTGACGGAGGAAGATACCCGTGACCTGCGAGCCACATGTCTGACACACGCACGGGGAAATTTTCGCCATCTTAAGGACACAGGTATTCCGCATCGAAGCGATCTCGGATAGTCCCGAGGCAGAGTCGATGTTGTATTGGTGTGAGGCACACGTTTTGCTGACAGATGAGATGCAGCACTCGCTTAGCCTCACGATGGAATTGTGATTCCAAACAACGCTGAATCTGGCGTATCAGCTGAAGTATCTGGCACTAACATGGCGGAAAAAAGTAGAGTTGTTCTACGCATTATAGGTAGATGTTCGCCGCTGGCATGTTTTCATAACCATTTTGACGTCCTGTTTTGTTTGTTCAGCCTATTGCAACAATGACACCCATCGTCGATGAGAAGTTATCATCAGTGCCCAGTTTTGAGCAAGCAACACCACAATCGACACCACCCATTTCGAGTTACCTACATCACAATTCGGACGCAGAGCGAATGGTACGCCGAAATATCGAAAGCGCTGCAGAACGAAATGCTACGATATTGAGCGAACTCATGGCAACGGCGGACGCGATGAGCGCACTACCGAATAGCGAAGTCAGCCTAAGTAGAGCTGAAGACGAGTTGGCTGTACAAGAGGCAGCAGTAGAGAGTGCTGTTTTGTCTGCTGGATTGTATAGATTGCGATATGCGGAAAAGCGCGACAATCTCATGACCAGATGGTTCTACATCTTGACACGGATGCGTGGACAACTGGACGAACACATCAGTAAGGCGGGAAAAGCGTACCGTGGTGCCGTCATAGCCCAGTCGCAGGCTGAGCAGAGACAGCAGGCACTTCGGCAGGATCTCCGCCGTCTCACAGAGGAGCATACCACGGTCGCAGCACGTGCGAAACGACATGGTGTTGCGCATAAGGAGCTCGATGAGCTGTATACGTCTATCTTCTCTGGTCCGACTCCCGGGTTTCCAGAGGAGGATGAACTCGAACGCAGCTACGATGCGAAGCGGGATGAACACCGAGCCAATACCAGAGCGCTAAGACACTTGACTAGAGCCTCGAAAGGAATGGCAGCGGCGGGACTGGCAGTCAATAAGTCGACGGACGAGCTCAATCGCGCACTGGAAGTGTCAGCATCTGCGTTCTTCGTCTCCGACTATCATTCGATACTAATGAACAGAGCTGGACTCTTCTTGGATCAAGCATTGAACTTGAGCTGTGAAGCGATGGCACGGAAGCCGTTCGACCAAGTCATGGTTGCCACACGCGATTCGCTGAAAGTACATTTGACGACCGCTCGCCATGCTGCAACAGAAGCCACGGACTCCACTTACCTTTCTAGGAAGGACACATTACGGAGTATCGAGCAAATGCAAGGCGGAATCTCTGGGGCGCTGGAAGCACAAGGCCAGCTTCTCGCGGCTATGAAAAGGCACAAAAAGGTCTCGACCAGGGATGTTGCGACGACTTCAAGAGAGCTGGAAGATGCAAGACAAGCACTACACGCCATCCGTCAAAGTGCTTTCGAAGTCACTGCCGGTTTCGGTGCGGCTGCTCCTGCGTACCATGAATGCTGCGATCGTGCTGATGGATTCGTGCACGAGGCTTTCTTGGAGTGCCAGCTGATCACAATGCCCAATGTGACTGAGGAAGGCATGCCACCGCCACCCAGCTATGAGAGAGCCACTGGCACCGATAGCCAGGCGGTGCACTGATGTGCCATTTCCGAACGATGGACTCCGATAACTCAATCATTGTGAGGCTGTTATGCTATGATTTCGAAGCCGAGAAATTGTGTCCGCAGTCACAATACGACGAATCTGGGCACATATCTCGAAGTATTTGGAAAGTGTATCACTGTGATGGCTCCCGACAATGCACAACATTGGTGGATGCAAGCACTAGTGGACTCAGTGTAGGCAGACATAACAAGTATGAATTCTCTTCTCATGTCCTCGCGCCAATCAATTGATTCATTCCACAGACGCCGTGGGCTATTATAGTCAGATGCCCGGGAGCGGACATCATCAGACGGCCGCTCCTCCGCCCTGTTGGAACCAAAGGCGTGATGATACTGTGTTTATATCACGTCGGAGGAAAGTTCTGCCATGAAATGGTCCTTGCTTGCGATTAGTCCTTAAAACTTATGTTGTCCCCAGGCCTTCTCGGCCTTCTAAGGACACTCACCAGCTCTTTCTACAAGGTTTCCGCATACTATGATGAGCCTTTTTCGAATCTTTCACTCCGGCCATTGGTGCAGCATCGAGAAGCAAGGTCAGTGTGAGGTTACTTTCAGAAACGAGAAGGGGTTCCAAAGAAGTCTGATGAAGACCTGAGTCCAACTCAGTTTCCACAGAAGTGGGACACGATGTTGCCCTCCACATTTAGTGTCCGTGCCGGCGTACCGAGGGTTACTACCGCGGCAAGACACACAAGCTCTTAACGAGGTGCATCTAGCTCTACCTCATCTGGCCACGTGCGGCCCAGACAACCCCCTCGCAGGAGTCTGGATTTGCTGATAACCTGAATCAAATACCACGAGTACCGTAGCGTCGTACTGGACTGCCTAAGTACATATTGACGTTGGCTTAGAGCACCCAACCGTCCGGTCGAGAGAGACATACCAGCCGGTTGGTTCGAGATCGGATCACAAATTCGACTCCACGCCCATGGGTGTCTCGGATTGTCTCGCTCATTGTCCAGTAGACTCGGTTTCCAGGCACGGAACATGCTCCTTTGCGATCAGACAGCCATCACGACTCAAGCAAGATGCTTGGAGGAGTACGTACCGTCCAGTTGCTGCGAACCAAAGAGTCCAGACTCGCATTGCCAACGCCTCGTTGCCCCCGGATTTTACCCCGTGAAAAGTGTAACTTTATTTCCATCGCGGAGAACCCCTGTCCTTTACTCATACCTCGCGGCAAACGGGTGGAAATCTACCCTCATTGGCTTCTTGCTCTTCCAAGTATCAGGTCACTCGGTACAGAGTTCTCGAAGCGCTCACTGCCGCGCGCCAAATCTACTTCGTGACTTGGCGACAAGCTCCAGCCACTACATGCAACGCGAGTTTTCTCTCGAACCATGTGCATCTGGCTTGCGGATACAGCGACTGATTGACTATTGTGGTTACGAGACAGCATCGTTTGATGGTCGGAGGCGTCGATCCCCACTCTGCGCTTGGAGCTCGTGGAAGATAAGTACACGACACTTCCTCTACTGTACAGGGTAGTCTTTCAAAGTCCTCTCCTTTCTGAGCACCGTCTCCATCTAGTCCTGCTCCTCCCTTGATCAGCACGGATTTTTGCCTTCAACTCTGCGACCATGGGAGACATCGAGAAGAATCAACACCTCGAAGAGCTCGAGAGGGTTTCAACGACGGAGGATGACTCTCGGAAAGGCTCGTTGGACAAAGTACAAACGCTAGCATCGGTAGATGTCCACAACAAGCAAGCTTTCAAGGGTGATTACTCTGATCGAAAAGTCCAATGGACTATTCGGAAGTGGTTCGCTGCTGCGTTTCTTGCTATGCTGTACACTGGTATGTGCTTTATACGAGCTGCACTGCGGGTAGCCAGTGACTGACGACTTTCCACAATAGGCTCTCAGATCCTACTCTATTTCACTGGAGGCTCGTTGTCGTATATTGCCGCAGATGTCGGCGTTGAGGGTTTGGGCTGGATACCCGTGAGAGCCGATTACCCTACCTTGTTAGGACAATCGCTGACCCTTCTGCCCTCTGTCTGCAGGTAGACAATACGCTGGCCATCGCTGCTGTATGCCCGTTCGTCGGCTACCTCCAGGATCTCTTCGGCAAGAGATTTATCGCTCTCTTTGGCGCGCTATGCCTCTGCATCGGTTGTTTATGTCTGCTGTCCACTTCTGAGCTGTCACCACAACTTCACTGACGCTTCTCCTCGTCAACATAGGCCGTCATGGGTACCGCACACAGTCTCGGCGCGGCTCTGGTCGGCCAGGCATTCGCAGGCGCTGGAGCTGGAATCGGCGAACTCACTGGGCTTGCCGGACTTGCAGAGACCGTGCCTGTCAAGCATCGAGGTTACTCTCTCGCCGTTCTCACCGCGTTCGTCCTCCCGTTCTGCCCATACGTCCTCTACTCTGAGCTCTTCTCCACACGCTACACATGGAGAGTCATCGCCTGGATCTCCCTCGCCTACAACGCCCTCACTGGTCTCGGACTCTTGATCACGTACTTTCCTCACGCACACGTCCGAGCCGAGGGCTTGAGCACATCCGCCGTCATCCAGCGTATGGATTTCGTCGGAGGCGGCCTCTCCATCGCCGGGCTCGTGCTTTTCCTCATCGCTCTCCAGGCCGGCGGCTATACCCACCCGTGGACATCAGGCTATGTTCTTGGCACCTTACTCGTCGGCATCGCTTTGATCGCCGCTTGGGTGCTTTGGGAGGCCAAATTCGCGAAACATCCAATGATCCCTCGGGAGCTGTTCAGGGGCCAGAAAGTGGTAGCTCTCGCCTATGGTGTTGCTTTCGTTGCTGGCATGAATTTCTTCAGTTTGCTCAATTTCTGTAAGTCAGGCAGCCGGGCAAACAGACTCTCCGATACACATTGATCAAAGTCTATGACACTTGCTGACCTCTTCACTTACCACTTTAGGGCCGTTGACCATCTCCAAAGTATACGATCCCATCCCCGTCCAGATCGGCCTGCGAGGGATATCTGCCGGCTTCGCGACCGCAGTCGGCGCCATCTTCTGGAACGCTCTCCTCTCAATATTCACTGGAGATTGCAAGTGGATTTTGTTCGTTAGTGCAGGCATACTGACAGCTTTTGGTGGCGCTCTGGCTTCAATGACCCCAGACAATGTTGTAACCACGATGTAAGTCTTTCCATTGCGAGGTCAGGGACGACAAAGCTGAGAACCCATATAGCGCCCTTGGAACCGTCGCTTGCTTTGGTCTCGGAGGTGTGATCGTCCCAGCTGCCACTCTGGCTATGATTGCTGCGCCTGACGCATTGATCACCACAACCGCTGCACTGTCGCTTTCCGTCCGAGCAGTTGGCGGCGCCATCGGCTACTCGATCTACTTTCAACAAGAAGATTGCGGTCAAGCTTCCGGCACTCATCGCAGCTTACGCCCTGAAGGCAGGCCTGAACCCGGAGGACGCAATGGACTTCGTTACAGCGTACGCTACCTATGGGCCAGTGGAGGCGGCCAAGATTCCAGGCGTTACCCTCGCTATCCTTGACGCCGCGCAAACAGGCTCGCAGTGGGCGTATGCTCAATCTTTGCATTATGTCTGGTATGTGTACCCATGAAGCTGCACGTGGATCTCAAGCAGAAGCTGACAGTCTCGATACAGGTATACCAGCGTTGCATTCGGCGCCTGTGCGATGGTCTTCTCTATCTGTAAGTCATACCCATGAGTGAAAGGGTTCTCCGTGCGAGCAACCAAACACCCTGCCGCACTCTGAGACCCTCTGAGCCTCGCTCGCAGCCCCGAAACACTTGCTAACCTTATCGCTCTAGGCATTAGCAATACCGCACGCTTCCAGACGAACAGAATCGCTGTGGAGCTATCCTAGTCTTGGAGATACCTGTTGCACTTTTACAGCATCTAGTTTATGAATTTGTAAGCTCTAATCTTCGTCTGTGATCATGTCCATCGTGCCCCTACTCTGAATCCTTCTCCGGATCCAGGAACTTGTCCTCTTGTGACCCTCTCCCACCAAATCCCCAACGTATTTGATTCGGCATACGCACCTTCTGGCCAAGCTCGTCCGCCCACGCAAACACAAGACCTGGATTCTTCTGGAACCCTCGTCCGACTGTGACAATGTCAAGACCATCCTTCTCCAGTAAGTCGTTGGCCAGCTTTGCATTGTCGATCGCGCCAACAGTGCCAACCTTCATGGTGTTGCCAACAGCCTTCTTCACTTGGATGGCGAAGTCAGCTTGATATGCTGGTTTGACATGTGGGTGCTGCAATGGATGGTTGCCACCCGAGCTAACGTCAAGCACATCAACTCCGGCCTTCGCGAGGAGCTGCGCCAGCTTGACAGTGTCGTCTCCAGTCCACGATTCTGGGATCTGGTTCTTCGGTGCCTCCTCAAGCCAATCTGTGGCCGAGATTCGAAGCCAGAGCGGCATGTCTTTTGGCATGATGCTACGAGCCAGCTCGACGGTCTCCATCGTCAAGCGGGTGCGGTTCTCGAAACTGCCGCCATATTTGTCGGTGCGGTGGTTCGACACTGGGGAGACGAACGAGTGCAGCAGATATCCGTGAGCATTGTGGATCTCAATCGCATCAAACCCGGCAGTGATCGCGCGCTTGATGGTGGCGCCAAAAGCGGACTTGAACTCCTCGATTTCCTGCAGGCTCATCTCCCTTGGCTTGGCATGAGCATCGTTCCAGGGGATGGCCGAAGGTGCGACCACATCGTCAGGCCATCCATTAAGATCCTTACCAGCCACTGCACCGCTACTCAACCACGGAGCAACCTGAAAAGCAGTGTTAATACTGTTCCATTCTAAAAACATCATACAGACATTTCACTCACAGTCGAAGCTTTCCGCCCGGCATGTGCAAGCTGAATCATAACCTTCTGGTTCTGCGAGTGAGCAAACTCGCAGAGCTTCTTCAGATTTTCGATCTGGCTGTCCTTCTAAGAACCGAAGGGTAAAAGGTCAACAGTGTCTTAGACAAGAGTCATCCGCAGACATTTGTCTACGGTTACCCTTTTACCCATCAAAAACTCACCCACAACCCGTTGTCCTCAGGCGTGATCCTGCCGTTTGGCGTCACTGCCGTCGCCTCAACACAGGAGATCCCCGGACCTCGCTGGATGATACCACCCATGTGCGTCAAGTGCCACATGGTGTAGTGACCATCCTCGGCTGAGTACTGGCACAGTGGCGAAAGCATGATCCTGTTGGGGATGGCCATGCCCCGGATCTTGAGGGGGCGGAAGAGCTTCGGCACATGCGCGCCTTCCGCCACATTTGCTGTGCCAGCTGGTGGGTTCTGGGCGGGTGTGAAGTAGGAGATGCCCTCAGCTCCGCCGTTCACGAAGCTGGTCAGGGGTCAGTATTCGGTCGTCGACAGTTGTGTCACCAATAACAAGAACATACTGCGTTATTCGTCAGCACAGTTCACCTAGCTTTGAACCCCGGACAACTCACCTGAGGCTCGCTTTTGGTATCATGATGAATGTTGTGGTGGGCCATGGTGGTCGGTAGACTCAAGCGAGTGTTCTTTGGTTGATGTTGTGGTTGAATGTCTTGGATTGATTTGACGAAACAGCAGGTGAAACTTGTGTGTAGAGATACATGTATGGTGCGGTGGGGCAGGTTGATGGCTCTTTCTTATACTTGAATTTTCTTCACGAGATGCTTTTTGAAACACGAAACGATTAGCTCATCTTTGTGCATTGAGAAGCCGAAAACCTTCAATGCTGCTGTTCAACGTCATGTCACCAACTAATGGCTCCACCAGATCAAGCTGCAGGGCGACTCTGCCCGCCCCGACAGCTGCCGGTGCTCATTCATAATACCTGAGTAATAAGAAGGCGTTGAATCAATGCTGATTAATATCGCCTCATATCTCGACCATTGACAAAGCAGCTCTGCGTTGATCGCCTTGCTCCGAAAAACCTGCGGTGGCGACTGCGAGACCGGTGATGATCGTCTTTCCACTGGATTGCTGTGCCCACCACGACTGGGATTGCGAGCCTGAGTGGTAGCTGTTTGGACGAAAGGCAATGATCTCTTACCATGCAACGTCATACTCACTCACGGAAGACAAACGAAACAGCGCACGGCCAAGAAAAGTATACACACGAACCTCTAGGCTGGCGGCGGACACTGTTCGTCTACCAATCCACAATGCTCTCCAGCAATCCTACATATTAGCAATCCTACATATTTGTCGTGGCCATTGACAAAGTAGATCTGCATTGATTGCCTCCTTCTGACGACCGCAGTCACGGTATGTAAGCTGCATATACCTTGAACAGTTATACTCGGGGCCGCTCGTGTCTTCCATCGTTTGAAAGCAACATTCAGTATCCCAAAATTGCGGTGGCAATTGCGAGACCAGTATATGTCTTTGCACTGAGGTCTAGTGAGTTGCTGTGCCCTGTGTCCACCACAAGGACTGATACTACGATCCTGCTGATCCGTAATATATCGAGCAAACCGTTGAGTATCGATGTTGGGATAGTAATTACCAATAACGCCGACAACGGTCCTCAGAGGCTCTTCATCTGATCATGACATCCTGAACAGGCAGCATATCGAGCGATATGGTCTCTCCGTTCATCACACCTTGAACGTATGCTTCACCTATAAGTTCGTAGCCTTCATCATCCTCCAGAGGACGGAGAATGAACGGCACGTCCGCTCCCAAGACCACGAAAATGAGATCACCCTGCCTCGTACCGTACGGTGCGAGTCCGACAAACCCCGTACTCGAAGCAAAGAAGACTCTGCCGCGCGTCGGTCCCAGCGTCAGCGTTTGTGAGGCACTGTGGAATGTATCGTCCGAGATGTCAACTTCATCCAGCAAGCTGTTGCGGCGACCTTTCTGCGCAGAAGTGATGTAGTAGCCATGCTTGCAGATAGAAAGATCACGACGCATCGCTTCGAAGGCATCCACATTCATGGTGCTGCCAGGTGACCGAGCGATGCGGGTAAAAGCGATCTGTCTTGCTTCTTGCCACCATTCCTTGATGAGTCCGTGCGTGTTCGTGTTCGGCAAATCGGGATGGTGGTCTAGATGTACAGAACCAATGTCCTGGATCGAGTCGAGCAACTTGCCGCATAGAAGAAGGCCAAAGTCGGGTTGCCAGTCAAACATCCCTAATCTGTCGCCGCCCGCTGCGTATCGATGGCTCAGCCCGAAGATCAAGGGGCGACAGCTCAGATTGACCGTCCAGTCAGGCACCCAGGACGGCAGGTTAAGTTTCTGATTGTGTCTGCCCGCGCAGGAGAAGAGAATCATTGCTCTCCGCACCTCCCGAAAGTGCGAAGACATCTCCAGACTGGCTGCCTTTCTTCGACCTTGCATTTCTGTCACCACTCCAATGGTCTGTAGTGCGAAATCTGTGAACACACTCTCAGGCGACATCGAGTAATCTGGACTGATGTCATGCTTGCCTAGTCCTAGCAGCGCATAGACCTTGTCGCGAGGATCCGTGGCACCCAATCCGCGAGACATGAGAAGGAGGTCTAGAAGCTGGGGGTCGTCATCGTCGTCGACTATCGACTCCGGCTCCTCGTAAATGTGCTCGTTGAATCGTGTATCTAATTGTACAGGCGTGATAGGAGTTGCGATAAGTCTTTGGTGACTAGTGCATGTATGCAATGCATTAGCGCTGTTGTGGAGTAATAGATCCATCGCGCAACGTCTTACCGTAAACGTATGCGATTGATGCGGGAGAATGGGAGCTCAGAGGCGGATATCGCTTGATCTAGCTGCCAGATCTTCGGCATAGGCCCCTCCAGCAAAGCAACGATACTCTCGAGCTCATCCCAGGTTACCATAGAGGCACCAAGGACGAGCTCAACGTGGGGATTGAGGACAACTTCTTGTACAACCCAGGTCCGCCAAAACCATGGTCTGCGCAGAATTAAGGAAAGAGCAGTCCAGCGTCGATGTCCCTGCTTTGGTAGTCCGTGGTTCTCCAAGTCTGCTGAGCCCAGTCCGCTTAGCGGTTGATAGCGTGCTATAGAGAGGAGCTGCTTCGCGAGCTGCATACCAGCTTTGCTATCGTCGTAGTCATCGCCCAGCCATACAACGACCTTTCGAGCACCTTTGAAGATCTGACCCATAAGCTGAACCTGCTGGTTGCGTTCCTTGATCCTCTCCTGGCAGATGCAGATCTGGTCGATCCATAGCACCACTATCTCGTGCGGATCACGGAAGCGGTGCAGGGCCTCGAGAAGTGTCTGTGTGATAGCAAGACGTTTACCGTTGCATATAATGGACTTGGCACGCGTATTATCGCCCCATGTGTAGGAGAGCGCATCGTAAGGGGTTTTCTGCGGGCCAGTCACGAAGGAGTCGATCAGATTGATGGCTATTCCCTTGTTTCCAGTACCCGGTAAGATCTGTGCGAGACGGATGCCAGTCTTGAAGCTCCTGAGATTGCTGTACCTGAACTCCCCGATCTCGCCCGTAGGTTCGGAGGCAGATGTCCATCTGGTAAGATACATTGGGCTGAGTTTTGGGTCCTGTCTCCGAGTCTATTCATTCTCTATTGGGTGCCTTGAGCCGTTCCAAAAGGTATACTCCAGGGGTTGGTTCATCAAGGCCACACTCATCATGCTGCGCTCTGTCCACCGTCACCCCGAGACAGATTGAGATTCAACTTGAGCGGTGCAGGATTCTCGTCAGCGCGTCCTCCGGGATCTCGACTCCGACGGCATCGACGGCCATACTGATTGGCTGGAGATGTAGCAACGCTAGCTGAGGTGTGCTTCTGGCGGTGCAGCGGTGCTGCGGGCGGTCCCCAAGAACTGAAGTCTTCGACTCGGCGTTCCTCTCGAATATGAGTTCGATATGTTACTTTATCAACTTGACTGGCTCCGGTTGGTTTGCCCGACACGGTCAAATGCGATTGCCATCTGAAATTGAGTGCGAGTGCGTCTCGTTTCCGAGATTGAACCTGATTGGTAGTCTGAGGACGGCAGCTAATGGACGACCATCACCCGTGACTGTTGAAGTTGACTGTTTCCATCGCTCCATCACTTCCAGAGCAGCTTCAATACTGGTATAGAAGCAGGTGAGCGCAGCAGGCTCTAGGTTACATTGACTGCGATAAATTTCATCATTTGCTTGTGTTCAATGCTTCGACGGCCAGCCGAATATATCGGCTTGGCAAACGTGCGGTAGGTTATGCGAACCGATGAGGCGTTCGCTAGGGGTTCAGCTTGGTGGGACACTCTCCTTGCTCCATCTCGATAGCCTCGTCGGCAGCCTTGCTTTCGTTCTCTTTCTCCTACAGTCTGTCTTTCAACCTATCCTTACCAAGGACCGTATTGCCACAGCGGATTCGGACTGGACCTTACACGTTGCGCAACCATGATGTTCAAACCCTTCGACCGCGGCGCGAAGACCGCCCCCAGCCAGTACCCTCGCATACCCTTCCACCTCTTCCGCTTCTTCCAGCTGCTCTCCAGCCTGATCGTCGCGGGTATCATGGCATACTTCACCTACCATCTGAAGCACGACAAGTACGACGAGCCCTGGACGTTTATCTGGCTGTTCTCGGCTTCGCTTGCGTCAATCGCAGCGTTGACCGTTACTATATTCCTGCATTGCCTGCTTGGTCTCAACCCACGACTCAATATCGGCATCAATGCCTTCCTGGCGGTGCTGTGGGCTCTCAGCTTCGCATTACTCACATGGTACATGGCGGATACGCTGGCCGACAAGTGTGATATCGAGCATTGGAACGAAGATGTTGGAGTCATGGTCTGCAGGCAGTACAAGGCGCTGTGGACATTCACACTGGTCGGATTGTGCGTTGAACAACTTTTCCGTATCAACCTGAACCAGCTGACGATCTTCTTTTTACAGCGTCTCCACCCTCACAGCCCTCTTCCTCGATATCTACGTGCATCGGCAGCAGACTAGCCGCGGCATGTATAAGCTGCCAGACCTCGATGCGAAGAAGCGACCAGAGGCCACCCGTGGCCCGTTCACGGAAGATTCGAATGACTACGGCTATGGGGGTCTATCTGCGGCCCGCGAGAGCGATGTGTGGGCCGCAGGGGAAGAGCCGCGAAGGTCGACGGGGCCTTACAATGAACAGGCCGACAGGCTGATGCATCAGGGTGCAATCTCTGATTCGGCCGTGTTCGGACGACTTGATACTGGATATCAAGGTCCCGGGGCTGTGCGTTAGGTTGCTGGGATACGCGTGGAGCGAGGTACGGTTTTATGATCTGAGTTATGAGCGGGCTGATGTTCTCGAAAGTGTTTCAGGACTTCTATGTAGCGCTGGCGTATGAGATGCGAGACCACGACTCTATGCTTGTTTCATATTCCCATCTGTTCGAACCTATTAATCCTCCTC